>Ga0334892_1000552_pt1 | contig 43670 bp, 32 predicted proteins | sample GraSluR3_MG_4_FD_207213 | JGI IMG/M metagenome (GOLD analysis project Ga0334892, IMG submission 207213) | Sludge microbial communities from methane-producing bioreactor in Wageningen University, Netherlands - Granular Sludge_15_04-R3 | ecosystem: Engineered > Bioreactor > Anaerobic >...
TTTTTACCTTTAAAGATTTCTTAACGGTTTTTTCTTATACTAAAATCCATTCATTTTTCAGGGTTATCGCAACGCGCTTCCCACTGTGGAACTTACTTTGGGAATTTACGCAAGTTTAAAAAGCCTGGTTTATTTGAAGAAATCCCTGATTAAAAATTAACGGTTTCCGGCCCCTGACCATTATTCATAGTACATATAAAAATTGCGACTTATCTTGATTATTATCAAAAAATAATATACAATATAAAGCGAATGAGGATTCATTCATTTTGCGGAGGGAGGGAAAAAGTGGCCAAAAGAACCGGCGAAAAATACCAGGTCATACTGGATGCTGCCGTAAAAACCTTCGCCCTTGCCGGTTACCACCGCACCAGGGTTGCCGATATAGCCCGGGAAGCAGGGGTTGCCGATGGGACAGTCTACATTTATTTCACTAATAAAGAAGATATTCTTATTTCATTATTCCAGAGCCTCATGAAAACCTTTGTTGACAATCTGAACAGCGAACTTAGCCAGTGCGGCGATGCCATCGAGAAGCTGAATACAATTATTACCTACCATCTTAAAACACTTTACGGTAATCCCGAACAGGCCAGGGTTACCCAGATTGAGCTGAGACAAATTGATCAAGCTATCAACCAGGGTATATCCAGGCCGCTGAAAAGCTATTTTGATCTTATCGAGGAGGTGATTGAAGAAGGAAAGAAAGAAGGCTTTTTCCGCCAAAATCTGGATAAAAGGATCGCCCGAAAAGTGATCTTCGGCGCTATCGACGAAGTTGTAACCTGCTGGGTTATGTCAGGGAAACCATATGATCTGGTTGCCTTGCAAAAACCTATTTCAGATTTGCTGGTTAAAGGCCTTTAGCGGCTTTTATCATCTATTTTCCCATTATTGATAGTTACCGCCCGGATAAACTCACGATACAAGGAGGTATTTTAATGGCCTTGAAAGAAATCCGAAAGGCTGCTGTTCTTGGTGCCGGTGTAATGGGCGCCACAATTGCCGCTCACCTGGCCAATGTAGGCATCCCCGTTTTGCTGCTCGACATAGTTCCCGGTGAGCTGACCCCCGAAGAAAAAGCAAAGGGTTTAACTTTAGACAGCCCCGAAGTACGCAACCGCCTTTCAATTAAAGGCATCGCGGATTTGGCGAAACAAAAACCGGCTCCCCTCTACCGCCAATCCAATGCCGAACTGGTTACCCCGGGCAACTTCCAGGACGATATGGCCAAACTGAAAGATATCGACTGGATTGTCGAGGTAATTGTAGAAAGAATGGATATCAAGCAGAAAGTTTTTAAGCAGGTTGAAGAAAACTGGAACCCTGGCACTGTCGTTTCCTCAAACACTTCCGGTCTCTCCATCAATGAAATGGTCAGTGAAAACTCCCCAGAATTCAGGAAATATTTTATCGGAACTCACTTCTTTAACCCACCCCGTTACATGAAGCTGCTGGAAATCATCCCCTGCGACGAAACAGCTGATGAAGTGCTGGAAATGATGCATCGGTTTTGTGAAAAAGTTCTCGGTAAAGGAGTCGTCTTTGCCAAGGATACCCCAAACTTTATTGCCAACCGCATCGGCACTTACGCCATGATGCACACCATCAAACTGATGCAGCAGGAAAATATGACCATTGAAGAGGTTGACACTATTACCGGACCGCCGATGGGTCATCCTAAGAGCGCTTCGTTCCGGACCCTCGACATGGTCGGTCTTGACACTTTCGCCCATGTAGCCCGCACAGTTTACGACAAGAGCGATGATCCCGAAGAAAAAGCCGCTTTTGAAATCCCCCCTTTCCTGCAAAAGATGATTGAAAATAAAATGCTGGGCGATAAAACCAGGCAGGGCTTTTACAAAAAGGTAAAAGGTGAGGGTGGTTCAGAAATATTTGCCATCGATTATGAAAAACTTGAGTACCGGCCAAAGGAAAAACCACGCTTTGATATACTTGGCAAAACAAGGCATGAAGAACTGCCAGTCGGTTATAAAATGCTTGTTTCCGCCGAGGAAAAAGCAGGTAAATTCGCCTGGGATCTGACCAAGAAGTTCCTCATTTACAGTGCAAAGCTGGTCCCGGAGATATCTGATGACATCTTTAACATCGACCGGGCCATGCGCTGGGGTTTCAACTGGAAGCTCGGCCCATTTGAAAGCTGGGATGCCATCGGTCTGAAGGAAAGTGTCGAAAAAATGAAGGCCGAAGGTGAAAAAATACCGGCCAATGTAGAGGAAATGCTCGCCGGCGGTAACGAAAGCTTCTACATTGAAGACGAAAATGGCGCATTTTCCTATTATGATTTCAACACAAAAAGCTATAAGCCCGTCCCGGTCAGCCCCGAGATTATCAGCCTGCCCGCACTCAAAAAGCAGAATAAAATCATTATCGGTAATGATGACGGCAGCCTGGTTGACCTGGGAGACGGCATCTGCTGCCTGCAGCAGCACAGTCCGCGCCAGGCCCTCTCCCCGCTGTTCTGGAACTTCATCCATGAAGCGATTGAAGAGGCAGAAAAAAACTATGTCGGGATGATCGTCGCCAACCAGGAAAGCAATTTCTGCGTCGGGGCAAACGTTGCCCTGATGCTAATGGGTGCCCAGTCCGGCGACTGGGACATGATCAGTGACGCCGCAAAACAGCTGCAGGACGGCCTGATGAAGATGAAATACTCAAAAATTCCTGTTGTTGGAGCGCCTTTCCAGATGACCCTGGGCGGAGGCATGGAAGTTGTCTTGCACTGCAACCGCATCCAGGCAGCCGCTGAAACATATATCGGCCTGGTTGAAATGGGCATGGGCCTGCTGCCCGGTGGCGGCGGCAACAAGGAAATGCTAATCCGCTTTACCGAAGGCCTGAGAGAAGACACCAAGGTAGACCGTTTGCCCTACGTTCAGAAAGCTTTTGAAGCAATTGCCATGGCCACGGTCGCTACCAGCGCCCGTCAGGCCCAGGAACTGGGCTTTTTCAGGGCCACCGATAAAGTAACTGTTAACCAGGACTACCTGATTCATGATGCCAAGCAAACAGCCCTGGCCATGCATATTGAAGGTTATGAACCACCCACCCCGAAACCGATTATAGTACTTGGTGAATACGGTGTGGCAACCTTCAAGGCCGGAGTCCAGAACATGTTCTGGGGCGGCTATATAACAGAACACGAAATGAAAATTGCCAACGAAATAGCTTATGTGCTTTGCGGTGGCAATATCAAACCTGACACTCCGGTCAGCGAGCAGTACCTGCTGGATATTGAAAGAGAAGCATTCCTGAGGCTGCTTGGCGAGGAAAAAACGCAGGAACGGATCAATCATTTCCTGACTACGGGCAAGCCCTTAAGGAACTAAAGGAGGAGGTAAATAGAATGAAAGAAGCTGTTATAGTTTCCAGTGTACGAACAGCAATCGGCAGGGCGCCCAGGGGCAAACTGCGTTATACACGTCCCGAGTACATGGGTTCTGAAGTTGTCAGGGAAGCAATTGCCCGGGCCAAGGGCCTCGATCCTGCTGAAATTGAAGATGTGATTCTAGGCTGTTCTTTTCCGGAAGCAGAACAGGGCATGAACCTGGGGCGTATTGTTGCCCTGCAGGCCGGTCTGCCGGACAGCGTTCCGGGGCAAACCGTAAACCGCTTTTGTTCCTCCGGCCTTCAGTCAATTGCCCTGGCCGCGGAAAGAATCATGTGCGGTTTTGCCGATGTTATAGTTGCCGGCGGGGTTGAAAGCATGAGCATGGTTCCCATGGGTGGAAACAAGCTTGCTCCCAGCCCGGTGTTGGCCGACAAGTATATAGAAACCTATACACCGATGGGCATTACCGCAGAAAATGTAGCCCAGCGATTTAACGTTTCCCGGGAAGATCAGGATAAATTCGGGTTGGCCAGTCAGCAAAAAGCAGCAGCGGCAACCAAAGAAGGGCGTTTCAAGAATGAAATACTGCCCCTTAAAATTGTAAACCGCTCTGTTGGCCCGGATAATAAAATTGTCGAGGAAGCTTTCACTTTCGAAGTTGACGAGGGTATCAGGGAAACCAGTCTGGAAGCCCTGAGCAAACTACGTCCGGCCTTCCATGTCAAAGGTTCGGTTACCGCGGGCAATTCATCCCAGACCAGTGACGGGGCAGCTGCATCTGTAGTTATGTCGGCAGAAAAAGCTGCCGCCCTGGGCCTGAAACCGCTAGCTGTTTTCCGCGGTTATGCTGTTGCCGGTTGCCCTCCCGATATCATGGGTGTTGGGCCTGCCTATGCCATCCCCAAACTGATGAAAATGACCGGAAAAACTATAAACGATATAGAGCTGTTTGAACTGAATGAGGCTTTTGCTTCCCAGGCTCTTTACTGCATGCGCGAGCTTGACCTGAACCCCGACCTGGTTAATGTTAATGGCGGCGCTATTGCCCTGGGCCATCCCCTAGGCTGCACCGGCGCCAAGTTAACGGCAACCCTGCTGCACGAGATGGGCCGCCGTAAGCTTAAATACGGCGTTGTTTCCATGTGCATCGGTGGGGGAATGGGCGCAGCAGGCCTGTTTGAAATGGCCTGAAATCCCTGATCAATATACTGCAGGAGCACAACACCGGCTCTAACCTGTTATGGTATGATAAGGTGAGGTGCTCCTTATTTTATTTAAAGAGTATCTTCTGAAACAAGTAACCACAAGAACTATATATTAATAGTATTCTTAGTAACAGGATAAAAAGAAAGGAGTTTTTTATGTTTCCCCTGGAAGAAATCGCCAAAAGAATCGCCAGCCTGCAAAAAGCAATGCAGATAGATGATTTATCCGGAGCCCTGTTATTGCAGAGGGCCGACCTCTTCTATTTCAGCGGCAGCGGACAAAACGCCCATTTATTTGTTCCCGCCGAGGGAAAACCTACCCTGATAGTAAAAAGAGCCCTGATCCGGGCTGAACAGGAAAGTCCCCTGGCCGATATTATCCCTTTCAGGGGATGGGACGAGCTTAAAGAAATAATAGAAAAAGCAGCTCCAACCGGCTCCGGGATCGGCATGGAAAATGATGTTTTGCCATACAGTCTTTACAACCGCTATCAAAAACTACTGGACAAATATGTGCTGAAAGATATTTCCAGGGCAATACGTAAGATCAGGGCAGTCAAGTCAGCCTACGAACTGAAACTGATTCAAAAAGCCGCAGCTGTGAACGAAGCTGTTTTTGAATTCGCCCGCGACACAATAGAAGAAGGAATGAGCGAAGTTGAGCTGGCCGGCCTGATTGAAGGCAAAGCCCGCAGCCTGGGACACCAGGGAGCAGTCAGAATGCGCGGTTTTAACCAGGAGATGCATTTTGGACATATCTTATCCGGGGAAAACGCTTCCGCTGTAAGCTTTTTCGATGGTCCGACAGGTGGGCCGGGGTTAAACCCCTCTTACCCGCAGGGCGCCGGCTATAAATTACTCCAAAGACACGAGCCTATTCTTGTCGATTTTGTTACCGTCCTGGATGGTTACATGGTTGATCAAACCCGTATTTTTTCTATCGGTGAAGTAAAACCACATTTGCTGGAGGCTTACAACCAGTCTCTCCGCATCAAGGAAGCTGTTGCCGCTGCAGGAAAACCGGGCGTATCGGGAAAAGAACTTTTTGACCGGGCTGAAGCAATCGCTTCGGAAAGCGGGCTGGCCAACCATTTTATGGGATACACAGAAAAAGTAAACTTTATCGGACATGGTGTAGGGATAGAACTTGATGAACTGCCGGTTATTGCCAGAGGCTTTGATATGATTTTAAAAGAAAATATGGTATTTGCCCTTGAACCGAAATTCATTTTCCCCGGAGAAGGAACTGTCGGCATAGAAGATACATTTAAAGTAGGCCCTGCAAGTTTGGAACAGCTGACCCGTTATCCCGATCAACTGGTGATTATCTGATTTGTCAAAAACCAGGCTGCCTCAGCATTATATCCTCAAGCTGTTGTAAGTAAAAACGCCTCCCCTCAATCCCGATTCCGGGTTCCTGATGGCAAGGCGTTTCTGTCTTAGATAAAAGAACCGAACCGGTTCCTTATATTAACCTTATCAACCACCTCCACCACAGCCGGCCATTAATAAACTAGTCAGCAAAATGAGGGCAGCTAAAAGAAAATACTTTTTGTTCATATCAAAACCTCCTTTCTTCTTTGTTAAAATTATAAGCATAACTCCCATAATAAAGCAATATTTGTTTAAACTAAGCACTCAGGCCCCTCAATATTTATGTCAACTATTTCTTTCTTTAAAAATAATATTTCCAGCTATAGCGGTAATCTTAAAAGCAAATGTCTGTTCTACCCACAATATGCACAGGGTTATCCACAGCCTGCTTCCCCTTTTTTAACACTTTCCTCCCTTTATCCACATTATCAGCAGTTAGTCACCATAAAATTATGCATAATCTTGCTGCAAACATTGGCACGTTAATTGATTAAATTGATATAAATAAATAAATGTTATATTACAGAGAAAAAAGATCATTTAAAAAAAGGGAAAACGATAAGCTTAGCGAATAAGAGACTTATTGAATATATCATTTTCCATTGAAGGAGGCATCAGCATGGAGGTAAAAGTAAACGACGATTGCAGCGCCTGTGGTATTTGTGAGGACATTTGCCCGGAAGTTTTCGAACTGGGCGATGAAAAAGCCGAAGTAAAAGAAAACCCTGTTCCTGCAGAATTCGAGGATAAAGTACGCGAAGCTGCAGAAGAATGCCCTGTTGAAGCAATTGAAGTAAGCGAATAGGGTATTTAAAAACCAATAAAAATGGGGGCCCGTCATTTGACGGGCCCTCTTACTTTAGATTACAATCTTTTTAATCATTTATATTTAACGAACAAACTGCTGCCTGAACAAAACCAGGGCAGGCCGGAGGCTGGTTATGACTGAAGGTCATGAAATTCTTAAAGCAATCGAAATCCTTGATGTTTTACCCGGAAACAGCAGGGCGATAACCGGGTTGGCCTACCATTCGGGCAGAGTAGCTGCGGGTGATCTCTTTGTTTGTATCAGGGGCTACAAAACAGACGGCCATCTTTTTCTACAAGAAGCTGAAAGTAAAGGCGCTTCAGCCGCAATTGTCGAAGAATTTGTGGATAATGCCGGCATTACCCAGTACAGGGTAAGCGACAGCCGTCTGGCCCTGGCCGCGCTTGCCGCTGCATACTATGATCACCCCTCGACAGCATTTAAGCTGGTCGGTGTAACGGCAACAAATGGCAAGACTACAACTACATACATGATCAACAGTATTTTTGAAGAACACGGCTTAAATACGGGAATGATCGGTACAGTAATTGTAAAAATCGGAGACAGGGTGATACCTGCCGAATTAACCACCCCCGAATCACTTGACTTACAGCGCTACTTACGGGAAATGGCCGACCGGAGGGTAACCCATGCCGTCATGGAAGTGTCATCATCCGGCCTGGAACTTAAAAGAGTCGGTTTTACAGATTTCAATACAGTAGTAGTAAATAACATCAGCCGCGAGCATATTGACCTGCACGGTTCATTTGAGAACTATTTCAGGGCAAAGGCAAGCCTGGCCTTGAATGCCGGGGATAATAACTGGGCAGTTTTCAACCTTGATTGCCCTTATACCGCTTCTCTGGTTCCGGATACGAAAGCAAAGATACTGACTTACGGCTTTAAAAATCGTGATGCCCACTGCCTGGTCAGCGATCTTGATCTCAGTACGGGCCGGGCGCAATTTACAGTTGAGCTATCAGGGAAAGGCCCCGGTGAACTCTTCACCAATCAACCCGCGCTCTTTCAGGTTGAACTCTCAGTGCTGGGGCTCCACTCGGTTTACAACGCCATGGCTGCCACCCTGGTCGGGCTAATCTACGGAATCCCGGCCAATACCATCACCAGTGCTTTAAAAAAATTCAGGGGTGTTGAGAGACGTTTTGAATTGATTTTTGAAGACAGCTACAAGGTAATTGATGACCACTTTGCTAACAGCGGCAACATTGATGTTACCCTTAATACGCTGCAGCTCATGGATTACAAGCAGGCGCACCTGGTTTATGCAATCCGGGGCAGCCGCGGGGCAACTGTTAACCGGGAAAACGCCGAGGCAATTGCCCGCTGGGCTTCCCTGATCGGCCTGCAGAAAGTAATTGCCACTAAAAGTATCAGCCACGTCGGTGAAAAAGATGTAGTAACAGCAGCTGAAGAACAGGTATATCGCGAAGTTATGTCGGAAGCGGGAATCACCACGGAATTGTACGACGAGCTGCCCGAGGCAATTGCCAGGGGACTGGAGGAAGTAAAACCGGGTGATGTTTTGCTGCTGGCCGGATGCCAGGGAATGGATTACGGCGCTTCAGTATGCCTTGAACAAATTTCAGCTCTTCACCCGGGACTACCACGTAACAAAGTATTTTCCGTTTTAAAAAACAGGGTTGCCGGTGTTTAAGCCTCCTTGATTTCCACTCCCCCGAGGATTGCCCTGGCCTGGATACGCAAAACTCTTGATGATTCCGGGGTCAGGTTATATTCAACCCTTCTACCGCCTACTATACCGCCATCTTCCTGGTCTTTAAAAGATACTCCGCCAAGTACTGCCGAACCTTCATAGATAACGGCAATATCCCTGGGTATTTTTACATCAATTCCCCCCATAATGGCAGTCAGGTCAAGCAGAGTTTCTCCTTCGTCAATCTCGGCAGAGGTTAAATCCATATCAATTCCGCCCATCAGGCTAAAATAGCTTCCGCTTTCCAGTTTCCAGGGTTGGGCTCCCCCAATATTTGTACCACCCATAAAAGTAAAACGACCACCGCCATTTTGCGTTCTTCCCCGAAGCAGGCTAATCCCGATTAATATTAAGATCACCGGCCAGAGCAGGTTAAAAAACAAGCTTAAATCGACCTGGAACAGTTTAAGGTTCCGGCCAAGGAAAACAATACCGACCGCAATAAAAATAAGGGAAGTAATAAATTGGCCCCAGGAAAAAAATACTTTCTTTTCACCTTCAACAGCGCTTGAACCAAAAGAGAGAAACAGCCAGTTCAGGCCAAGAATAAGGGGGATGATCGGCCAAAGCTTAAGTATTTGCCCTATTTCTATTTTAATCCCCAGGTCAAGATTGTTTAGAAGTAATAAAACTCCAACCACCAGTACCGCCAGACCTATTACCAACCTGCCGCTAATAAAACGCATAATTATTTTACCTGCCTTCCATCTATTAAGATAAAATGATACCATTCAACCTGAACACCGGGAATACCCCGGGGCAGATCCTTTCCTAATACTAACTCGAATACCAAATTCCGGTTCTTTATGGAACATTAAATTAACAACGGCTTTATTAAATTCTACATTTTAAGCCGGTTTCCTGCCTGCTGCATGGCATTGACTTTTCTTAACGGGCATGCTAAAATGAACAGCGCAATATCTGCCTGGTGGGTGTAGCTCAGTTGGTTAGAGCGCCAGGTTGTGGCCCTGGAGGCCGTGGGTTCGAATCCCATCACTCACCCCACAGGAAAATAAAAGAGGGCATGGTTATCCATGCCCGTATATTATAAAAAGCATAAACGCTGGGGCGTCGCCAAGCGGCAAGGCACGGGTCTTTGGAATCCGCATTCGCAGGTTCGAATCCTGCCGCCCCAGCCATTTTTTTGTACAGGGTCGGGCAAAGTTACTTTCACCTGTAAAAAAAGCGGTGGCTGTGAGAGCCACCGCTTGATCATTTTTATGAATAACTGCATCAATACTCTGAAAGAAAAGTGTTGATTTCCCAAGGGTGTATTTCACTGCAGTAAGAATCCCACTCTGTGGTCTTCTGATCTATAAACTGGCCATGTACATGGCTGCCTACAGTGTCGCGCATGAAACTGCTTTTATTCATTAAATGCAGAGCTTCACCCAGGTCACGGGGTAGTTTATCAGTTTCATCCAGGCTCTTAACCCGGTTGCTTTCCAGCTCATAGTTGTTTCCATTCAGCGGTACGGGTGGATTAATTTTTTCTTCTATCCCCTTTAATCCTGCTTTCAATATAACCGCCAGGGCCAGGTAAGGATTACAGGTAGCATCAGGACTACGCAGTTCAACCCTGGTGCCGACCTTGCTGTGAGCCGCCGGAACCCGGATCAGCGAAGTTCTGTTTTGCATTGACCAGGCAACATAGAGCGGCGCTTCAAACCCACTACCGAGTCTTTTGTAGGAGTTAACTATGGGGTTGGTTATTGCACTGAACTCCCGGGCATAAGCAAGCTGTCCACCGATAAAATGCCTGGCCGTTTCACTGAGATGCTCCTCATCATCTTCTGCATAAAATACATTCTGCCCGTCTTTAAACAGGGACTGGTGAATATGCATGCAGGATCCGGCGTGATCGGCAAATGGTTTAGGCATAAAAGTTGCGTGCAGTTTATGCTGGTGCGCTATTGCGCGGACAACAGTTTTAAAAGTAATAACCTTATCGGCTGTTGTCAGGGCGTCGGCATATTTAAAGACAATCTCATACTGCCCGGGTGCATTTTCCTGATGCAGCGCCTCAATTTCAAAATCCAGCTTTTTCAGATTTTCAGCAATTCCGCGCAGTACTTTTTCTTCTTTGTCAATAATTTCATCACAGTAACCGTCTTCATTAGATGTCAGAGTTGTAGCCTGACCTTTATCATTATTCCTGAAGAGAAAAAATTCCGGCTCCGGACCAACATTGTAACTGAAACCCTTTTCTTCAGCTTCAGCAAGTGTCTTTTTTAAAATGCTGCGGGGACACCCCTCAAAAAAGGACCCGTCTGCCCGCTTTACATCACAGATCATTCTCGCAACTGACTCCTCTTTCCAGGGTAAAATAGTGAGAGTATCCGGGTCGGGTGCCAGTCTCATGTCGCTCTCTTCTACTGTTACAAAACCTTCCACCGATGAACCATCAAACATAATCTCTTCCCTTAAAGCCCTGCTCAACTGCTCCACCGGTATCTCCACATCCTTCAGCCTGCCCAGTATATCAACAAACTGAAGGCGTATATAGCGGATATCATTATCCGCCGCTTCTTTGAGTACTTCGTCTTCGTTAATCATAACGATTAAACTTTTCACTCCCTAAGTAATAATTTGGATTGCACACAAATGTTATGGTAACATGCCCTGCTAAAGATGTAAAACCACACAATGTTCAGACAGGCAACCCACCTCCTGCCGCGACAGTCTTTCTGCGCTAACACTTATTACTACAATAAGGTTTGTAAAAACGGCTGCAACCGCTACTTTACAGAAAAATATAAAAACTTCCTTGAATAATTATGCATTCTTTGTTATAATATGGGGACTCAGCAAGACTGAAAAAGGCAAACTCACAGCGTTGTGAGGACGCAAAGCCATGGGTCCATCAGGAGATTGCCAGGCTGCCAGTCGCTAAAGCATTAAATGCAGCTCATTCGTTTTATCAGCAGAAGGCGGCCTGATGGTCGTCTTGTATTATTCTTTGGGATAATATCAGGGAGGACAGCTTTTGAATAAAAGAGTCTGTTCCAAAAAAACATTATACGACACTGCTGTTATTATCACAGCTGCTCTTCTCATACTTACAACCCTGGCCTGTCCGGTTTTGGCCCAGGCAGACAGTACAGTAATTGCTGTATACCCGCAGCCTACTCACACCTTTGTATTAACCGCCGACGGGGCCCTCTGGGCTTGGGGCGACAACAGTTACGGAAGGCTTGGTGACGGTACCACCATTAATCGCAACGTGCCGATCCAGCTTGTGCTTGAAGATGTGGCTAAATTATATCCCCAATCAGCAGGACACACCTTTGCCCTGAAAAATGACGGTACCCTCTGGGCCTGGGAAAGAAACCACGACGGTAGACTCGGGGCCGGCTCAGAAAGCCAGGCTTACACCGCTCCGGTTAAAATTCTTGACGATGTAGAAGAAGTTTTTCCCCACGACCGCCATTCCCTGGCTTTAAAAAGCGACGGTACCCTCTGGGCCTGGGGCAATAATAGTTCCGGGCAACTGGGTGACGGTACCACCTCAAGCCGTTTTGCCCCGGTTAAGATCGATCTTGACCTGGTTGAAAGCGTTGAACCAGATCAAAACAATACATTCGCCATACTAAGCGACGGTTCATTGTGGGCCTGGGGTAACAACCGCTACGGCAAACTGGGCGACGGTACCACAATCAACCGAAATTTGCCGGTAAAAATCCTTGATGACGCCGCAGCTGTATTCCCCCGTGAAACACACACCATTGCCCTGAAAAATGACGGTACAGTATGGTCCTGGGGTTATAACTGGTACGGACAGCTGGGTGACGGTAGTAACGACACCCAGACCCGGCCGATCAGGATTCCCATCAGTAACGTGGAGCAATTATTCGTTGAAAAATACCATGCCTTTGCCCTTGACGGTAACGGAACTCTCTGGGGCTGGGGCAGCAACTGGTACGGTCAGATAGGAGACCGCTCAATTTCAAACCGCAACAAACCGGTTGAAGTACCAATCAGCGGAATTGCTGAACTATACCCCAGGGAATATCATACCTTTGCCCTCAGGGAAGACGGTTCACTGTGGGGATGGGGCCGCAACTGGGATGGTCGACTTGGCGACAGCAGCAACACTCACGTGCGCCCTTCTCCGGTAAAAATTGCCGAAAATATTTCCAGCGCCTACATAATGGAACGCCATGCGTTTGCCCTGGATAACCAGGGAGTTCCACTGGGCTGGGGTGACAATACCAGGGGCAAACTCGGAACCGGCGGAGGTTCAGATCTTAACGATCCCAGCCAGGTTCCTCTTGAAGACATAAACGCCCTTTACCCACAGGAAAGCCATACCTTCGCTTTAAAGGAAGACGGCTCTCTCTGGGCCTGGGGCGACAATAACAAGGGACAGCTTGGTGTGGGAACCAACCAGCAGCAAACAATCCCTGTGCAGGTTCTCCTGGGAGATGACCTGCCCAGCTATAACATAACTCTGTCAGCAAACCCGCAAAACGGCGGAAGCTTAAGCGGGGGCGGCAGTTACCGGCACGGTGAAAGCGTTCGGGTCAGCACTGAGGCAAACAGTGGATACACTTTTGTTAACTGGACTGAAGACGGTGAGGTTGTCGGCACCGAAACCAACCTATCCTTCCTTGCTTCCCGTGATCGCAACCTGGTAGCCAATTTCCGTGCTGATGAAGAAAAACCGGAAAGGGAAGAAGAACCGGAAGAAGAAGAAAAGCAATATAAAATTACTCTTTCTGCCGACCCGGAAGAAGGCGGAAAAGTTGTCGGCGCAGGCACCTTTGAAGAGGGCAGGGAAATTGTAATCGCTGCCGAAGCGGCAGAAGGCTACGAATTTATTAACTGGTCTGAAAACGATAAAGAAATCAGCAAAAGCACGATCCTCAGCTTCAGGGTTACAGCAGACCGCTCCCTTACGGCTCACTTCAAACAGCCTGAAGCAGAAGAGCCAGAAACAGTAACTTACGAGGTTAAGCTTGTCAGCGAACCGGAAGAAGGGGGCACCCTGTCAGGAGCCGGCATTTACGATGAGCACTCCAGGGTAACGGTTAAAGCGGAGTCCTCTGAAGGATACATTTTTGAAAAATGGACGGAAATAATATCACGCACTGAAATCGTCGAAGACGAAGAGATCATTAAAGAAATTGAACTCGAAGTTAGTGAAAATGCAACCTATATATTCGATCTGGATCGTGATCGCACCCTGGTCGCCAATTTCCTGGAAGAGGTCGAAGATATACCGGCCGAACTGCATGAAGTCAGCGCTTCAAACGGAATAATCACCGCCATATTCAACCGTGACCTGGAAGATACCCCCGGGCTGGAAGAGTTCCGCTCCTGGTTTAACGAAGCAGCGGTTTCAAATGATCCTGACAACCAGGAAGACGAAAATGAAAATGAAGAAAACAGCGAAGAAAACCAGGCACCCGAGAATGGAAATGATGAGGAGCCAACCTGGTCCGAGCTGCTTCTTCTGTCAGTAGATTGGGATGAAGAACAGGCCGACAGGGTTACTCTCTCCTTTGAACCGTTCGAAGCTGAAGAGGAAACTGTAATATACACAGTTAAACTGCAATACCTGGATGGTGAAGAGGTGCAATCCGAACCCTTTACCGTAGAAGCGCCTCAGTACTACACAGTCAACCTTGATGCTGTTCCCGGCGAAGGCGGAATTGTTACCGGTGAAGGCGAATACCTGGAAGGCGAAGAAGTTACCGTATTTGCCGAATCAGATACTTTTTACCGTTTTACCGGCTGGTATGAAAATGATCAACTGGTCAGCGGTTCAACCCGTTATAGCTTTATAATCGAAGAAAACCGCAACCTGACCGCACATTTTGAGATACTGCCTGCCACCATTGCCGAAGTTACCGCTACTAATGGGGAGGTAGAAGTAATCCTTGACCGGATCCCCGATCAGACTCCAGCTGCCGGAGATTTTGAGCTGCAGGCCAGAAGTGAAATAGTTGAGCCTGGCAGTGAACCGTCAATCGACCCCGGCGACGAAGAAGAAGGTTTCTTGGTTGATGAGCCTGAATGGGAACCGCTGGAGATTAATGCAATCCACTGGCTGGAAAATGAAAAACGAGCCATATTGAATTTTGAACCTTTTGAGGCCGTCGAGGATACAATTAGCTACACCGTCAGGGTTAATTACGGCGGGTTTAGCGAAGCCCAGGCCGAACCGTTCGTGGTTGAAGGCTTTAAGCAATATACAATAAGCATTGAGATCATTCCGGAGGGCGGCGGTTATGCCGAGGGCGGCGGTGAGTTTGATGCCGGCAGTGAAATAACCGTTACAGCATCTGCACAAGACGGTTACCTTTTTACCGGCTGGTACGAAGATGAAACCCTGTTAAGCGAAGAATCGGAATTAACCTTTACCGTCAATGCTGATCGCAACCTCGCTGCTCACTTCGCTGAAAGCGCCGGTGAGGATGAACCTGAAGAGGAAGAAACTGATCCTGAATCAGATTTCTTTGACGTCTACCTTTCTGTTGATCCCGAAGAGAGCGGCACAGTTACAGGAAGCGGTATATATGAAAAAGATGACCAGGCTGTTGTAAAAGCAGAAAGCAAGCCGGGTTATAAATTTTTTGCCTGGGTTGAAAATGAAGAACCGGTTAGTTTTAACAGCTCTTACGAATTTACTGTTACCAGGGAAAGAAACCTGGTAGCGCTCTTCGAGCCTGCCGACCCGGCAGAAACTGTGCAGGATCTTTTCAGTATCACAATAACCGTAGTCCCGGAGGAAGGCGGGACGGTTTATGGTGACAGCATGTACGAAGAAGGAGAAGAAGTTATTGTCAGGGCTGTCCCGGCCGAAGAACACAGCTTTGCCGGCTGGGCTGAAAACGGTGAAATTGTCAGTGAAAGCGCTGAATATAGTTTTGCAGCTAACAGGGACCGTAACTTAACCGCCACTTTCAGGCATATTGATGATCAGGAAGTGCCCGGGATAGACGATCCCGATAATACCGGGCCGGGGTTTCAGGATGAAGAAGAAGAAAGTGAAGAAGCAAACTTTTATTCCATAACCCTGCTGGCTGAACCGGAAGAAGGCGGCACAGTTGAAGGCGAAGGGCTCTATGAAGAAAATGATCTTATCGGGTTAAACGCCGTATCTGCCGAGGGGTATGAATTTACAGGCTGGTATGAAAATGATCAAATGGTCATCAGCGCCAGATCTTACGCTTTTAAGGTTGTAACCGACCGGACTTTGACCGCCATATTTTCTCCCCTGGAAAACAGGCAGAATGAAATGGCAGAAACCTTCAGAATAAGCCTGGTTCCGGTACCTGTTGAAGGTGGAAAAGTTTACGGGGGCGGTGACTACACCGAAGGTGAAACAATTACAGTAGACGCCGTGGCCAATCTCGATTATTTCTTTATAAACTGGACCGAAGAGGGCGTTGAAGTAAGTACCGATATTATTTATACGTTTTCCGTAGAGCGCGATATGAAGCTTGAAGCAAACTTTGCCCCGCTTCTTTTCGGCGCCAAATCTTCAGAGACAAACTACACCAACAGCCGCTTTGAGGCATTTCTCAATAAATATTTCGTAGATTTCCTGAGGCCGACTCCTGTTCACGGCGAGACAGAAACAGCCCCTCTCATGACCGGCTGGTCCTACCCGGGACTGCCTCCCGTTGGCGATGGCCGCCAGCCTTAATCACTTCCAATTACTCAGCCTTTTCAAGAAGGTAATCAAACGGCAGTTCAACCTGATCACCCCTTTTGACACCAAGCTCTGCTGCCCTGCCCCCTCGCAGTTCAATGGCAAACTGGGCATCTCCGTAACTGCGGTACCTGGTTAGTTTTTCATCAGGTGTTCCCGGGGCAGGAGGCTCCATGGCATGAACCGCAGTTACCTCTCCCTCCAGCGATAAAAATATAAGGTCGATAGGAACCAGGCACCCTTTCATCCAGAAAGTCAGTTCCGCGGGAAATGGATCTACGGGAGGCAGGACAAAAAGCATACCACCATTTTCAGAAATCTCTTCCCTGCCCATCAAACCGCGTTCCCGCTGGGCATTATTTAGAGCCAGCTCCAGGTTAAAGCGGACGCCTTTTATTTCAATTTCTATCGTCCGGGGCGTTCCATCAGCCTCATCACTAGTCCCTAAAGCTTCCTGCTGCCCCGGGCTGCACCCGGCCAGGGCTGCCGTTAAAAACAGTATAACAAAAATTGTAATTATTATATGCGAATTTATCTTCAGCATCCAACCAGCCAATCCTTTCCTGTTCATTACTAAGCCTCGGCCCACTTGAGTGAGCGGCGGACCGCTTCATCCCACCCTGCGCAGCATGCCTGTCTTGCTTCACTATTCATTTGGGGATGAAAAACCGCACTCTCTCTCCAGCGGCCGGCCAGATCGGCAGGGCTTCTCCAAACCCCGCAAGACAACCCGGCCAGGTAGGCGGCCCCGAGAGCGGTAGTATCAAAAGTGGCAGAGCGCCGAACCACGGTCCCGGTTATATCGGCCTGGAACTGAAGCAGAAGATCCATAACACTGGCCCCGCCATCCACTCTCAGTTCTACTATGGGCAGTTCTGCCTCCCTGTGCATCAGGTCAAGCACATCCCTGGTCTGGTAAGCCATTGCCTCAACTACCGCTCGGGCCAGGTGAGCCCTGGTTGTTCCCCCGGTTATCCCAATGATCAGGCCGCGGGCATATGGGTCCCAGTGCGGCGCACCAAGGCCGGCAAAGGCAGGAACAAGGTAAACCCCGCCATTGTTATCGATCTGCGATGCAAGACCTTCCAGTTCCGAAGAAGCTTCAATTATTCCCAGGCCGTCCCGCAGCCACTGGACAGCTGCCCCGGTGATAAAGATACTGCCTTCAAGAGCATATTCCACTTGATCATCCAGACCCCAGGCTATAGTTGTAAGCAAACCTTTATCTGAATAGACTGCTTTATTACCGGTGTTCATCAGCAGGAAAGAACCGGTACCATAGGTATTCTTGGTCATCCCGGGGCTGTAACAGGCTTGCCCGAAAAGAGCTGACTGCTGGTCCCCGGCAATACCGCCTATCGGAATGGTCACCCCGGGAAATATATTTGGTTCAGTTTCCCCAAAAACTGTGCTGCTGGGCCGAACCTCGGGCAGCACTTCCGCCGGCACATTAAAAAGAGTTAGCAGCTCCGGATCCCATTCCATGTTATTTATATTGTAAAGTAGAGTGCGCGAAGCATTTGAATAATCAGTGGCAAAAACTCTGCCCCCGGTTAACCTGAAAAGAAGGTAGCTGTCTATAGTTCCGCAGGCCAGCCTGCCTTCCCTGGCTGCAGCAGAAACTTCGGGCACATTTTCAAGCGCCCATTTAAGCTTGGTTCCAGAAAAATAAGGATCCAACAGCAGTCCGGTTTTAGAACGGACCATCTTTTCATAACCCTTTTCCTTTAACTTCCCGCACAGTTCAGCCGTCCTGCGACACTGCCAGACGATAGCCCTGCTTACCGGCTCACCACTCTTTTTATCCCAGAAAACAAGGGTTTCACGCTGGTTGGTTATCCCTAAGGCAGACAGGTCAGCAGCTTTAAGCTTTGCATCAGCCAGTACTTCTTCAATAACCGCAAGAACATTGTTCCATATTTCAGCCGGATCGTGCTCCACCCAGCCAGGCCTGGGATAATACTGTTTGTGTTCGCGGTTAACCCGGGCAACAGGGCGGCTTTCCTCATCCCAGATGATAGCAGTTGTTCCGGTTGTTCCCTGATCTATTGATAAAACGTATTTAGTGATGATAAACTCCTCCCTTACTTGATACTGAAGACCATCGTCTGGCCGTTCATCTCCCTTTTCAGCTCTCCTTTAACTTCCAGGTAGAGAATATGGGCCAGCGCTTCTGCCGTGGCAAACCACTTTTGCATCAGAGGAAAATCATCCCAGCCATCGGCCACAATATCCCAGGTCATGAACGAAGCCACATCGTAAGCACTGCCCGCTTTATTTTTTTCTAGGACCCGAATAACTTCTTTCAGGCGAAGCGCATGATGCTCCCTGATTTCGTCAATCCTGGAACGGCAATTGCGAAAATAGCTGCGGTGTCCCGGCAGAACCAGGTCAACATCCATGGCATAAATTCGATCCAGGCTCTTCATATAATCGGCCAGGGGATTATTATTGTCCATCCAGGTCGCTATGCTGGGGGTAATATCACCAAGAATGTGATCCCCGGAAATAAGAATTTTACGGTAAGGTTCGTAAAGACAGGTATGCCCCCTGGTGTGGCCCGGGGTAACAATGCACTGCATTTCATAACCGCCATAACTAATCAGATCGCCTTCCGCAACCAGCGAATAACTTTCAATGTGATAAGGTTTAAATCTTTGCCCCGGGTGCGAAGTAATGGCTTTTTCTACCAGGTCCGGGGGGAAACCGTGACGCGCAGTGAAATATAAAAGCTTTTCCCATATATTTGGATAATCAAGGAGCTCCGCATCAGGTTTGTTGAAATATATTTTTGAGTTTTCAGAAGATAAGTCTTCAACCAGGCCAATATGATCTGCATGCAAGTGAGTGGCAAAAAAATCGACTTGATCCGGGTCAATATTAATCTGCTGAAAGGCCTGCAGTAAAGCATTCCTGCAAATATCCAGGTTCATACCTGTGTCAATTACCAGGCTGCGATCCTTATCCCTGATAATATATGAGTTGGTTGCCTTGAGCGGGTTGTTCGGCAGGGGAATCACCGCGCGATACAACCCCGGACAAATTTCTTCTACTTCTGTTGCCGGCATCTGTTCACGTCCTTTGCTGATAATCAGGCTTCGTTAGTTACCCTGGTTTCAAATTCCTTCCTGATTTGCTGCTGCAGCTCTTCATTTTCAATTATTTTCATCCCGCTGACAGCCATTGCCTCACCCACCATGAGCATAACCTCGTATGCCTCTTCACTGTTGCAGAGCGAGGCAAATTCACGGGTATGTCCCGGAATCCACTGGTCGGTAACAGCCACGATGGGGTGAATAGATGGCGTTACACGGCTTACATTACCCATGTCGATTGAGCCCCGTCCTTCTTCGTAGGGCGAATTAATGCTGTATTCTGTTTCGCCAAGGCTTTCAGCAAAGAGGTCGGCCATTACCCTGTTACTGATCACGGCATCATAGGGATAGCCCGATTCCGTCACCTCAAGCCGAGTTCCGGTCATAACAGCAGCGCCCCTGGCACAGGCTACTACCTTTTCAACCACCTCGTCAAGATAACTGTTATCTCTTGACCTGATAATAAAATCGGCTGTTGCCCGATCGGGAACAACATTGGCAGCAAGCCCCCCTTCGGGAATAATCCCGTGGATACGTACGTCATCCTTCAGGTACTGGCGCAGGGCGTTGATCCCGTTAAAAGTTTGAATAACTGCATCCAGGGCGTTCAGACCCTCCCACGGTTCAGTTGAAGCATGAACACTGCGACCGTGGAAAATAAACTGGTAATCGCGGCAGGCCAGCGACTCAACGTGGAAACTGGTTGAACAACCGGGATGGAACATCATGGCGGCATCAACATCATCAAAGACACCGGCCTTGACCAGATCCACCTTACCCCCCTCATCTTCCTCGTTGGGGGTTCCGATAATCGACACCCGTCCCAGCCTGTTGTTCAGGCCGGCGGCCAGCGCTACCCCTGCAGCAACCCCGGCAATACCGATCAGGTTATGACCACAGCCATGGCCGATTTCAGGCAGGGCATCATACTCCGAACAAAACCCGATATGAAAACCCTCTTCACCATAGCTGGCCATAAAGGCCGTTTTCAAACCTCCAAGCCCTTTCCAGACCTTGAAACCTTTTTCCTCGAGATAATCGGTCATCAATCCGGAAGCATAAAATTCTTTACCCCCGGTTTCCGGATTATCATGGATAGCCCGGGCCATCTCAATCAATTTTTCCCGTTCTTCCCTGATTTTTTGGCGGACAAGCTGATAGTCGATCATTTAGTTCACCACTTTTCAAAAAGTAATCTCTTTCAATATATTACCACAGGGGTTGCCGGCAGCAACCCAAACTTTAAAGTCAGTAACATTAAAAAGCGTTGAAAATATTGTTGCATTGCCGTCTTCCTGCTCTTCCTGGTGCCGGCAGATAGAAAAAGGTCTGTTTTCGTGATCTGCCAGAAGTTCAGATATTCCGCCAACAGGATCATCACTGGTGAGCAGCTTTTGCTTAGCGGCAGAGAGCCTGCTTAAACGTAACCGGGAATGATCAGAAGCGGATTCAGCCAGACGCTGCAGCCCGGGAGCCAGATAATGATTGGTGTGAAATGTAACCCTCTCTCCGGCCGCGTAAATTGCTTCTTCCGCTGTTGTTTCAAGATTCCCCAGCTCACCGTTGCGGTGAACCAGTAAATGATTATAGCCGCCTGCCCTCTTTCCGGTAGTTGCCGCTTTTATCGCATCTTCAATTGTTTCCGCTTCGAGGACCGCCCGGGCTAAAAACATCCGGGGCACTCCCATCCTGTTATCAGTTGATGTAACGCTGTTAACCCCCTGGGCCAATCCGGCTTCGTTAACGCCAACAGCAGCCAAAAAGGGGGCTGCAGTTACAGATACAAAAGCCGGCTTACCTGCAGGGCGGGCAATTATAACTATTACCGCCTCTGCATCGCGGGCATACCAATCCTCGTTATGGCCCAGCCAGGCCTTACCCCTCCGGTCGATCAGGCCGACAGAACTGCAGGCAGCCGGGTAGTTCGGATCAAGCGCTTCTTCAAGCGCATTAAGGAAAAAAAGATGGTTTAGCTCAAGCCCTGCACCGTCCGCCATTCCCTGCAGTTCTTCAACCAGGTGAGGATAAGATTCGCGGGAGGCATGCAGATATCCTGCCGGCAGAGAAAAACCGCTCGGCCAACCTTCTGCCGGAAGAAGCTTCCTGTAATCGTGAAGAGCCCGGATTAGAAGATTCCGGGCTGATTTTCCTACAGTATAACCTAGATCATAGTTGTTTCCCGAAGCTTTGATTACCAGCGGTTCTGCCATGAGTATCTCCCCATCACTATTATTCTTCCGCGTTTCTTTTTCTGGTCAGAATGTAGTCCCGGGTTAAAATATCCTGGGGAGCCAGCTTATAACCTTTGCCCCCGTTATTATCTTTAACAGTGCTGTATCCTTCTTCTTCAATTACAATGCAAAAACGATGCTGAAAGCTGACCAGACATTCGTAAAGCCCTGCCCTGTCGGCCGGAACCTTGGATAAAGCCCCTTCTCCTTCGACAGCTGGAAATCTCTTCAGGGCAACGACAGGAGGTTCGGGAGGGCATTCATCCCGGAACTTAATCCTGCCCCTGACCACTGCAGCCTGGTCCAAAGCATAGATATTATAAAAATCTTCCCCTGCTTTAATCTCCAGCGGCCATTCCGCCGACTTATAACGTTTATCCTTTACTGCGGCAGCCGCCCCGAGCAGGTACTTTCCGGGCGGCAGTGAAAAAGAAAAAGAACCATCTTCTGCTGAATATAATTCCAGGGCTAAAGCTTCTATTAGCTGATCCCCGACAGGATCAAGTTCCCCGCGAAATACGCGCACCAGCCCTCCGGCAATGGCATTACCTGTATAACGATCAAGCAGACGCCCGTTTACCCCGACCATTACAGGAAGTTCAGGGTTTAAAACCGGGATAGTATCGCCCCCGAGATCATAGAATCTTTTTTTAAGCGGTTTCATAATGTCAGGCAGTTCATAAAGCGGAAACTGCTGATGAAGAACTGCCTTGGCCCCGGCAGCAGCAGTGAAGGCAAATGAACCTCCCGGCCCGGTTAGGGATAAAACAGGGTTAAGAGGCATTACTGCATCATTTTCAGCATTGGGTTTCGCCTCCCCTTCTTTACCGGCAATAATCAAAAACGAGCTGTGACCCTTTTCAACAGATACCGTGCCTTCATAAAATACCCCTGCCTGCGATTCAATCTCAAAAACAAGTTTTTCAAGACGCACTGCCGTTCCCCGGCGGTCATCAATCAATAGCAGCGGGGCCAGCCAGTGCAGGCGGTAATGATCATCCTGCCACTCGGCGCTGAAAGCCCAGCCGTCACGCATATCAAGATTGACCGAAGACTGAAGCAGGTAAGGCAGTTTAAAGTTACTTGCCGCCGCAATCAGTTCTTCGGGCAGATCCTGATTTTTCCCGCATAAGAGGCAATGTGAGTCGAGCGCTTTCACTTCAACCAGCTTCACTTTACCTGGAGCAGAACCGGGCGGCAGATCCGTCTTCAGGTGAATAAAGGCTGACATTAAAGCTTTATCGCTAATGCCATCTGCATCCGGAGCAACCCTGTAGTAATCGCCCCAGCTGATCACATCTTCACCGTACGGTGTGTTAACTTCAATACTGCGGCAGCGGTAATAGTGTTTCGATGCTTCTTTCATGTTAACTTCAGCACAGGCCGTGTGCCAACGCTCAGAAGGCGCTAAAACAGTGAGCCGGATTTTCCCGCCGGGAGAAATTGCAGTTTCCTGCGGCAGGGGTATCCTCTCTAAATCCCCGCTTAGCGGAACAAATGCAGGGTCACCAAGCAGAATCTGCTGGTGCAGGGCATTGGCCGTCCCCCAACGGTACCTGTGGTAAGCTTCCGGTTTTTTCTGGAGTAGAGTGGCCGCATAGAGGCTGATGAAATCCCGGGTTGCCAGCAGCGCTTCGCCCACACTGAGGCCTTTATACAACAGGGCGTCAACAAATATGCCATAAATTGAAGTGCTGTATTGCAGATCCTCAACGGTCGCCCCGCCAATGTAAACCAGGGCCCCCTTTTCAACGAAAGAGAGGCCAATTACCTGGCGTGAATCAACGGCAATACCCTGCCAGTCGAGCCCTTCTGTTGCCGAGTGCCAGTGGGGCACTACTGCCGTGGTCGAACAGGCCGAAGTATAAACCACCTGGGGAGGCAGTGAGGGAAGTTTGGCACGGTTTAGTGAATGACCATAAGTATGCAGCCCTTCGGGACCGCCGTGCCCAGTATAGAGCAGGAAATCTGCCCCGGTCAGCTTTTCTCCGACTTTACCATAATGGGCATCCCTGCCCTGTAAAAGAGTAACCCCGTAACCGGCTTCTTCCAGACCGGGCAACAGCTGGGCCTGGATTAGGGCATCATCACTGCTGAATATGATTCCACTCTCGATATAAGGGGTACTGACAATTAAAACTTCCCGCCCGCTGCGCCCGGTAAAACTGTTTATTTCGGCATAATGTCTGGTGCAGATCAGCTGTACCGAGAGCCCGCCCGTTGTATGCTGCATCAGGCGACCCTCGCCAAGATCAAAAAATAGATCTCCATTCAGGCGAAGGTGAATATCACGAACCAGCTCTTCCGACCAGGCGCTAATTGCTTTTTTCTCTCCACAGATAAAGGGAATCATCGCCGGAGAAGCCAAAACAGCCAGGTAGCGGGGTTTTAGGCCATTATCACGCACCATATCATTTACCTGTTTCTCTATCACCAGGGGATCAGGGTCTTTAGTAGCAGCATCGCAGGGAAAAACGTTCCGGTATGAGGAAAGTAAAGTTAAAAGCAGGCTTAACCCTCTCACCCGCAGTTTACCCAGTGCATCGCCTCCGGTTGATTCACCAGCCAGGTCGGCTGTATTATAAAGAACCAGGTAATCATTTTCCAGACCGGCAGCCTGAAACTGTTCCAGGAGGGCCACGCTACTATCGATAACCGTGCATTCAACTGTTCCGGCTGGGCTGGTTATGGAATGCAGTTTATCAACTGAACCGAACCAGAGCCTGGGCACGCTGCTGCTCAGTGGTATTCCGGAATCTGACCCCTGCTCCAGCGCCAGGAATAAATATCCAAGCCGTATTGCCGCTGCAGCAGCTTTCAGGCATTCTGCCGGAGAGTCAGCTGCAGCCAGGCAGTAACCTTGTGGCCCGACTTTCAGATCGGTGAGTACTCCTGCGCCAGCTTCATGGCTTAGAACTTCAAGCTTCCTTTGGGCCAGGGCTGCCTGCAGTTCTTCGGAGCCCGTGGTATCGATAAACGATACCGGCAGCCTCTGGTTCAGCAGGGTTAAATGCTCCAGCTCACTATCAAAGTTCAGGGGATCGATAAAAACCACTTCGCTCCTGTCCTTCAGGTAAACTGAAGCTGCCAGGCTGCACGCACGGGGTAAATCGCGATTTGAAATCAGGTAGATTTCTAAGCTCATCTATTCTTCATCTCACTTCTATGCAAAATGGCAGGCAACAAAACGGCCTCCTTCAACCTGGCGATAAAGCGGCTCTTCCTCCCGGCAGCGGGCCTGCACCATGGGGCAGCGGGGGTGGAAACGGCAGCCTGCCGGAATATTGACTGGATCGGGAGTTTCCCCCTTCAGTAAAGTCTTTTCAGCGATAGAGATCTTCCTGGGCACGGGGATAACCGATACCAGGGCCCTGGTATAGGGGTGCAGCGGTTTTTTAATTATTTCGTCTGCGCTGCCCAGTTCAACAATTTTGCCCAGGTACATGATGGCAATTCGGTCGGAAACCAGCCAGGCCAGCGAAAGGTCGTGAGTGATAAACAGGTAACTGATTCCTTTCTGGTCGCGCAGATCGACCATAAGTTTGAGGATACCGGCCCGGATTGATAAATCAAGCATAGAAACAGGCTCATCGGCCACTATAAAATCCGGTTTCAGCACCAGGCCACCGGCTATCGCCAAACGCTGTCTCTGGCCGCCGCTCAGTTCATGGGGATAGCGCAAAAACAGTTCCCGGGGGTTACTTAACCCGGCTTCACTTAGCGCCTCGGCCACCCTTTCTTCCTTTTCTGCCTGACCTGAGGTAAGGCGGTTAACTTCAAGCGGCTCGGCTACAGTAGAAAAAACAGTCTGGCGGGGATTAAGCGATTCATAAGGATCCTGAAATATAATCTGGGCCTGCTGCCTGAAACGCCGCAAATTTGACCGGTTAAACCGGCGAACATTCTCTCCGTTAAAGAATACTTCACCCCCGGTTGGCTCGACTAAACGCAAAATAGCCTTTCCTGTTGTTGTTTTACCGCTTCCCGATTCCCCGGCCAGGCAGAGAATTTCACCACGGCCCAGGTTAAAATCGAGCCCATCGACAGCCCTGACCCGCGCTGTCTCACGGCTGAACAGTGAGCTTAAAAAGCCTGACCGGGCAGTAAAATGCACTTCAAGGCCTGAAACAGTGACCAGTTTTGAATTGTTCATATCATCTGCGACAGGTTTCATACCTTTACCCTCCCCTGCAGCAGGTGGCATGAAGCGCGATGGCCGGGAGCCAGTTCGGTTACCGGCGGTTCAACATCCCTGCAGCTTGCTTTCGCTTCACGGCAGCGCTGGTGAAAACGGCACCCCTCCGGGGGATAGAGCAGGTTTGGAGGGTTACCCGGTATGGACGAGGCAAGGTACCTTTCGCCCTCAATATTGGGGAAAGCAGCTATTAATGCCCGCGTGTAGGGATGAGCCGGGTCACTGAACACTTTTTCGGTGGGGCCGTCCTCCACAATTTGCCCGGCATACATAACCGCTACGCGGTCGCATGTTTCGCCAACCACGGAAAGATCGTGAGTGATTAAGATCAAGCCCATCTGCCTTTCCCGGCGCAGGTTTTCCAGGAGCTGTAAAACCTGGGCCTGCACCATCACATCAAGTGCGGTGGTTGGCTCGTCGCCGATAACAATTTTAGGGTTGCAGGCTATAGCCATGGCAATCATTACCCTCTGGCGCATCCCCCCGCTGAACTCGTGGGGATACTCCCTGATCCTGTCCGGGTCAATCTCCACCTGGTCAAAAAGTTCAGCAGTGCGCCTTATTGCTTCCTTATCGCCTATTTTCTCATGTATTTTTAAAGCCTCGGCAATCTGGTCACCAACGCGCCGAACGGGATTTAAGGCATTCATCGCTCCCTGAAATATTATAGAAATTTCTTTCCAGCGTATCTTACGCATTTCCTCTTCCCCGGCTCCGCTGATATCGCGGCCGTCAATCATAATCCGCCCAGCTTTGATATGGGCATTTTCAGGCAGCAGCTTGACCAGTGACAGAGCAGCAGTGGTTTTACCCGAGGCCGATTCACCTACCAGTCCCACCGCCTCGCCCCTGTCCAGCTGGAGCGATATGTTTTCACAGGCCCGCACGTAGCCCTCTTTAAGTTTGTAGTAAGTTGTAAGATTTTCCACTTCAAGCAGCTTCACTGGTCACGCCTCCTCAACTTGGGATTTAATACTTCATCAAGGGCGTAACCGATGAAGGTGAAACCAAGCACAACCAGGACGACACAAATACCGGGCGGCAGCAGCCACCACCAGGCCCCGAAGGATACCGCGCCCATGGAAAAAGCAAAATGCAGCATCATACCCCAGGTAACCTGAGTGGGATCACCCATGCCGAGAAAGCTGAGTGTTGTTTCAGACAGAATAGCTACCGCGGCAACAAGAACAGTATTGGCAAAGATCAGGGGGAAAACGTTGGGCAGGATATGATGCAGCATAATATGCCCGTCACCGCTGCCTATAGCCCGCGCCCTTTCAACGTATGGCCTTTCTTTAACACTCAGGGTTTGAGAGCGGATAATCCTTGCCGTTCCTGCCCAGCTGGTAATCCCGATTACAAAAATAATATTACCCAGACTCGGACCTAACAGGGCAGCCATCACCAGCATCAACGGCAGCCAGGGGATAACCAGGAAAACATCGGTTACCCGCATTAAGATAGTGTCAACCGCACGGCCGTAAAAGCCGGATACTATTCCGACCAGGGTTCCGATGACCATGGAAATGATTGTAGCCGCCAGACCAACCAGCAGCGATACCCTGGAACCGACTATTACACTGGCCAGGATATCCTTGCCAAGATCATCTGTACCAAGGGCATAACCGGCCGTTGGGGGATGCATTACCTGGGTAACCCCGTCTACTGTTAAAATTGTTATATCTACCAGGTAAGGACCGACTATGGCCATCAGGGCAAATATTGCCAGGATAACCAAACCTATCAGGCCCATGGTGTTCTCACGATATATTGTCCAGAAAGAGTTAAAATTTTTCCTCCAGAGAGTAAAGGTTTCTTGTTTTACCGGGGCTGAATTCATGTGAACACCTCCTCAGGACTTGACCCGGGGGTCAAGGTAGCGGTAGATAATATCGGCACAAAAATTAGCGCCTACAACTGCTATGGTTACCAGCAAAAACAGGCCCTGCAAAATAGGATAATCGCGATTGGTCAGGGCGGTGTACATCAGGCGCCCCAGCCCGGGCCAGGAAAAAACAGTTTCAATCTGAATAGCTCCCCCCACTATAAAACCGAGGTTAATTGCTATCAGCGTCACCACGGGAAGCATGGCATTTGGCAGGGCATGCCTGCGCAGAAGGTTGGAACTGCTGACACCCTTGGCCCTTGCTGTGAGCATGTAATCTTCACGCATTACCTCCAGCAGGGAACTACGCATAATTAAAACATACTCGCCAACCAGGATCAGGGCAAAAGTTATTGTGGGCAGAATCATATGCCGTAGCTGCGAAATCACCTCTGCCCAGGCCGAAGCGTATTGAACCCCCGGCATACCCATGCCCCCGAGGGGAAACACCTGCCAGTAAACAGCAAAAATCATTACCATGATAATGGCAACCCAGAAAGTAGGCATAGAATAAAGTACCAATGAAACACTTAAACCGATCACATCGAGGCGAGTTCCCCTCTTCCAGGCAAAAATTACCCCCAGAATCACCCCGATCAAGATCGATAAAACCGTTGCTGTGCCGACAAGCATCACTGTAGCCGGTATCCTTTCAACTACAATGTCAAGAACGGGCTGTCTGTAGTTAAATGAAGTACCCAGGTTGGCGGAAAAAAGATCTTTCAAATAAATAAAAAACTGGTGTAAGAGGCTTTCATTTAAACCAAATTGCTCCCTGACCCTTTCCAGGGCCTCACCCGAAATTTTCGGGTTGCGGATTAAAACCCTGATCGGGTCTCCGGTCATAATACGGAATAAAAAAAAGTTCATGCAGATCACGATGAAAATAGTGATCAACGCCTGAACGAATTTACGTCCCAGATAACCACGCATATTCAACGCCTGATCCCCTCCCGGGAGTTAATAGTCTGCAATCATGTCCGGATAATACTTTGTATGCCGCTGCCGGGGGTTTTTATACCTTTATCCCGTCTTAAGTCAGAACCGGCCCCTGCCGCCGGGGCATGAGCCGGTTCATTTCATTACTCTCCTATGGGACGCAGCTGTTCATAACTGTCTACAACATTGGTAAAGATAACCGGTCCCGTCTCTGGGTTACGCACCCACCCTTCATACTTGTCACTGCGATAAGCCATTAGCTCGGGGTCATAAGAGAGGAGAATATAGGGGCAGTCTTCGTAAAAGATTCGCTGCATCTCATGAATCAGCACCTGCCGTTCATTGCGATCCATGGTTCGCTGCTGCAGCAAATGCATCTCATCATAAACAGGATTTGAGTAGAAGCAATCGCTCCAGGACAGGATTTCATCGGTGGTAACTACCTTTAAAATCGAGGAAGGATCAACATCAACAAACCAGCCCCAGATAAACATGTCAAAATCGCCATCGAAAATCCGGTCGGTCAGGGTTCCCTCATCGATTACCGAGATAGTTATTTCAATGCCAACCTCGGCCAGCATATCCTTGATCATGGTGCCCATTTTCTGGTTATCCGGGGACTCATTGCGGATCAATATGGTAAAGGATAGTCTTTCCCCGTCAGGGCTAACCCTGACCCCGTCTGCCCCGGCCAGGTAGCCGGCCTGATCTAAAATATCCTCTGCCGTCTGTGGATTGTAAGCACGAAAATCATCACCAAGGTCCAGGTGCCAGAAATCAAAGAGCGGTGGCACCAGGGCTGAACCGGGTTCTCCGTAGCCCATCCCGGCCACGTTCACCATCTCATCCCTGTCCAGGGCATACTCGATGGCAACTCTTAAATTACGGTCAAGCAGGAGAGGATTGCCCTGAGAACTATCATCTTCCCACACATTGAAAGAAAGCTCGGTAAATGAAGGCGAGTCGGCATTCAGGGTAACAATGTTCGGATCGTTAACCTCTTCCAGGGCTTTAAACTGGGCCCCGGGAACATCGGCTATTACATCAAGCTCACCCTGTTTCAGCGCTTCTACCATCATATCCGTGTTGGCATAGATGATGAAAATAACTTCATCAACAGCCGGGCGGCCCAGGTAGTAGTTATCGTTGGCAGCCATCCTGGTAAATTCGCCTTTGCGATGCTCTATTACCTGGAACGGACCTGTACCGATCGGGTCATCGTTGGCAAAATCACCCTCGGCATCGGCCGGGTCTATCTCCGACCAGATATGCTCCGGCAATATGGGTACCAGGATCTGGGGCATCCAGGCGATCGGCTCGTCTGTTTTTATTGTCAGTGTGTAATCATTCACAACCTCAATCTCTTCCATTGATGCGACATAATCATAAAAATAGCCAAGTTCATTATCACGTATATATTCAAAGGAAAACTTGACGTCATCTGCAGTGAAAGGCTCCCCGTCATGCCAGGTTACACCCTCTTCAAGATAAAAAGTCCACAAGGTGCCGCTGTCGTCAACTTCCCAAGAGCTGGCCAGCTTGGGAATAACATTTAGATCCTCATCCCAGCTCATCAGGTAGTTGTAATTAAGGTTCATTACCTCATAAGCCTGAACCGACCAGATCAACATCGGGTTAAGGCTCTCAATTTCCCGCATGTAGCCTATCCGCAGGATGTTTCGATCGCCGCCGTCATCTCCACCGGTTCCTCCGCAGGCAGTTAAAACAATGCTGATAATCAACAACAGGGCCAGAAGGGTCATCATCATTTTATACTTACGCAAATCTGAAACCTCCTTTTTATGCTGTAATCACCTTTACAACTGCTAATTGTAAGGGGCACCTCCTTTTCATCCGGTTTTTTCCGAGCTTGCCTCTTTTAAAATTGATTCAATTTCGAGACTGACCGCATCGTCGACTGTTCGGCCGGGGTGATCGGCCAGGATCTGTTCAATTTTATCCGCCGCTTCCTGGCGAACGTTACGGCTGCCCCTGGAGCGCCATTCTTCATAGGGAGCCTCGTTGCCCAGCTTACCTCGGTAAAGCTCGTTACGGCGCATGTAATCCCTGGTATGCTCCTGGGCCAGGAAGCTGCCACCTCTCATTACAGCATCAATAACTGCGGCGCCAATCGCTTCCTCATTTACCTCGATCCCCCGCTTGCGGTGAAAAGCCATCCCGTAAATTTCGTCGTCGATTACCAGCTGCTCGGCGCTGGCCAACAAACCGGCATTCAGAGCACCCATTCCCGAAACAAAAGTAGCCCCGGCCAGGACGGGAAAGAGGCAGTTCAAAGCCCTTTCATAACCCGATTGGATATCGATGGCCGCTGAACCGGTGTCCAGGCCATAAACTCCCGAAGGAAGACCGTACGATTTGGCAATCTGGGCAGCACAGGCGCCGGAGTAACCTATATCGGGGTCCCTGCCGCTGACACAGCCGCTGCGCATGTTGGCCCCGGCCAGGCGGCAGGTATAAACCAGGGGGGTGTGCCGGTTAACCAGGCGGGCAAGAACTATAAACGCCACCTGTTCGGCATTCTGCTGAACAAGCCCTCCGGCCAGGGTAACCGGGGAGGTAAGACCCCGGGTGGGGCAGGGCAGCATGGTTATCGGTAAACCACTGCGGGCGCTCTCAATGATCGCCCCGGTTATATCGGCCGGAAAATTAAGCGGGCTGATCGGCGATATGGAAAGCGTGCCCATCGGTTTTTCAACCAGCTTATCCATGCCGCCGCGAACCGCAGCGGCAAGGCGAATCAGGTAACGAATCTCCCAGGTATCGGAAGCAGTACCTATATCAACCGGCTTCACTGTATACTGCAGGGCATAAGCAGTCATCGCCAGCGAGGCAATCTCCTCTGGCAGGTCAGTCGGCCGTAAACTCGGCACAACCATATCGAGGTTGGATAAACTGTCGCTGATCCGGATAAAATCAACCAGGTCGTCTTTCGTCGCTTCACGTATTTCATTGGTGCGGTGATCAAGCAGAACCGAAACGGACCCAAAATTGTGCGCATAGGAATGGGGCGCTTCGGTCAGGGGCAATACTATACTGTCGTCAACCCCGTAGAGGGTTACCGGCTGAGGGCTGCCGAGGTACTCTTCCACAAGCGGCCGGGGAAACAGCAGTCTCTGCTCTTCTGCCCGGCAACCGGCAGTCTGTAACATTTCCCGGGCTTCTTCTCCTTCAACAACCACGCCGGTTTCGGCCAGTATCTTTAATGTCTGATCATGAATCAATTGTAAATCTGCCCTTGTCAACGGTTCGTAAGCCACCATTAGTACACTCCTCTCAAACTACCGCTGATCAGGTCAGTTGAAGTAGTTCTTTCATTTTATTTATCCCCGATATTGCATCGGCTGCATACGCGTCAGCACCGACTTTCTTTGCCCATTCTTCCGAAAGCGGAGCGCCGCCGACAATTACCTTTACTTTGTCGCGCAGTTTCTTTTCAATTAGCAGATCAATAATTTTTTTCTGCTCCTGTATTGTCGTGGTCATCAAGGCTGAGATTCCCACAATACGGGCATCATTCTCCTCCACTGCACGGACAAACTCTGTCGAGGACACATCCACCCCAAGATCGAATATTTCCATGCCTGAAGCCTTCATCATCATGATCACAATATCTTTGCCAATAGAGTGCAGGTCACCCTTAACCGTGCCAATCACTACCCTTACAGCTTCCTCCCGGCTGTCGCTTTTACTTTCCGTCAGATACGGGTCAAGATAATCTATCGCCCCGTTCATCGCTTCAGCTGCCAGCATCATGTCGGGCAGGTAGTATTCTCCCTCTTCGAATTTTTGGCCTACCAGGTCCAGGCCCGGGGTTAAACCTTTACTAATTAGTTCAAGTGGCCCTATCCCCTGTTTAACGCCATCACTTACCAGGGCCAGGGTTTCTTCCCTTTTTCCTTCCAGCACCGCCTGTGATATTTTCTGAAATAATTCCAACCGGTTTAAACCTCCTTCATTGTTCTTTTCTGATTTTTCAACGGCGCGTTTATATACAAAACAGCCGGTAAAACCTGAAGAATTTGGGTAACATATAGATACACAAAATCAAGGCACCGGCTGTCGGAAACTAAGACCACTATGTTAATTGTAAAAATTTACAATTATTTTCGTTAATAATTATATCACAACTTTTCCAAATTTTACGGCTTCGTTAATGAGGCATAAAAAAAAATCGTTGAACCATTGCAGTTATGTTATAATTGGGGTGAGTGAAAACAGGTTTATAAAGGGGGATAATATGGTGAGATACTTTAAGCATTTTCTGTATGTTTTACTGATAATCGCCCTTATAATGGCCACGACGGGTTGTTTAGACAGTGCCGGGGACGATGAACAGCCGGCCCGGGAACAGGCTAGGGAAGAACCGGTGGAAGCCGCATCCGGAGAAGCCCTTAGCATTGTAGTCCCCGACGGTAAAAGCGATCGCCTGCCCGGAAGTCTCAAGTGGGATAGCATTACACTTTACTCCCAGGGACTTGATTTTTTGGCGGACCAGGAGAACGGTCTGCATTCAATTAAAATATCCAGCCAGTCATCAACAAGTTCTTCAACCAGCGGCAGTAATTCAGCCGAAACAGGTCAAACTGCAGCCGTAGAAAGCAGCCAGGAAACAGGCGGGGGTACTACCTCAACTCATTCCAGCTCGGCAGGCGGCATTTCAACTAATGTAACCGTTGACGGTTCGATGAAAGTCACCGAAAGCACAACAAGCGGAAGCGGCAACCAGGGCAGCAGCACCTGGTGGGATATGGATAGCGATTAAGCAGTGGAGGTGAAGCGATTGATTTACAATAAGCGCTTCATTGTCATACTGTTGGCTGTCGCCGTTTTATTTACGCTGGTGTCCTGCAGCAGCGCCGATCTGGAAGAAGAAATGGCCAATGATCCGCAAGAAGAAATAGAAGACGGCGATACAGCTACTGCAGATGAAGACGATGAAGCAATTGATGAAGATGAAGAAGAGAATACTGAAGGCAACGGAAATAACCAGGGCTCTTCTTCCGGAAGCGGCTTCAAACATGAAGTGCAGATGGATATTGACGGAGTAGTAGAGAGTGACCAAGATGAAGGCTGGTGGGAACTGGATTAACTTTTAAACCTTATCAAACATTCAGGGGCTTAACCTGTAAAGGTTAGCCCCTTATTTATTTACTCATACTGCTCGAACGAAACCCTTCCAGGTCAAGAACAATATAAACGATGCCGTTCTTCCTCAACTTAGCGGAGAGCTCTCCGGCTTTATTCATAATCAGGGGCCACTGCCCGGGTTCAGCTTCAATCCGGGCCAGATTGCCACTATGCAGGCGCACCCTTATGTTACCTTCTACACCGGTAACAGAACGCAGGTAATCTTCCGTATCGCTGACTATTTTCAGGTTGTTAACAGTTATTGCCTCCCCATGGGGAAACCTGGTTGCCAGGCAGGGTATTGATGGTCTGTTCCAGGATTGTATTCCGGCCCGGCGGGCAAGCAGGCGAATTTCACTTTTAGTCAATCCTGCTTCAAGCAGGGGCGATTGCACAGCCAATTCGCTTAATGCGCGCAACCCCGGACGATCTTCCAGGCTGTCATCAAAGTTCGAACCATCTATAATGTTCGGAAATCCCTTCGCCAAAGCCAGAGCAGAAAGCCTGGAATAAATATTCTTTTTACAGTGATAACAGCGGTCGGGCAGGTTGTCTTTTACTACGGGGTCGGTAAGCAAATCAATTGTTACAACCAGGTGAGCAGCACCCATCGACCGGGCAGTCTTTTCTGCATAGTCGGTATCTTTCTGCGAGTGTAGTTCAGAGTGCACAGTAAGGGCCAGAACATTCTTCCTGCTCAGTACTTGCAGAGCTTCGTAAAGAAGATAAGCGCTGTCGACCCCGCCGGAAAAGGCAACAGCCGTTTTGCGCAGTTCCAGTAAAATATCCTGCAGCTTTCTTATCTTCACTATGGTCGTTTCATTAATATCATTCATTCGGATTCACTCTCAATCCTTCCCCGCGTTAGGTTCTGAACTGTTAAATTACTTTTCTTCTGCCAAGCTCATCTTTCAGGTAACCGATAAATTCGTCGGCTTTGCCTGCGGGAGGCCTGGTCAATAGGCTGACAACAATAAAGAGCACCACCGCTACCAGTCCGCTCCATACCCCGGGCCAGTATCCAAGCGGTTTTAAACCGCTGTACTGCAGGATTGTCGCAACCAATCCCCCTGCAATAACACTGGATAAAACTGCAGCAGCCGTACCCCGCTTCCAGAAAAATGCCCCAATCAGGGCCGGCACCATAACCAGCAGACCAGCCGAAGAAGCGACCGAGAGGGAAGCAATCAGGTCCAGCCGCAACGTGGCAAAAGCAACAATAACCACGGTAAAGAGGGGAACAAAGATCTTGCCAACGAGCAGTTCTTTACTTTCAAAACGCTCTTTTGAGACATTCTTAAAGACATCACGGCAGATCATTGAAGAAAGGGTAAGGATAATCGAGTTAACAGTTGAAACTGCGGCGGCGCTGATACCGAGCATTACCAGCAGGGCCAGCACAGCGGGAACAACCTCGAGCCCGAGCAGCAATGGTGTGGCACTATCGGCAACGGCGAGATCCGGCAAAAGCAAACGGGCCGAAAAACCCCATAAGATTGAGACAAGGGTATAAATAAAACCAAAAATCAGGAACCCCATAACCATGATACGCATCTGGCCCAGCGAACGGGGAACAAAAAGGCGCTGGCTTACCTGGGGATTCGAAAGAGAAAAGAAAAACCAGGGCAGGGTCAACCCGACAAAGGTGTTAATATTAAAAAAGCCGGGCCCCGGAACGGCAAGCCAGGCCGGGTATTGTGTCTCCAGCTGGCTGAACATGCCGCCAAAACCGCCAAAACCGCGGTAAGCAATAAATATTACAGAAAGAATAGCCACAGTAAGCATAACGGCAGCCTGCAGAGAATCGGTCCAGGCCACGGCTTTCAGGCCACCGGTCCAGGTCCAGTAAACAGCAATAAAAGCAGCAATACCAACGCCAACCAGGTAAGGTATTGCTCCCCCGGATATCCCTTCCAGCAGGGCCCCGATTCCAATCAACTGGACAGCGCTGTAGGGAATTAGAAAGATCACGGCAGCTACCGCCGAAACAACAGCCACTGCTTTACTCTGGTAGCGATCACCGAGCATTTCAGTGGGGGTGAGATAATTATACTTGCGGCCGACAAGCCAGAAACGTGGGCCAAAAAAGGCAACCAGGACCAGGCCGGAGAGATAGATCAATTCAAACCCGAGGGCACCAACTCCACCGATGTAAGTAAAACCGGCCAAACCAACCAGCATAAAAGCGCTGTAAGTAGTTGCAGAATAAGTAAGGGCGGAAACTATGCCCCCGAGCGAACGTCCGGCCAGGAAAAAATCATTAACATTTCCTGTCGCTTTTCCACCAGCCCGGCGGGCAATTAAACTACCGACGATAAAATAAAGGAAGAGGCAGATGTAAATTACGCTAGCTTTCATCGTTCTCCCCCCAACTTGATGTTATAAAACCGATGCATACGATAACGACAATGGCAAATATACTCCAGAACATGAATGCGCCGTAAACCCTGGTTACATCGCTCAACAAAGGGGTAAAAGGAATAATAAATGCAGCAAGAACCAGTATTACAAAAACAATGACCCAGGCCAGGCGCTGCTTTTCAAGAGACATGATGCCTCCTCCCTTTCTTCTGAATATTTATTGTGCATTATAACACATAAACAAAAGCAGGGTGGGTAAGAATAACTTGACTCTCATGTAAGAATATTGCTATAATTCCTTTATCTAATCAATTTGCCAAAAGACAAGGTGGTAATATCGTGCCTGGAACTTACTTCCACCGCTTCTCTAAACTTCTTTTATTAACTATGCTTATATGCATTCTCCTGGCCATGCCTGCATCGGCCTATTATGGAGAAGACAGTTTGCAGACTATTGAACAATCTGTCGCTGTTAACGCCGGCAATGATTACAGTATTGTCATGCAAGTAATTGATGGCCGCTTTCACAAATGGCTGGAATATGAAAACAGCTGCGGTTCAACCGGTATTTACATGCTCGAACCGGAAAGCGGTTTTTTAACTGCCGCTGAGAGCGCATTGCTGTTCGATGCTTCTCGCAGGTGGATTAGTGGATACAGGGGCATGCTCACTTCATCATCTCCGGCTGGTCCTTCGACCGCTTCAGATTATAAAACTGTCGACATTATTATTAACTTTCCATCCAGTAATTACGTGCTGCAGGGTATGGTTGATAACCGCACCGCGGTCAGCGGCACCAGGGCCTCCTCCTACCCAAACTTCAACAGCGGCTTTCTTACCGTTGACTTCAATAACGATTACATGCGGGGCAGCGGTTTTTTGGTTACTCCCTATGTTGTTCTGACCAACGCCCACAACATATATTCAGCTGATTTCGGGGGGTGGTTCAGCGAAATCACTTTTTCGCCGGGCCAGTATGAAACAGTATGGCCAAATTTTGTAGCCCCTTTCGGCACGAAAAAACCGGTTTTGGCCGAAACTAACCAAAACTATATTTTACATGAAAACAATAGCGCCCGGGACCAGTCGATCAAGTATGATTATGCCGCCCTCTTTTTTGAAGAACCATTCAGTGGCATTGATACTTTTGTTCCGCTCGAATTCAATTTTACTCCAACGGACGTAATCGTTACCGGCTACCCGGGAGTTGTAAAAGATGCAAACACAATGGGCATGTGGCGGGCTGAGGGAAAACTGATCAATCAGGATAGCCACTGCCTCTATTATGATGCCTATACCAGCGGTGGAAGCAGCGGCAGCCCTGTTCTTTCCTATAACAGCCAGTCCGACAGCTACCGGGTTGTTGCCGTTCATTCATTCGCCTCACCAGGCAACTTCAGCGGCGGCCCACACCTGAACAACCTGAACAAAGAAACAATTGAAAAATGGCTCCAGTGGCAGCCCGATACGCCGCCTGAACCAACAGTAATGCTTAGCCTTAATAAAAGCGCTGTTACCCTTGAAATCGGGGATAAAGAAGCACTGATCGTTACAACAAACCCCGCAACCAGTAACAACATTGAATTAAACTGGTCGAGCAGCAACGAAAATACAGCCCGGGTCGATGCAAACGGCATGGTTACAGCCATTGCGGGCGGCAGGGCAACCATCAGGGTTGAAACAGCAGACGGCAGTTCCAGCGCCAACTGTGAAGTAACAGTTAAAACAGGTGCCGGTGAATTGGATGATCCTTCTATCTACCGGATCGGCGATATTAATGAAGACGGAATTATCAACGTGCAGGACGTGGTTTTGGCCATGCAGCACGTTTTAATGATTGAGGAACTGGCTGAAGAACAGGCTGCAATGGCAGATGCTAATGGTGACGGAGAAATAAACGTAGTTGATGTTACCTTATTGATGCAGTTCGCACTCGGCCTGATCAACACCTTCTAAATAATAAGACAGGGGACGGTTCTCTGTCTTATTTAATTTAATTAACCAGCAATCTTTCTAAATAATCCATTTTCCAGCCAATAACTTGATTATCTTGTTTTTCTCTTTCCACTTTCGTTCTCCAGGACAACTTCTAAATTACTAAAACCAAAGAAACAGGGATAAGACAGAGAACCGTCCCCTGTCTTATTATTTACGATCAACCTTCAAATAACTTATCAAAATCATCAATTGTGATAGCCGGTATGGTAGAAAAATTAATGCCCAGTACGTTGCTCATCTCTACTGAAGTTTTAATAACGCTTTTCATTTTGGGGAAGTCAACTACGAGAAGTAAATCCATATCGCCCAACAAAGCATATCCGGCCTTAATTTTCCCTCCGTTTTCCTCAATCAGAGTCTTGGCCTTTTCCGTTCTCTCCGGGTTAATCTCTTTTAATGAAGCAGAGTTATACTTGCCACACATCAGGAAGAGACTCACGACCATAACCTCCTTTATTCAGTTAACTTCTTATCTAATAATAAAATATTTTTTGATAATTTGCAATATAAAATAAGACAGGGGACGGTTCTCTGTCTTATTCGTTAGTAAAACCCTGCTTATTTAATTATACTTTTTGAAGCGGACGGCATATGAATATTTAAGTTTTCCGGTTTAAGTTATTCCGCCGGGCAACCTATGCCCAGCCTTAAATTAAACAAAATAAGATAAGACAGAGAACCGTCCCCTGTCTTATCAGTAGGTTACTGCCGGTGTCCAGAAGGTGTTGTTGTAGATATCGGTCAATTTATAGGTAACCAGGCAGTTTGCATCACCGATAAAGACATTGTTCACTTCCAGGTTGCCGCTGACAATCATCTGCTCACCAAGGTAATAGCTGTTGTCATAATCTTCATCGTAGGTATAAAAATCACAGAGAAAGTCGATTACATCGCCCCGGTTGATATCAATCAACCCCTTGGCCGCCGTATTGGTTAACCCTTCATAATTAATCCGGGCACCGGCTACACCCCCGTAGGGATAATCGTTGTTAAAGCGAACTATAATGTCAACCAGCTGGTTATTCAGCATGGCTGGGATGCGCCCGTTTATCGCCCAGGCTGAACCGGTATCCTCTATACTCTCCACATAGTAAGCTACAACATGTCCATCCAGGGCCAGCCAGGTCCGGTCAAAATCAATCAACAGGTCACCATCATCATCAAATTCATAGACATTATCCAAACCGAGATCAATATACCCCGTTCCATCATCGAAGAAAACATTCAATTCCACTTTTTGAACCAAGTCCCATTGTTCATCTGTAAGCTGAAGCACCAGGTTTTGACCTTTACGGGTCAGGACAAGACTGTTTGCATCAAGATAGTTGTCTTTGAAGTATTCAGCGCCTGACTGAATCTGGTTCTGGTCTATCCAAGAATCTCCTGCTCCTGCCAGGGCACCGGTAAAGCTGCTGAAATCGGGGTTTGAGAAGAAAGCATTCCAGGCCAGGGCCCAAAGGTCGGTTGAGGAGCCCTGCAAACCGCTGCCAACCGAACCGAGCAATGAGCCAAAAGCATTTCCACTGCCGCTGGTTGTTATCTGGCCACCGACAACCATGTTGGCAAACTTTCTAACCAGGCCGGTATATTCTTCAGTCATCCCGATAGTATCGTAAATAGCCAGCATGGAAGAAAGATTTTTAAGCTGGTCGTAAGGAAAATATATAGATATGCCGTGCGCGTTGGAAATATTGTTCGAGGTTCTGTTATAAAGGATAGAACCTTCGAGGGCATTCACCAGTTCTTTCGATTCGGGAGAGTTGATTTTTTTAGCTAAATCGATCAAATCGACCTGATCAAGCCTGGAGCGGTTAAACTCCCTTGAATTGCCACGGGCGTTAGATATAACCCGGTAATCAGTATCAAGCTGGATATCTGCCGACTGGGCGAAATTTTTAAAGGCATCATCAACCTCATTGTTTAACACTACCAGGTCGATCAACGAGAGGGTCGTTATATCACGCGGAACTTCCTGGGCGCATTTTTCCACGAAATCATCAATGATCATCCTGCCTATCTCAGCCGTATCCATTGAGGTGTTGGCCGACAGCGCCGATAACCAGTTAGTATAATACCAGCCGATACCCGGCTCGGTCTCTTCCGAGGCGATCATATAGTCAGCGTGATAATTGAGCATGTAGGCTGTTTCCAGGGTAGCCATCAGGCAGGCATCAAAACCGATAAAATCAAACTTAACTCCTGCTCCTTCAAGCGCTGAGTGAATCTGGTTAATGGTCATCGAACCGCTGTTCGGAAACAACTGATCATAACCAAAGCCGCTCAGGGAACCTCCACCATGATCCCAGAAGATAAGGGCATAGCGATTGGCTGGAAAATTAGCTGCGCTGAATTCAATGAAGTTTTGCAGTGTATCCGGGTCGGTCATCGCTCTTTTCCCCAGGTTGTCTTCAAGTAGCCTAAGCCCGGAACCAGTTACCTGGAATCGCTGGTTGGTGTTATTCTTTACAACGCTGTTTCTCCACCTGCTTGTCCCTCCAGTTTCAACAATAACATTAACTTTATCGCCGATATCGGCATGGAGCATCTCGTTTAGATCAGCAGTGGCCATACCGTAATTACTTTCCAGGTCAGTTCCGCACATATAGACCATAATAGTAAAAACATCCTGCCCGTTACCGATTATTTCAGTTCGCCTGGTCCGTGGTCCGGTTATTCCGGTTAAAGGTGTAATCTGGTTATTGGCAGGGTCGCCTGAAACAGAAGGAGATACCAGCTGGTTTGAACTGTACCCCTGCGAATACTGGTTGTCTGCCGGCTCGGAAACCAATCCGCTGCAGCTTCTGATTAACATGTAACCAACTATTATTACAATAACCAGCAGAAGCAATTTACCCAGAGACAAACCACAACCGCTACCCCCACTCCTTCGTGAAGAAGGGAAATTATAACCTGGTCCGGAACCGGATGGAGGACGCTGTCCGCCAAATATTCCTCCAGGCGAAGATGAAGAAGATGAAGAAGGGGGGCTACCGAGCGGGCTGCTGCTTCCCTGCTTTCGGTCTGCATACCCGGAAGCATTTCCAACAGGCTTACCACCCTTTGGCGAAAGACCCGATCCCCTTTTAAAAACCCCACCGCCCGAAGCGCTGCCGGTCACCTTCTTTTTCCTGGAACCACCACCGCTTTTTCTGTCCATTGCCCTGCCTCTCTTTCATCTATCAGCAATTATACTTGTTGTTAATAATAGATATTAAAATCAATATAAACCCAAATGCCGTCCATGTCAAAAATAAGACAGGGGACGGTTCTCTGTCTTATCTGTTGGTAAAGACCTATTCGTTTAAATTATACTTTTTGAAGCGAATGGCATATAAATATATTAGTTTTCCAGTTTAAATCATCCCGCCGGGTAACCTATGCCCAGCCATAAAATAAGCAATATTAAAATAAGACAAAGAACCGTCCCCTGTCTTACTGAGAAAGCTTGATTTTTTCCGGCAGGCAGGGTAATATTATGTATGCATGCGCCTGTAGCTCAGGGGATAGAGCAGCGGACTTCTAATCCGTTAGTCGAGGGTTCAAATCCTTCCAGGCGCACCATGAATAAATAACGTGAGGGGAGCGTAGTTTTCCGTCACGTTTTATTTTGCCCTGTAACTAATAAATAAGGCGTTTAGTTTGCCGGTTTCGTGTTATGGCAGTTTCGGCAAAATGTGGGTTAAAAAATAAGACAGAGAACCGTCCCCTGTCTTATTTTTTATATTTTCTTTGCTATCGCTTCAATGTCGTCGATATACTTGTGCAGGTGTTGTATTGAAGAAGCAATTTCTTCGATTGCCGCGGCTTGCTGCTGGGAATTATCGAGCACTGCCGGGACTCGCTCAATAATATTATCCATCTTGCTCTTCATGTTATCGGTCAGTGCCTTAATATCTTCAGCGGATGTAGCGCTGTTATCAGCCATTTTCCTGATTTCCGTCGCCACCACGCTGAAACCGCTGCCCGCGCTTCCGGCCCTGGCCGCCTCAATTGAAGCGTTAAGACCAAGAAGGTTGGCATTTCCGGCAACTTTCTTAATCATATTCAGCAATTCGTCTGTTTCGCCGACCATTCCTTCCATTTCCTTACTGAGAACATCTATCTCATTCATGTGTTCAGCAAGTTCCTGGGCAGATGCGGCAATTTCTTCTGTTGAGGCCAGCACCTCTTCACTGGTGTTGGCAAATGTATGAACTACTTCTTTTAATGTTTCCTGGTTCTGCAGACTGGTCCCAAAAGCAAAACAACCAACAATAACTCCCTGTTTATTCTTAACAGGCACAACCATCGAGCGGAAAGGAACCCCGTAAACTTCGGGAGGAAGAACTGAATCCTGCACTGTTCCAGACTGCAGCGCCCTGGAAATGCCGCTGTTTTGAGGAATATTCTGGCCGGTATTGTCTAAAACAAGGTCTTTTGTATTAAGGCAGAGCAGGAATTTTTCTGTATCTGTAATGGCTATAGTGCATTCAAGAGGAAATAGTGATTGGATGTAGGGTGCCAGTTCCATCATCGATTCCAAAATTGTATACCTTTTTTCTTCATTACTTAAATTTTCCGTTTCCATCTGGCATCTTTACCTCCCTCATACATATAAAGCTGTGCAGCGCGGTGAACAAATCCGGGCTGCACAGCTTAGTATTACTAACCTACTTTAACGATAATTGCACCAGCAGTATCGCCGGCAGCACATCCTGTAGCAAGCACGTAACCGCCGCCCTTGATTGCTGCTTCTTCAATTCCTTCAATCAGCAGGCGGCCAACTGTCGGAGCCTGAGGGTGACCGAAGACCATTGAGCAGCCGTAGTTGTTGAACTTGGTTGCATCAATGCCAAGCCCTTTTGCCAGGTAAAGGTCGTTGGCAATAAAGGGGTTATGGTTCTTAACAGCAACCATATCGGCAGCGCTTAAACCGGCTCTTTCCAGGGCCATTTTTGAGGCCGGCACTGGAGCCATGGGCATGTGTGCTTTCTTGGTTCTGGCATAGCCATACGAAATTACCTGGATGGGAATAGACGGGTTACTGCTCAAGCGTTCGGCATTCTCCTTATTGGTTACAATCATCCCCATATTACCGTCAGCCGGGTGGGTCTGGGCGCCAAAAGTGTGAATGCCCCCCTCGAGCACCGGGCGCAGCTTGGCCAGTTTCTCTTTCGAAGTCTTAACCAGGCCCTCATCTTCCTCAAGCAAAATCTTCTCTTTGCGAGACTTGGTTCCTTCCACAGGGAACATATATCGCTTCTGGAAAGCGCGATCATTCGCCAAAGCATCTTCATACTGCATGTAGCGCACATAAACAAGCTCATCGGCTTCTTCCCTGGTAAACCCGTTCTCTTTTGCCACGTTTTCAGCTGTATTAATCATGCCCAAGCCGGTAGCGGGGTCACCCTGCATATTGTCCATATTCCAGTTTTCTGAAATTACCTCACCACCCGGGCCAAGGGGGTTCGGCCAGATTGTATGCGGCCCGTTTGAGCAGCGGTCAACCATCAGGCAGTAAGCGGTATTTACATTGCCGTTTTCAACCGAACTTGCTGCATTATAAACAGAAGTAGTCGAGGTGGAGCAAGCCTGCATAACAGTCATTCCGGGAATGTCGGGCGCTCCAAGCAGAACTGCCGGCCAGGTTGCCCCGAAGAACACGCGGTGCTGCCCAACAGTTATACCGAGATAGAGATAATCAA
>Ga0334892_1000553_pt1 | contig 43668 bp, 31 predicted proteins | sample GraSluR3_MG_4_FD_207213 | JGI IMG/M metagenome (GOLD analysis project Ga0334892, IMG submission 207213) | Sludge microbial communities from methane-producing bioreactor in Wageningen University, Netherlands - Granular Sludge_15_04-R3 | ecosystem: Engineered > Bioreactor > Anaerobic >...
TGCTGACAAGACGATTTCAGAAAACTCATAGTAGCACAATATTGAGAAAGCTTTGTTATTAAGTTCATTGTAATATCTAATATAGAAATAGTCGTCTCTACCTTTAGGTATTTCTTCAGGTTCAATGCCGTACTTTCCAAAATTTATTATGTGATGGATTTTAAGATTGCAATCTGTAATGTCATAGATATTGTTATCGTAGGGTACTTGAAATAATGTTTTTCCATCAAAATGGGAAAAAGGAGATATATTCCCATATTTTGGGAACACATTGGTATTAGGTATTTTATCATAACTATAATCTCTTTTAATAACAGAGTCTCTATTCCTGGAATAAAAGGTCAGCTTCTGAAACTCAGAGGATGTGTAGAAAACAATAGTATCTCTATTGATATTATGGAATCTGTGAGTAGCCCGAATGCCAATACTGATAGTCTCAATAAAGTCATATTCTTGTGAGTAGACAAATATCTTTCCGCGTGGATCAAGTATCTCAATGTTGCCTGTAAAATGGTTTATATTGAAGTCATATAGTTCCATATATTCACCGGGTCCCCTTCCTTTTTTTGTCAGAGTTCCGTTCAAGGTTCCGTCTTTATTGAATATCAATAAAGAGTTTTGTGCATCATCAAGTACGTAGTAATTTTCGTTATAGCATATGATCTTTCCAACATTCTTAATAATTGCTTTTTCACTTGTCTCCAGTGGTATCAGCTCAATGTCAGAAAAATACTTATGGAATGGTATCTCTGCATGTTTAGTGGGGTTAATATCCAGGGTTATTGCCTCAATGCTGATATCTCTACAAATGTTTTCAGTTTTGTGTTTTCTATCTCCGCAACTAATCAGAGATAAATGAAGTACCAATGATATCAGAAAGATGCTTTTGGAAGATGTCATAATATAATTAATTATGAGGTACAAAATTTGTTTCATAAATTAAGAACCGCAATAACCAGTAGAAATGCTGTCATAAACTAGTATTCAGGATTGTAGATGTATTCCATTACCATAGAGTACAACATCCAATGAATCAGTCTGCATCTATCTACCGGATCACCTGTGTACACACATTTCGCATAATACCCATAACTCGAGGAGAGGCCAACATATTCATCCGGATCTCCGATCAGGTTAGTTTCAAATCGCCAGCAGTAACCCCATGCCGTGGAGGAACAGGTAATGGTTACCTCTCCTAATGAACCTCCTTCTACCAGATCTTCATCTGGTTCCTGAGACATCAGAGAAGTCTTCGTAAACGGAGCAATCACCAACAAGAATATTGTTACGGTTACAATTGAAATGATTCTTTTTGTTTTCATGAGTTATGCAGTTTTGTAAGACATTAAATTATTCCAGTATCAAATTTAGAAAAACTTGTATTGATTGTCAAAAAAAAATTATAACTGGTTTATGTGCCGCTTTTTTGTTGGTTCATAAATACGCAAGTAACTTAGAGTAGTTCTTAGCTTTCTTCTTGATATTGAGAGGTATATTATTCCATTTGAAATCAAGATTTTTTCTTTATGACGGAAGCCATTAATAGGTTATTTGTCACCAGATATGAATTGTAGATTCTTATGAAGTCCTCCTTTTGCAGAATATTTTGCCAACAAATATGGCTGCGGCAGTATATTTTACTACTGCCATTTGTAAGGAAGAGTTCAATAAAATTAGAATCAGCTCGAATATAGGATATCTGGCTCAGATCAGGTATAATAAGTTAAGTAGCGTATGATAAATATATACTAATGTTATTGATTAAAAATGTTTTGAAGGTATGAAAATATCGTGACTAACAATCACTTAACCAATGTAACAGGTTAATCCTTCCGAAACAAAATACCTGCTGCATATCTTTTGAAACTGTCATTAAGGTCGATAAGCTTTCAGCCGGAAGGTGATGGGTAAATTTCCTTATCTTTGCAGTCATAATCGGGGACGGTGAGGATAACAGACAACCTTTCATACAGGAAGATATTTATTTTTTGGGCCCCCCTGGCCCTGACGTGGCTGATGATGGCGGCTGAACAGCCTTTTCTGGTGGCGGTGATCGCCCGACTCAGCGATGCCAAGTATAACCTCGCTGCCTTCGGTATAGCCTTCTCATTTGCCCTGATAATTGAGGCTCCCGTAATAATGCTTATGAGCGCTTCCACCGCGCTGGTAACAGACAGACATGCATACCGTAAGCTGAAGCGCTTTACTGATATCCTGAATTTGTCTGTTGTGGCAGTCCAGCTGATCTTACTTATCCCCCCGGTATTCGATTTTATAGTGCAGGACCTGATGGGAGTGCCTGATAATGTATCGCGACTGACCTACATTTCTTTGATACTGTTGTTGCCGTGGGCACCGGCAATAGGATACAGGAGATTCTACCAGGGGATTCTGATAAGAAACAACCTGACAGGCAGGGTTACCTACGGTACCGTAATACGGCTTTCTGTTATTGCTATAGCAGGTTATGGATTGTATCTGACAGGAACAGCCGGCGCCTATGTCGGCGCAGCAACTCTTTCAATAGCTGTATTTCTGGAGGCTATAGCATCATGGCTGATGGCCAGAAGTACAATAAGGAGAATTATTAATGACGGCGACTTTCCTGTTGAAGATCCCCGCAGCAACAGCCATGGCGAAAAGATAGGATACCGGTTTATTGCCAGGTTTTATACTCCGCTTGCACTGACATCGCTGCTGTCTCTGGGTGTAAATCCATTTGTGGTATTCTTCCTTGGCCGCAGTCACATGGCTGTTGAATCACTGGCAGTATTGCCGGTAGTCAACTCACTGGTCTTCATATTCAGAAGCATGGGCTTATCGTATCAGGAGGTGCTAATAGCCCTTGTCGGCGACCGTAAACAGAACTACCCCTCGCTTCGCAAGTTTGCAATTACAATGGGTCTTATAGTAACGGTTATTCCCGCAGTCATTGCATTTACACCGTTGGCAAATATCTGGTTCTTAAAGGTGTCGGGCCTGACGCCCGATCTTGCCGCTATCGCCTTCACACCACTTAAGCTTATGCTATTTCTCCCTGCATTGTCAGTGCTGCTGTCGTTCCAGCGGTCCACCCTGGTGATTACCGGAAAAACAAGGCCAATCTCAATCGCCACAGGAATTGAACTCCTGGTGATTATTGGTGTCCTGCTTATCTGTGTAATTCCGTTCGGCATGATCGGAGCCACAGCCGCTGCCATTGCATACACAGTAGGCAAGTCGGCATCTAATCTCTACCTTGCACCAAAGCAATTATCCACTGTAAGAAGCTGGCGCCTAAGCCTTTAAAGCAACCCTCGTGAGTTTAATGGAACCTATGGAATATCAGGCGTTTATCAAACCGGTCGGAGCGAACTGCAATCTGCGCTGCAACTACTGCTATTATAACTCTTCGGTAAAAGATATTGGCGGAACCGGCGGCGCCATAATGAGTGAAGAGGTTCTGGAGGCATATGTAAAACTGAATATTGCAGCTGCCGGCTCAGGTCCGGTATTCTTTGCATGGCACGGAGGCGAACCGACACTGGCTGGTATTGACTTTTATCGCAAAGCCGTGGAATTGCAAAAGAGATATCAACCTGACGGGATTGAAATCATAAACGGAATACAGACAAACGGAACCCTGGTTGACGATGAGTGGTGCAGGTTTCTGGCTGAAAACAGGTTTGCCGTGGGCATAAGCATTGACGGACAGGAAAACCTGCACAACAAAAACCGCAGAAGCCTCTCCGGCGAAGGTTCATTTGCTCCTGCTTCCGGTGGATTTCAAAGGCTTAAGGAATATGGACTTGAGCCTGAAATTCTATGTGTCGTCAGTTCCACAAATGCAGATTATCCTCTCGATGTCTACAGGTATTTCCGCGAACTGGGAGCAAGGTGGATGACCTTCCTGCCTCTGGTAATAAGAGACAATGATTCATATCACGGAGTGTTACCTCTATCAGTTGCCCCCCGCCGGTTTGGAGAATTCCTTTGTGCACTGTTCGATGAATGGGTTGAACACGATATAGGCTTGATAAAGATCCAGATAATCGAGGAAGCGACAAGGGTGGCCTTTAACCAGGAGCATACACTCTGCATCTTTAAAAAAGAATGCGGGGGTGTGCCGGTAATAGAGCTTAATGGTGATTTCTATTCATGCGACCATTATGTTAATGACGACCACCGCATTGGAAATATAATGGAGACACCGCTTGAGGGTCTTCTCTGTAGTGACCGGCAGAGAGCATTCGGCAAGGCAAAATGGACAACCCTACCCAGGTACTGCCTTGAATGCGAGGTGCTCGATATGTGCAACGGCGAATGTCCGAAAAACAGGTTTATCGCGACACCTTCAGGAGAACCCGGACTCAATTACCTCTGCGAAGGCTACAGGCTGTTCTTCAATCACATGCGGCCCTTTGTGGATGCTGTCAGGAACGCCGGTAAACGGTAAACGGAACCGGGTCGCCGGGCGAGCTCACGACCACATTCCTCTATTTAAGTTTATCCTTAAAGAAATTTACCGTACGTTCCCATGCAAGTTTGGCTGCCTCCTCGTTGTAGCGGCCCGGATTGGTATCGTTGTTGAAGGCATGGCCGGTACCGGGATACATGAATATCTGATGTTCAATACCCGCCTTTTTCATTGCCTCCCTGAACCCTTCAATCCCGGCATTAATACGCTGATCGTTTTCAGCATAGTGCGCCATCACCGCAGCTTTTATTTTCGGAACATCTTCATCTGTGGGAACGCTGCCGTAATAGGGTACAGCAGCCTTTAATTCAGGAGCATTTACAGCCACCTGGTTTGTCATGGCTCCTCCCCAGCAGAAACCGGTGCAGCCTACTTTGCCGTTTGAGAGCGGATGGGTCTGCAGGTATTTCACTGCAGCAACGAAGTTTTTGGTATGTGTCTCTCCCGGAATCTCGCGCAGCATTGTCATTCCCTGGTTCTGGTCCTCAGGGGTTCCACCGAGAGGCGAATTGCCATCTGGTGCAAGAGCCAGGAACCCCTCCTTTGCCATTCGGCGGTTTACATCCTGAATATGAGGGACAAGTCCGCGATTCTCATGGATTACAATTACAGCGGGATACTTCTTTTTCTCTTTTGGGTGCGACAGCAGTCCTTTCATCTCTCCGTCTTCCACAGGGTAGGTTATGAATTCGCTGATAATGTCGGCATCCTGCATAAGCTGGTCCGCAATATCACCCGCTCCTGAGGCCTGCAACAGGGAAAACGCTGCGGCAGTGCCGCCGGTCACCAGCACCAGCTTCTTCATGAACTCACGGCGGCCCAGGCTTCCGGTCCTGTAATCCGTGACTAATTTATCTACATTCATTTTCATGGTATTATGGTTTTATTGGTTCTTGGTTTCTGTTCTTCCATCAGCGTGTTTTGCAAATCTGCCTGCTGATCTGGGATGGACGTTGTCGTGGCGTGGCCAGGGCCATCCGCCGAATTGTGTTCTTCGGTAATCAGAAAACGCCTGCCTGATCTCTTCATCGGTGTTCATAACGAATGGTCCATATTGTACCACCGGTTCTCCGATCGGTATAGCCTGAAGTACCAGCATTTCACTTTCGGAGGTTCCGTTAACAACTTCCTGTGGTATGTCGCACCTCAGCCGCAGTGACACGGAATTTGAAAGTCTGGTTCCCGCAATGGATATATTATTGCCCCTGAAAAAATATACGGTGCGTTGCACTCTGGCTGGTGCAGCCGGCATTGTCCATTCCGCCCCTGGTTCCATCTTAACTGTCCAGATACCTACTTCGTTAGAGGCATCAGCAGCCCAGGAGTCGGGTGCTGGGGGAGGTGCCGTGACACCGTCTATGCTTCCGGCGACTATTTTTATTGTGGTTGTTTTGCCATGGTTGTCAGTGGCTTTGACTTCAGGTATTGTCTCACCCCACAGCATTGCAAAGTGCGGATTGACCATCTTGTTGCGGCGCGGCAGATTAAGCCATACCTGAAAGAGTTCGACATGGTTATCACTGTCGCTGTTTACCAGTGGAAACATTTCGCAGTGCTGTATGCCTCCTCCGGCAGTCATCCACTGCACGTCACCATTCCCGTAGCGGCCTGCAGCACCAAGAGAATCGCTGTGATCGACGAAACCGCTCCTGACTATGGTAACTGTCTCAAAGCCGCGGTGAGGATGAACCGGGAAGCCCGGCACCTTATCACCATGGTACATTCGCCAGCCGTCTTTCACCGTAAAGTCGCTGCCTATATTGCGACCCCGCAGGAGGGCAGGGTCCGGACCCATTTCATCGTTACCCCTGGGGTAGAAATCGTTGTGATGGACACAGAAAATAAACGGGTCGTAGGTGTCCCAGTAGAATCCAAGGCTTCGGATGGATGTGATGTTTTCTTTCATTTTTTACTCCCTTCGGTCGTGAACTCGCCCGGCAAGCAGGGCTCGGTTCAGGTTTGCTATCATTTGGTCGCGAGCTTGCTTCGCTCGGTTCAGGTATCGGGATTTAAGCATGGCAGGCGAGTTTTGCCCAGGCAGTTGCCCTGGCGGCCTCTCCATCTTTTAACTGACCTTCATTGGCTTCAACAAAGAATCCCTCAGGAGGCAGTACAAGAATACCTCCCTTCTTTCTGAGTTTTTCAGCTATCGGGTTGGCGGCATAGCCGCCGGTATCGGAAAGGAATCGCATAAATTTCTTTCTCGTATCCTCTGCAGCTATCCTGGTATCAAATGCTGCAACCGCAATATCGGTTATTGCACTTTCAGGTATTGAATCAAGGAACCTTACTATAGCGGGTGTCGGCTTATAGCTTAGTGTAGGAGAACCTACAATCAGAAGCGACAGTCCTGAGAGTCTTTCCGGATCAGCATTACTGACATGCAGAACCTCAGCACTGCACTTTTCAATACCAAGGGCAATTGCCCGGGCCAGTTTCTCTGTATCGCCGGAAACAGTATCGTATACAATCAATGCCTTCATATCACTCCTGCAATTAAAGATTCACCAAAATCTACCGGTCCCTGCCATATCTGATTCAAGGCACAGGAGCAATTAACAGTTATAAAGATAAACAAAGTAACCTGAAAACCAAGTTGTCTACATGTCTAATAAGACTGACAAATCAACCTCATGCTTATATGATCTTATTTTATCTGGCAGATTTATTATTGAACCGGCATATAATTGACATGCTGATTTATTCTATTTTTGTCACAGATTTACTCTGATGAAAGCCCGTAACCTGATACTGATACTACTGCTGTTGATAGCAACAATCATAATATGGTTATTGGTACGTGAAAACCCGCAAACGGTTTCAACCTTTATCGCATCAAAGAGCACTGACACTCCCGAACCACCTCTTCTTCTGCAGATTGAATCAGTCAGTGATGCTTATCCTGCAATTCAGCAAGGCGATACCATATACACCCACACCGGTTTTCACCTGCTCTATAATGAACAGTACGAGCAGGCATCGTGGGTAGCATATATACTGACCCGCGAAAAGGTTCTGGCCGGAACCGAAAGCCGAACGGAGAACTTCCGATCTGATACTGCAATAGTAACGGGCTCAGCAACGCCGGGGGATTATCTGCGCAGTGGCTATGACCGTGGTCATCTTGCTCCGGCAGCTGATATGAAATGGTCTTCCGCTGCCATGAGCGAGTCATTCCTGATGAGCAACATGAGTCCGCAGACACCGGGATTCAACAGGGGTGTGTGGAGCAGACTTGAGAATAAAGTGCGCGACTGGGCACTGGAAAATGACAGCATTCTGGTAATTACCGGTCCTGTTTTTTACGGTATAGAAGAGTATATAGGAGAGAACCTGGTCGGCGTTCCGAAATACTACTTTAAAGTAATTGCAGATATTTCACCCCCCGACTTTAAGGTTATCTCCTTCCTCCTTGAAAACAGCAGCAGCAGGGAAGACCTTATCTCTTTTTCAGTAAGCATAGACTCTCTTGAGACAATAACAGGATATGATTTTTTTGCAGCACATCCTGACCAGGATATGATCGATAAGATGGAGGCAAGGATCAATACCAGTGGCTGGTTTTGAACCTTTACAGACCGTCGTTGTTTAACGTTTGCACTATCAACCTTACAAGAGGTTGTTTCCCGGAAAATGTATATATTTACTGAAAATCAAATAATATGGGAAAGATAAGGAACGAATCAAGAAGAGAATTTCTTCAGAAGCTGATAGCCTCTACGGCTGTCATAGGGCTTGCCCCGTACCTCACCTCATGTGCCGGCGGCGGTGGAACGCTTAAGGCAGGTAAAATGCCATTGCGCCCCCTGGGAAAGACAGGCCACATGGTAAGCCTCTTCAGCCTTGGCGGACAGGCTTCACTTGAGATACCGGGCAAGGAGGATATCTCATTTCAGATTATTAACAGGGCTATTGATCTTGGCATTAACTATATTGATACGGCTGCGGCCTATGGCAGGGCTGTTGAAGGAGTATCACGCCAGGAGGCTATGGGAACCAGTGAACGCAATCTCGGCCGCGTCCTCAAGGACAGGCGAAATGAAGTCTTTCTGGCTTCAAAAACACACGACCGTACCTATGACGGCTCGATGAGACTGCTCGAACAGTCACTGAAAAACCTTCAGACCGATCACCTTGACCTCTGGCAGATTCATAATGTAAGGATGTCGGAGATAGATAATCTCGATCGCATCTTTGCTGACGACGGGGTTCTTAAGGCCATGCTGAAAGCCAGGGATGAGAAGATCATCAAATATATCGGATATACCGGGCACGAGGGACCTGACGTGCTGAACGAACTCAACAGCCGCTTCGAGTTTGATAATGTACTTGTGGCTATCAACGCTGCCGATAAGCATCACGACCCCTTTATTGAAAAGTTTCTGCCCAATGTTGTGGAAGACAACCTGGGTATTGTGGGTATGAAGATACCTGCCAGAGACAGGATATTCGCAAATGGAGGTATTATAACAATGAAAGAGGCCATGGAGTATGTTCTGACCCTGCCTGTAAGTACTGTCATTGTTGGTATCGATACTCTTGAAGAGCTGGAGGAGAACGTTGAGATAGCCAAAAACTTCAGTCCGCTGTCGGCCGATCAGATGCTGGCAATCGAAGAGAAAACGCGGCCACATTATGAGGATCTTCTCTTTTTCAAGAACCTGTCATCCTGGCCAACAGACTGGTAGAGGATTTTTTTTCCAAAGAGGAAGATTACAAAGCAGCTGAAAGATTAGCCGCCTTGCCGGCAGTGAATATGATTAATGTCTGCCTGTGCGGATTACCCTGATTACAGATTCGGCTTCTTCAAATGAGACGCCTGTCTCTACTATCTTGTGGCATCTGCTGCAGATGACGCCGTACAGCTTGTTGCCATTCCTGGTAATCTTACTGTCAACTATCTTCAGTTTGTGCCTCGAAGGCACAGAAATAATCTGTTCCAGACTCAGAAACTTCATCAGGGCGTGATCTCTTTTATCTTGTTTCTTCGATTCAACGGTGATCCAAAAATAATAAAAATAATATTCAAACATTCTGCCGGCGCTGATTAACAGGCTTGTTTCTGGTGGCTGCAGCGGTAAAACAGTATCAGCGAAGCGGTAATTACAACCATGCCTGTGATTGTCAGCCACTGAGGCCTCTCTCCTTCAATGAGAAGCCAGCTTATTATAGCACCAAACACCGGAATGATAAACTTGTAGAAATTCAGGTCTGATACTTTTACACCAGGCCTTTGCAACAGAATATACCATATTGTGAAAGCCACAGACGACATAAAGCTGAGCCACCCCAGTGATATCCAGTATGTTACCGCACCTTCCCCGCGAGGGTATATGAAGGGAGGTTCGGTTAGCAGCGACAGCAGCCATATCAGTAATCCTCCTGCAAGCAGGGAGAATGAACTCAGTACGAATGGATTGATACCTTTTCCCTTTTTGGAAACCACTACGTTACTGATGGCGCTGCAGGTATTTGCTCCAAGTATCATAATTACTCCGAGCAATTCGCCGGCTGTTCCCAGTTTAAGTCCCTGACGGCCCAGGCTTACGAGAATGACACCGCTGATACCTATTATTATGATAGAAACCTTACGCAGGTTAAGAGTCTCTTCTTTGATCATCAATGCAGCTGTCAATGCAATAATAAGAGGTTGTGACCCAATTACAATAGCACCTATTGCTCCGGGAACCAGATCCATCCCCTTGTAGAAAAGAATATAATTGAGTACCGTCTGGAACATCGTCACGAGCATTATTATTCTGATATTGCCCCTGATAATGCTTATGTAGGCAGACGGTCGTACCGTAAAAGGAAGTATCAGCAACCCGGATATCACAAATCTGACACCCGCAAAATGCAGTGGCGTTGAGAATTCCAGTCCTATTTTAATACCCGGCGCGGCTGTTGACCATAGGAGGCATGCTATTATCGCCCAGAAAACAGTGTTGGTACGATTATCCACGATGAAAAATTTCCGCAAAGATGGAGGAAATTTTTATTTTTCCATCCTGTTCCAGTCAGGAGGTTCAACTCCAAGAAGATGCTTTACAAAATAGTCACGGCGCCTTCTCTCACCATAATCGCCACCGCTGGAGTGTCCCATGCCCGGCACCAGCAGATAATCGAAGTCCTTATCGGCTTTGATTAATGCGTTGACAAACTGTGTGGTTGATGCCGGATCAACATTTGCGTCCATCTCTCCGTTTATCAGAAGCAGCTTGCCCTTCAGCCTGGATGCGTTTTCAGTATTTGACGATTCGGCATACTCAGGTCCCACCGGCCATCCCATCCACTGCTCATTCCACCATATCTTATCCATTCTGTTGTCGTGACAACCGCATGATGAAACGGCAACCTTATAAAATTCCGGATGGAAAAGTAGGGCTCCTGCGGAATTCTGACCTCCCGCCGAGGTTCCGAATATTCCAACCCTTTCCAGATCCATATATGGGTACTTCTTAGCTGCTTCCTGCATCCAGATTATCCTGTCGGGGAAACCAGCATCCTTCAGGTTCTTCCAGCAGACATCATGAAAGGCCTTTGAACGGTTTGAGGTACCCATTCCATCAATCTGTACCAGAATGAATCCGAGTTCGGCAAGTGCGTGCATGCTTCCTATGTATGGCCTGAAATTTTTGGGAACATGGCTGCTGTGCGGGCCGGCATAGATGTATTCAATTACCGGATAGCTTTTTGAGGGATCAAAATTGGAAGGGCGTATAATTATACCCCAAATGTCGGTTTTTCCATCGCGCGCAACAGACTGGAATACCTCAGGCATCTGCCATCCTGTGGTAAGCAGCTCTGAAATATCAGCTCTCTCGAGTTCCATCACAAGGCTGCCGTCAGCAGTATTCCTCAATACTGCCACGGGAGGCATGTCCATGCGAGACCAGCTGTCCACGAAGTACTTCCTGTCAGGAGAGAAGAAGACATCGTGCGTTCCGTCACCCTCAGTCAGCCTCACCAGCCCGGTTCCATCAAAATTAATACGGTAAACATGTATAAGGTACGGATCGCCGGTTTCTTTGCCGCTGGCACGGAAGGTTATCTGACGTGCTTCATCATCGACATGAACGACACCGCGGGTAACCCATTCTCCCCTGGTAATCTGATTTTTGACACTGCCCGTCTGGCTGTCGTAAAGGTAGAGGTGGTTCCATCCGTCACGCTCAGAAGCCCAGATAAGCTCGTTGGTCTCATTAAGGTCGTACCTGTATTTTTTTCCACTATAGTCGATAAATGTTGGTGATGTTTCGTTGACTATAACCGTATGATGGCCTGTTGTGGCATCGACCCTTATAACCTGGTATACCTGGTGACCTCTCTTGTTGTATTCAAAGGTGAATGAGCGGCTGTCAGGAGCCCACCTGTATGATCCCAGCGAGTACTGGTTGTCTATCATTGATTTCCCGACTTCTATGTGGGACCTGGTTTCTATGTCGAAAAGCTGCGGATATGACTGGGGGATGGCATCTCCGGGCTTACGGTATTCATAGGTTGAGTATTTTGGCTGCAGCTGGTCGATCGGCGACGACTCGATGTAATGAATCATGTGCTTTTCCGCCGGCCTTATTTTTGCCGTCATCAGCTTCCTCGAATCAGGCGACCACCTTATGTTCGAAGAGTAGTATTCCCCAATGCCTCCGTCATGACTGAGCTTATACTCCTTCCGGTCGGCCTCAGACCTGATGTAGACATTGTAATCCTTTATGTAGGCCGTCCACTTTTTATCAGGTGACGGCACCGGCGGGCTGCGAAGCTCGTCAGGTGTCCCCCATACCCAATCGCTGCCTCCCCGCCGGCCCCCGGTCTGTCTGACCGAATCACCCTTTATTATCGAATAATTCCTGAAATAACAGGTATAATAGTTGCTCTCATATTCAAACGTGAAACTGCGGCCATCTTTCGAAAATTCAATGTTCCTCAGCGGAAGCCTGCCCGGTTCAGCCTTAGTGCCCGTAGCCGCTTCAAAACTGCGCGCAAACCTCGCCTGGTCAAAGGCCATGCGCTTTGTCTTCTTTTCGGCATCAGCCATTACATACATACGGCCCTCAGGCGTAATGTTCTCATACCAGAAAAGAGCCGTCCCCTCAATCCAGTTAGGCCTTACATTTCCGTAGTAAACCTTGTTCTGGAAAAGCCTGCCCGCATTGTCGGCTCTCCTGTAATCCTCAATCCTGCCCTGCGCTGTCGCACTCAATGCAACGGCTACAAAGCCAACTATTAATAAACTGATCCTGTACATGGCTTAAGTATTTCTTGTCGGTATTAAATATAGCTTGTTCAATCCAAATATATGCAAATTGCAGATTAAATGTACTTCTTACACATAAAAAATATATGTTTTAGAACAACGCGTTTTTTCTTAGCTTTGGGGGAACCAGGGCCAATAGTTTATGAAAATAGCCGATTACACAGCAAAAGTGCTCAGCGACAGGGGAGTCAGATATGTCTTCGGGGTTCCCGGCGGACCTTCTATTCCTTATATGGAGGCATGGAGAAATAAGGGAATAGAATTCATACTGACCTCCCACGAAGCCTCTGCAGCTATGATGGCAGGTATAACATCACGGTTAACTGGTGTAACCGGGGTATGCCACGCAACTTTTGGTCCGGGAGCAGTCAACCTGGCCTCAGGCGTCGGCTGTTCATTACTCGACAGGATGCCTGTGCTGGCCTTTACAAGCGAGGTCCCTGACCGAATGGCCGGCAGAACGACCCAAATGGGAATCGATCATCAGCAACTGTTCCGGTCGCTGACAAAAAGCACAATGCGGCTTACACAGGCCGGTGTCGCAGAAGCCCTGAAAAGGTCACTCACAATTGCAGATGAGGAGCTGCCAGGTCCGGTGCACATAGGATTGCCATCTGACATTGCGTTAAAGGAGGCAGGAGACGGCAAGGCGGAAAATGCAGCTTCATGCCCTGAAGGTTTTACTGCCGGGAAACCTCGTTCCACTGGCACCGGTTCTGTGAAAGAGGCTGTCAGGTTGCTGAAAGAATCAAAGAAACCACTTATAGCACTTGGCCTGACTGCAGCCCGGCTGGGAATATCACCTATGCTCGGTAATTTCCTGAAAACCACATCTGTGCCGGTAGTTATGACCCCGATGGCAAAAGGGATATTACACTATGATGATCAGTGTTATTGCGGAGTTTTGTTTCATGCATTGAGTGACAGGCTACGACAGGTTACCGGCGCCTGCGATCTCATTATAGGCATAGGATATGATCCTGTTGAGTATAATTATGAGTCCTGGATGCCTGATGTGTCGATTGTTCATTTCGGCACAACCGATGTCGATATGCCTCAGGGAGTGAGGACAGTTGTCATAAAGGGGTACCCTGAAAGATGGTTCGAAGTACTTTCAGAGTCGGGTATGTCAGGCGATTTTCTCAGTGGCAGGGGCGTAGACAAGGCAAGAAGGGAAATAGAAGATATCTTTTCCGAGCTGGCCACAAGATGGGGACCGGTTAACGTTATGAAGGTTATGCGGGAGGAGCTGTCTGCCGAAACTATTCTTACCTGCGATGTTGGTTCTCACCTTCATTTGGCGGGACAGTACTGGCAGCCGCCGGAGCCTGACAGGATGTTGATAACAAACGGGTGGTCAACGATGGGATTTGGCATTCCGGCCGGTATTGCTGCGGCATTGAATATACCTGACTCAACTGTTGTAGCCGTGACCGGTGATGGCGGGTTCCTGATGTCGGCAGGGGAGATAATGACAGCAAGGCGCTATAACCTCAATATGAAAGTAGTGGTAATTGCCGACAGGGAACTAAACCTTATTAAAGTGAAGCAATCGTGGTATAACACTGATCAATATGGCACCGGTGTTATCAACGGGGATATGTTCGGAAGCGACTCTTTTCTGGGCGTACCTGTCTTTGATGCAGCTGAGGATACTGCTTTCCGGACTGCCATAAGGTCAGCATTAGCTTTCAAAGGCCCGGCAATCATATGTGCTACGGTTCCCGGTGAAGATTATTATAAGTTGATAGTCAGACAGTGATATTAATATAGTTACTAATCGCCGTCGCTCTTATCTTCAGTTTTCTTTTTTGTGACTTTTTTACCGGTACCTGCAGCGGCTTTGGTTTTCTTTGCAGTTGCAGCCCTGGGCTTCTTTTCAGCTTCAGCCTTGGGCTTCTCTTCAGTCTCAGCCTTGGGCTTCTTTTCAGCTTCAGCCTTGGGCTTCTCTTCAGTCTCAGCCGCCTTTTTACTCGTTTCAGGTTCTTTATCCTTCCTTTCCGGACTGGCTATTTCAGCTTCTTCAGGCTTTTCAGCCTTTACCTCTGTTTCAACCGATACATTGGTTTCTTCTGCAGCTACTATTTCAGTAACCTCCGGCTTTTCAACCACATTAGCCTTTTCGCTCGCTACAGCTTTATCTTCTGTTTTGATTTTCTCAGCCTTTGGTGTTTTTTTTGATGAAACCTTTGGTGCCTGTTTCTGTCTTAATTCCGGCGCAATTGCCGGTTTATTCTTCTTCCTGCGGCGACGAATTCCGTAGCTGCCTCTGGTGAGTTTACCTCTCCTGGTCTTAAGATCACCTTTTCCCATATCTGTTTGGATTTATATTTAGTACTTCGGTTGAAAATGAACCATCAAAGTTATAAAAAAACTCTATTTTTAACCATCTTTTTCTATGGATGCGACTAAGTATTTAAATATCAATATATTAATATTCCTTGTATGAAAAAGGAGAGTTTAATGGAGATGGCTGCTTCAATGGATGCAAATGATCCTCTGAGAACTTATTCTTCATTTTTTCCGAAGAGTGACAGCCGGCTGATTTATTTTGACGGTAATTCTCTCGGTATGTTGCCCGGGCCGGCATTAAGGAACCTGCAGGATGTTGTTGAGAGGCAGTGGGGTCAAAGGCTTATCAGAGCATATAATGAGGGCTGGTGGATGAAACCTTCGCACCTGGGCTCGCGTATTGCAAAACTTATTGGTGCCGGCAGTGATGAGGTAATCGTATGTGATTCAGTGTCGGTGAATATGTTCAAGATGCTGGTGGCGGTACTCCGAAATTCAGGTGAAAAAAGGAAAGTAGTTAGCGATGAGCTTAACTTCGGAACCGATCTCTATATTATTCAGGGCGTTATAGATCTTCTTGACAAGGGGCACAGGCTTGAATTGATGAAGAGCGATGACGGTATCACAATAAGCAACCATGAGCTGGAAACTGCTATAGACAATGACACGGCACTGGTCTCTTTGTCATATGTTTCATTCAGAAGCGCTTTTATGTATGACATGACCAAAGTGACTGAACTGGCTCATTCAAGAGGGGCAATGATGTTATGGGATCTTTGTCACGCCGTCGGCGCCGTGCCGGTAGATCTTAATAAAGCAAATGCTGATTTTGCTGTAGGTTGTACCTATAAATATCTTAATGGCGGCCCGGGATCCACCTCATTCCTCTATGTAAGGAGAGACCTTCAGGAGAGGCTTTTTTCTCCTATATGGGGATGGTGGGCAGATGCTGATCCGTTCAGTTTCAATACAGAATTCAGGCCTGCTGAGGGAATGAGGAAGTACCTGTCCGGATCAGTGCCGATACTGTCGGGTTCGGCAATGGAGAGTTCTCTCGATATATTTGAAATGGCAGGAATGGATAACATCAGAAAGAAAAGTGTTGAAATGTCTTCCTTCTTTCTTTCCATGGTAGATAAGTACCTGAAGCCGCTGGGATTCAGATCCGGATCGCCTGCTGTTCCGGAAAAAAGAGGCTCTCATGTGTCGCTGAAGCATAAAGAGGCATTCAGAATTTGCAAAGCCCTGATTGACGACAGCGAGGGAGACTGGACTATTATACCTGATTACCGGGCTCCGGATAATATTCGTGTGGGATTTGCTCCTCTCTACAACTCATTCTCCGAAATTGCAATACTGACTGCAGAGCTGGCAAGAATTGTAGAGGGCCGGTTGTATGAGAAGTACGATAATGAAACGGGTGAAGTAACGTAAACTTCATAGAGAGAATAGAATTAAGAGTTGCGATTGGGCTGTAGTGATCCTGGTGGATGTAGTGTATAAAGAGACCTGAGCAGGTGAAGTAGCAGTAGTGACTGGGTTGAGACCCATTGACAAGGAGGCCCGGGTTGAGGTGCAGTGAAAAAGAGACTTGATTGAGATGCAGTGTGCCTGAGAATAAAGGTTTCCGGAGTGAGCCAGAGTGAGTTTAACTGTTTTGTTAGTTGGATGTTATTAAATACCGGTTATGGCGACATATTGTGAGGTTATTGCAAACATGAAGGGCGAGGTGCAGGAGTTGCACCGGGAATACCATGATAATCATTACGGTTTTCCATTGTATGATGACAATGATCTTTTTGGCAGGTTCTTGCTGGAGATCAACCAGGCCGGACTGAGCTGGACGCTTATGCTCAGAAAGCTAAAGGGATTCGAGAGGGCCTATGAGGGGTTTGATATTGAAAAGATAGCTGCTTACGGGGATGACGATTTTCAGCGCCTTATGAGCGATAGTGGCATTATAAGAAACAGGTTGAAGATTAAAGCTGCAATTGAAAATGCCAGGCGCATTCTCGAAATCAGAAAAGAATATGGGACATGGCGCAGGTGGCTCGATGAAATGGCTTTGACACACAAGACACTGGATGAATGGACCAGGCTTTTCAAAAAGAGATTTGTTTTTACCGGAGGTGAGATAGTAAACGAATTTCTTATGAGCATTGACATGCTTCCCGGGGCTCACTCGGAAGACTGTCCTGTCTACAGGAGAATCAGGTCACAGAATGTAAATAATTATTGACGGTTTTTTCTTTCTCTGCGCCTCCTGACGATTCTTGTAACAAAAACGGCAACATAAACACCTGTTACGTGGAGCAATACCAGCAACAGGATATAATATACAGCCTTACCCTTTCTGGTACTCTTGACGGTATAGTTGCCGTCAATGTTTGCCACAATAGCGTCGAGACCCTTATTGAGTGCCGCAAACATTTTTCCTTTCGCTACCAGTGGCCTTATTTCATTTGCTGATATTGATTCAGATGTCTCTTCATTAAAAATATCTTTAAAGTATGAATTTGGCACAACAGCTACTGCAAGAGGCCCGAACTGATTCTTGGGCTTAACCAAAACCAGCAATCCTTTTTCATCATTGTTATACCCTATTCCCCACCTATCGACAATTGCAGAGGCGTAGGATACAGGATCGTTTCTACCGAAATCATTCAGAATAATCATAACAATCTGTACCCCGTACTCCTGGTGATATGTCATCAGCCTGACCTCCAGAACATCTGCTTCATCCATATTCAGGATGCCGGCATAATCGTTGAGAAGCCTTGCAGGCTCTGACGGATCGGGATACCACTGTGCTTTAAGTGAATGAAGGGTTGTTACTGAAATAATCAGCATCATGAGAACTGTGGTTCTTAATGACATTCCGGTATGGTTTTATAATTCTGCCGCAAAATAAAAAAAGATCAATGATTATAACACCCGGACTGAATAAAAATGATCCTAAACCTGATCTCTTTTTAAGCAGGTCTTATCTAATTCTTTATTATTTCATAAATTTGACAATATGGACCCTGTTGATGTAAATATCTATACTGACAAACGAACTCCCAGGCTTGATTATATTGCCGGGGTTATCTTCGGCGATCTTCTGGGCCTTAAATACAGAGTCATAACAGACAGGAGGAAGATTGGCAATACACCTCTTATCAATTACAGCGGTGAGGAAATTACCGGTTCATTCAGAATATCTCCTTCCGGAATTCTGAGAGAAGGCTCGGTTGAAACAGTCGTCCCGTTAGTTACGGTAGCAGAAGATGTGCCGGTGCTCTTCCCGACAGAATCGGGAGACATGCCCTTTGATGTTTTGTCAGCATCATTCTGGTTGATAAGCAGATATGAGGAGTACCTGCCTTTTACTCCGGATAACCACGGCAGGTTTCCTGCTGAGGCTTCACTTGCTTACAGGGAGGGTTTCCTTAATATGCCTGTAATTGAGATATGGGCCAGGAGACTCACTCTTGATCTTATAAGGTATTTCCCGTTTCTGGCCTTCAGAAGGCATGAGTTCAGGTCACTGGTTACTTTTGATATTGACCAGGCTTATGCTTACAGGGGCAAAGGTATATTGCGAGGTGCCGCGGGCCTGGTAAACGATATGATCAGGGGAGGAGGGATGGAAAGACTGCGGTCTGTATCTGGCACAGAAAAAGACCCGTATGACGTTTATGATTATCTGTTTGAGACTATAGATTTGTTTAAGGCAGATACCCGTTTTTTCCTGCCTTTTGGTTCATGGTCAGAATATGACAGGAACAATCCTTCCGACAGCAAACTCTACAGGGAACTTGTCAGGGATATCACGGACAGATATCCATCAGGGATACATTTTTCATATAATTGCGGGAAGAATCATCAGCTTGCGGCAAAGGAGGTACAGAGATTCAGGAAAGTGACGGGACGTTTACCGGAAGAGTCACGACAGCATTACCTGCTTGTGACTTTTCCCGAAACCTACCGCACTCTTGAGAATGCAGGAATCAGAACAGACTACTCTCTAGGTTATGCCTCTGCTCCGGGTTTCAGGGCAGGTATCTCAAAACCGTTCAGGTTTTATGATATTGGCAGAGAGAAAACAACAAACCTTACAGTAGTTCCTTTTGCAATTATGGATGTTACTTTTAAGGATTATATGAAGCTCACTCCTTCTGAGGCTGTGAAGCAGATTGACAGTTTAATCAGGGAAGTACGAAATACCGGGGGCAACTTTGTCAGTATATGGCATAACAGCAGTCTGACAGAGCGTAATGGATGGGAAGGATGGAGAGAGGTTTTTGAATTTACTATCAGAAGTAGTGCTTTATGATTGAGTATCTTCCAGGTAATGAGGTTGATAAGGATAAGTGGGACTTGTGTGTTTCATCAGTTCCGGGATGTAAGCCTTATGGTTTCTCATGGTATCTTGATATAATGGCACCAGGATGGGAGGCGCTGGTAGATGATGATTACGATTCGGTTTTTCCCGTGCCGGCATTCAGAAAATATGGATTCTACTATATTGCAACCCCTGTGTTCCTCCAGCAGCTTGGTATATTTTCTCCTGACAATAACATAGCAGCAAAGCTGGATGAGTACCTGGGTTTTATGCCTGAGTTCTACAGACTGATAGATCTTTGTATTGCACAGCTGCCCGAGGGCTCTGACTTTATGGTAACGGCGAGGGATAATTATGAACTCGATATTTCGAAGCCATATTCTAAGTTGTGGGAGGAGTACAGCTCTGATTGCCGCAGAAATATCAGACTGGCAATCGATGCTAAACAGCAGATCGAGGAGGACATCTCTCCTGCTGAAATGATAAGTCTTTTCAGGCAAAACAGCGGGCGGGGCCTCAGCGGGGTGAAAAAGCGGGATTACATAAAACTATCTTCTTTGATGAAGTATTGTGCCGAAAACGGAAAGGGAAGGTTGCTGGGTGTGAGGAACAGCAAGGGAGAGCTTATTTATGGTGTCTTTATTGTTATTGTAAAGGGGTCGGTGACACTTCTTTTTACAGCCACCTCAGCCGAAAGCCGCGAGAAAAGAACAGGTTACCTTGTTGTAAATTCATTAATAGAAGAATACTGTGACAGCGACAGGATAATTGACTTTGCAGGCTCATCGATACCGGGAGTGGCTGACTATAATAAATCTTTTGGAAGCATCAGGGTACCTTATTACAGGATCTTCCGCAACAGGCTTCCGTGGCCGGTAAAGTTGTTTAAATGAATTGCGCTGACAGAGGGATCATCAGTGATGTCAGATAAAGACCGCCGGTATCTTAAACCATTTCCATATTAACCTGACTTCTTCTTTCATTGAATTGTTTTGCCTGGAACATGAAGGCCTGAAGCCTCGAGTCGAGAGCTGTATCTTCCTGCCCGTCGAAGGCTATATTGACCCAGGGCAGGTCGTTGTAATCTTTCCTGAAGGTTTCTGATACCGCTGAGATGATTGTTCCCGGCATGCATGTGAATGGCAGCAGGTTGGCAACACCAGATATGAACTCCCTTGACAGCAGTGATGCGTTTCCAAGTGACAGGGGAGGGTCTCCGTCATAATGTTTATGGATATAGGGATAACAGTACTCAAGTATTTCATGGATATGAGTGATTCCCCTTCTGTCGATCCGGTTTTTAACTCTGGCCGATACCCTTGAGGCAGTAATGTTCTGCGAAAACTGCTGGATGTGAGCCTTAACAAATCCCTTTACACTCCGTTTCCACTTGCTGTCTCTTATATACCTGTAGGTGGAGTACAAAAGCCATTCAGAGAACGGCATTATAAGTGTCTCAGCTCCCATCTGCTCAAGTCTTTCCACCAGCCTGCCGCTGCAGTAATGGTTGTCTCTCATGAAGATCTCGCCAACCACTGCTATTACCGGTTTTCTGGGCTCTCCGGTAAGCGGTACCGTGTCGAACTCATCAGCGGCATCCTTCAGGATAGCGGCAAGGTTATGTGCTCCCTTTTCAACATCCTCTTCAAGCCTCTTAAGGTATTTGTAGTATACTTTATTTGCACTTCCCCTGGTGAGTTCATAGGGTCGCTTCTCCTGTATCATTTTCCTCAGGAAATCGACTGCCACGAATCCTTTCCATGTCAGAAGCCTGAATCTGACCGGATTGTCGACAGGCATTTCAGCGTAAGAAGTATCATTGCTGGGACTGACAATTTCCACTTCAGGAAGACCTATTCTCTCAAAGATTTGCTTCTGTAGTTTGTTATACTCACCGAATCGGCACGGACCGTTATGGTCTGGCATGAAGAAACTTACCTGTGACGGGTTGATGCCTGGCTCCTGCAGTTTCTTCAGAAAGCTGCCGGTGGTGCATATCATTGGGAAGCACTCGGTGCCTGTGGTATATTTTCTGGCAAGCTCAATCTCTCTTTCGGTCTGCATGGGAAGTACTTCCGACGGCGTTCCGCATGCGCGGCAGGCTGCAGAGATCATATAGGCTGCATCGTTCATATAGGGGAAGTAGAGAGTTCGAGGGTCACCGTTGGATAATACTTTTGCGTCTTTCTGTTTATCAGTTTTACTATCCCGCTGTTTTTCATAACCGCTGAGGCTGTCAAGAAATGCTTCGATTCTGGTTATCATGCCGGCATCGGCGCTGTGCTCGTCAACTTCAAGATGCAGGAATGGCTTCCCCTTCATCTCCCTGTGAACAAAGTGCTGCAAAAAGGAATCCGGTCCGCATCTGAAATTGCCTATGTAGATTGCGTAGAGTCTTTCTGTTTTTGCCACTATTCGGGCCCCTGCAAGTATTTTCTGTCCATTGGGCCAATACATGCTGTGATAATCATCAAATACATTCTCATCTTTCAGGGGGAGGTAATCAAGTGGTACCGGGATTATATCCATCCTGATGAGCTTCTCAATCAGGTCAAGGTTTAGTGAAGGATCTCCTGAATTATACGGCCGCCCTATAATGGCCATCGCCTGCCTGTCTGAAGGAAGGGAGGCAATTACTTCCTTACCCCTGTCAATTACAGCCTTTTCGAATTCAGCCTGTGCAAGCCATGCCTGCCTGAGAGCTTTGTGACTATCTTTTTGGGGTATATTGAAGTTGGTTTTCATAAAATCAGCCAGTTCCTGACTCCCTACTTTCGGATACCTGAAATGGAGTACGGGTGTCAGCATTTTTCCGGCGATATTTTTTTTATCGTGGAAGGCAGCTCCCAGCAGATATGAATAGGTTTGTATCCACGGGCAGTTACAGTTGGTTGTGGGGTTGTCGTCAGAGGCGGCTGCATTAACTATGAAAGGAGTGAAGATATAATCGGCACCCTTTTCGTGCAGGTCGAGCAGATGACCGTGCATCACCTCGACAGGATAGCATGTCTCGGCCACCATTGTTTCCAGCGACCGGGTTATTATCTTTCTGTCGGTGTCACCACTGATTATTACGCTGAAACCAAGCTTTTCGAAGAAGGTGCGCCAGAGTGGAAACTGCTGGTAATAAACCATCAGTCCCTTCGGAATACCAACTGTCAATTTGCCTGTATCAGGCTGCGGTTTATAATCACCGAGCAACATATTCTGCCGTTCAATAAAGTAGTTGGGGATATCTTTCCCTTTTCCCCTCCGTTCCCTCACATCATAATAGTCGCATCTGCCACCGTAGTAGAGAGGCTTCTTGTCTCCCTCGACCCTTACCCTGCGGATATCGCAGTGGTTATTGCACCTCCTGCATTCAAAATTGTCTGTTAAGAAGCTGCGGTTTCGTATTTCGAAGCCCTTGAAACGTGTCTTCTGTCCCTTTTTCATAGACTCCCTGGCAAGGATGGCTGCCCCTATTGCACCGGTTACGTCAAAGTGCGGAGGTACTGTAATTTGTTTGCCGGTGACCTTTTCGAAAGCCGACACCACTGATTTATTGTTAGTCACACCACCCTGGAAGAATATTTTGTCACCAACAGGTTTGTTTCCTACTACCCTGTTAAGGTAATTATGCACTATCGAGTAAGCGAGACCCCCAACCAGGTTTTCGACAGGCTCTCCCTTTTGTGAATGCGAGTTGAGGTCTGACTCCATGAATACCGTGCATCGGTCACCCAGTTTTGAAGGAGACTTCGAAGCCAGGGCCATTTCGCCGAACTGTCCGACGATACTGATGCCCAGTTTCTCAGCCTGCTCTTCCAGGAAAGAACCCGTGCCGGCAGCACACACCTTGTTCATCTCAAAATCTATTACAACGCCGTTCTGAAGCCTTATATACTTGGAGTCCTGTCCCCCGATCTCAAATATCGTGTCAACGGCAGGGTCATATGCAATTGCCGCTGTAGCCTGTGCGGTAATTTCGTTTCTTATGGCATCAGCGCCAATAAAGTCACCGGTCAGGTAACGCCCCGAACCGGTTGATCCGGCAGCAAGTACTTCAACTCGTTCGCCTACTTCGTCGTATATCTCGCTGACGCCCTGTTTGATAGCTTCTATAGGTTTGCCTGCGGTCGGCAGGTATCTTCGTGCAATAACCCTGTTCTTTTCATCTATAAGCACCACATTAGTACTCAGGGAGCCTACATCGACACCCAGATAAACACCGGTCCTCATTACGCCGGGATCAAGCGGATGAACATCCTTGACCGCCCTGTCACCCGGGTCCGTGAGGGGTTCCAGAAAAGCCTTCTGCCTCTGATCAGATTCAAGGTAGTCAGTAAGCTGTTTCATGCCCCTGAAGGGAGTTTTGCCGGAACCATTTTCTGTGGTATGCAGCAGAGCTCCTATAGCGCCCATTGAAGCATGGTATTCAGAAACGAGAAAATCCTCTTCACTTATTCCGAGGACTTCCCGGAAGGCACGTACCATACCTTTGTTAGCTGCCACACCACCATTAAAGAGAACAGGGACCGGAAAGTGCTTGCCCCTTCCCAGGGTGCTCTTCAGGTTACGGGCAACAGCGAAGCAGAGTCCTGCCACAATATCATGAACCGGGGTGGCTATCTGCTGCAGATGGATCATGTCGCTCTTGGCGAAAACACTGCACCGACCTGCTATTCTGGGAGGTTTTTCCGATTTCATTGCGAGATCGCCAAACTCGTTAATAATTGACAGTCCGAGCCGGTTTGCCTGCTGGTCGAGGAAAGAACCCGTACCGGCAGCACAGAGATTGTTCATGGCAAAATCAGACAGAGATGAACTTTCGCTACCCCCGGAATTGTCCATGAAGATAAGCTTGGAGTCTTCACCACCCATCTCAATAATGGTCCTGACTTCAGGAAATAAGAAAGATGCAGAAGCTGACTGGGCAATTATCTCATTCACGAAGATGCCCCCGGTAAGCTCCGAGGCAAGCCTGCCCCCGGTTCCCGTATATGCTATTATACCAACTTTATCTGAAGGATAGGCGCTTAAAATATTATCCAGGGCTTCCCTTAGTGTATGGAAGGGCCTGCCATGACAGTAATGGTATCTGTTTTCCAGAATCTTCTTTTCATGGTCAAGTACTACCAGGTTCACTGATATTGACCCGATATCGATACCAATATTGTACAAATGGTTTTCCTGAACTTTGAACAGTTCTGAAGAATGATCTGATGCGTTCATGTCGTGTCATTTTAGTGAAGAATGAACCCATGCCTTTATTTCCGGGGCTTGCGATGAAGAGCGTAACAGAAAGAACCTTCCCTCCTGTCAATGGGAATTTGGAAATCTTACTACCAAGATAACTATTTTTCTGAAATTCAAAAGGAAATAGTGATTATTATACTATGTTATCAGATCAGTTCGATCTCCTCTTCATTATCTTTTTCGTGGAGATGACCATCGGCACATCTGATTGTCCTTCCCGGGAACCTTTTTATAATATTGTAATTATGAGTGGCAATCACTACGGCCCTTCCGGTGCGGCTTATCTCTGCAAGCAGAGATATGATTCCTTCCGATGTCTCCGGATCGAGATTACCTGTAGGTTCATCGGCAAGTATGATTTCGGGGTCGTTCAGGAGGGCCCTGGCTATGACAACTCTTTGCTGCTCTCCGCCAGAGAGCTGATGCGGCATTTTGTATCCTTTCAGTGAGAGGCCCGTCTTTTCAAGCACCTCTCCGATTCTGACGTCTGTCTCCTTCTTGTTTTTCCACCCCGTAGCCTTTAGTGCAAACTCAAGGTTCTCGTTTACCGACCTGTCGGTTAGCAGTTGAAAGTCCTGAAAGACTATACCAAGCTTCCTTCTGAGATAGGGGATCTCTTTCCTTTTTATTTTGCCAAGATCGAAGCCTGCAATATAGCCGGTCCCTTCCTTAAGTGGCAGTTGCGCATTCAATGTTTTGATAAGGCTGCTTTTCCCGCTTCCGACACGACCGACAAGGTATACAAATTCACCCTTGTCTATCTTAAGAGATACATCGGAAAGTACAAGGTGATCATCCTGCCAGATGCTGCATTGGTTGAGTTCGATAATAGTGTCGAGGGGATCAATCTTCTCCATCTTCCTTATTTTGTCGCAAAATAGCGAAAGATTGATAATTAACAGTTATGTGTTGATAAAATCAATAATAAAGCATTCTGTGAGGCGTTTAATAATTGTAATTTTAAACTTTCTTACAGTAGCCGTGAAGGTGGTATTAATTATCAGTAGATTAAGAGGTTGCAGGTATGATAGAGGGACAGTTACACCTTGGTTTCAAAAACATTTTTGTCATGAATAGAGGATTCAGAGAGATTTTAATAGTCTTACTGCTGTTGATGCCATTGACAAATACGGCAGGTCAGGTATCTTTTAATTTGTCGGATAAGCCTTCAGACCTGGAGACCGGTATGAACCTTTATTCAAAGGAAAAGTACGCGGCAGCCATAAGGGTGTTCGACCGGATACTTGCCGATCAATCTGCTGAAGGAACCCTGGTCTCTGCTGAAGCAGCCTACTGGGGAGCTATCTCGGCGATGAAACTATATCACCCTGATGCTGAGCAGAGAATGCTGAAATTCATTGCTGCCAATCCCGAGAGTCCCCGCATAAATGAATCCTGGTTCGATCTGGGTGATTTCTTCTTTATTTCAAAGAACTACAGGAAGGCTGTTGATGCATACGAAAAGGTGTACAGGCTTGAGCTTGATCCCGGCAAACTGCCTGTCTATTTCTTCAGGCTTGGTTATTCTCTGATGCAGCGCGGTGACAGGCCAAAGGCAATGCTGATGTTTTCGGAACTTAAGGATATAGATACTGAGTTCTCCTCTCCCTCGCTTTACTATTTTTCACACCTGGCATACGATGACCAGAAGTATCAGACAGCGATGGATGGTTTTATGAAGCTAAGGGAAGATGATACTTTCGGTAGTGTTGTACCTTTCTATATTGTACAGATTTTGTACATGCAGAAGGATTATGATGCTATTCTTGAGATGGCTCCGGGACTTCTCAGCCGTGCAGGCCGCGACCGCGAAATAGAATTGTACCGCTTTATTGGCGATGCCTGCTACAACAAGGAAGATTATGCCGGGGCGGTGGAATACCTCGAGAAGTTTTCAGAGGCTGCCAGAATATCCTCTCGTGAGGATAAATATCAGCTTGCATACAGCTACTACAAAACAGGAGAGCCTGATAAGGCCATCAAACTGCTCAATGAAATATATGGTCCAAATGACCTGCTTAGTCAGAATGCCTGGATCGTTCTGGGAGCATGTTACCTGGAAAAGGATGATAAATACAGGGCCAGGCTTACTTTCGGAGCTGCCTCAAAGATGGATTTTGACAGGAGGCTGAAGGAAGAGGCGCTTTTCAACTATGCGAAGCTTACATACGAGACGTCTGCTTCACCCTTTGGTGAGGTGATAACGGCTTTTCAGGAGTATATTAACGAGTTTCCGGCATCGGCCAGGATAGATGAAGCATATAATTATCTGGTGTCAACCTATATTAAGGTTCGGAATTATCAGGCAGCCCTGAATTCACTCGACAAAATCTCACGCAAGGATGACAGACTGGAGGAAGCTTATCAGAAGGTTGCATTTTTCAGGGGACTGGAACTCTTCCGGAACCTTCAGTTCGAGGCAGCAATAGATGTGCTTGACCGATCGCTGAAATATGCAAAACACAACCGTGAGATCAGGGCCCGGTCAATATACTGGAGGGGAGAGTCATACTACCGCTTAGGTGACTATGACCGTGCGGTGGCTGATTATCAAGAATATATGGGCATACCGGGTGCTTCAGCCACTGATGAGTACAAAATGGCAAGGTATAACCTTGGCTACGCTTGGTATAATACAGAAGAGTATCAGAAAGCTCTCAATATGTTTAAGATGTATGAATCTGATCCTGATAAGCGCAAACCGGATGTGCTGGCAGATACACGAAACAGGATTGCTGACTGCTATTATATTGCCACAGAGTACAGCAGGGCTATAACCTATTATGATATGGTAATAGGTTATGGCAAGGTAGATGCCGATTATGCGATGTACCAGAAGGGATTTGCGCAGGGACTAATAAATAATCAGCCTGGAAAGGTTGAGACCCTTTCTCTTCTGATGAACCAGTTTTCGGGGTCATATCTGCTTGCTGATGCTCTTTTTGAGAGGGGCAGGGCCTATGTAGCAATGAATGACAACAGGAGGGGAGAGGCTGATTTTCTCGGCGTAATAAATAATCACCCTACCAGTGCGTTTGTGCCCAGGGCTCATGTTCAGCTGGGATTGCTTTATTACAATACAGGTGAAAACCAGAAAGCCATAGCACAGTATAAGACAGTCATCGAAAAATTCCGCTCAACGGCTGAGGCGCGCAGTGCATTAACAGGTTTGAGAAACGTATTTGTCGACATCAATGATATTGACGGATATTTTACCTATATAAAATCTCTCGGAGGAGGTTATGCTGATGTAAACCTGTCAGAGCGTGATTCACTTCTTTTCAAATCGGGCGAGAATTTCTTCATGACGGGTAATTGTGAAAGGGCGACTGAGGTATTCAGAAATTATCTGAAAGAGTTCCCGACGGGATTCTTTGTTACCAACGCCCGCTTCTATCTTGCTGAGTGTCTGTTTTCTGCAGGCAGTAATAATGAAGCACGTGAACAGTATCTCGAACTTCTCAAGGTGCCTAATTTTGAGTTTGCCGAGCAGGTACTCGGGGCTTTGGCAGATATTTCATTCGGTGAAGAGGACTTTGAACAGGCTTTGCTGTATTACGATCAGCTTGAAAAAACAATAAGCAGACCCGAGAGTCTCGTGAGAATATATGCAGGACAGCTGAGATCATCGGCGTGGTCAGGTGATGCTGTCAGGACTATTGCAGTGGCAGACAAGATTTTGAAAGCGCCTGACATGCCTGAAGAACTTGTCAGAGAGGCTGCATTCCTGGGAGCTAAGGCACATTTAAGTCTCGACAGGAACCAGGAGGCCCTGAAGTATTTCAGGATGACTGCCGGAGAGGTAGTCAGTGCTGAAGGTGCGGAGTCGAAGTACAGGGTCGCAGACCTTCTGTTTAAAACAGGACAGACGGAGGAGTCTGAGAAAATTGTAAATGAGTTTATAGAACTCAACACTCCTCATCAGTACTGGATGGCCAGGGTCTTTATCCTTCTTGCGGAGATAAGCATTGCAAAGGATGACAAGCTTACTGCCAGGGCTACATTACAGGGCCTGCTTGACTATTACAAGATTGACGACGACGGCATACTGGACGAAGTCAGGGCCAGACTTGATGAACTTTCAAGATGAAAAAGAGCGGAGACTAAAGATATGAGGAAGATTTTCATAACAATAGTGACAGCCATGGTGACCTTTTACATGGCGTTGGCGCAGCAGACAGGTGAGATAAAGAGAGAAGTAAGACTGTACAATCCATTCAGGCCGACTCTTTCTGAAGCAGGAAAGAAAAATTTCTTCCCTGATATGACCGACACTACTTCAGTGAATCAGGAGTTCACCTATATGGTTACGCCTGAACCTTTCTCTCCGCCCTATTCAATTTCAAAGATCAGGCCGGCAACACTAATGGCCGACCCGCTGCCAAAGCTTTACAAAAGCTGGCTGAACATGGGCCTGGGCAACTATTTTACACCATTTGGGGAACTTAGTATAACAAACGAGAGGTCAAGATCGGGAATGATAGCCTTCTATGCCCGTCACTATTCCAGTAATGGCAAGATACAGCTTGAAAACCTTAAGAAGGTACACGCCGGTTATATGGATAATGATGCAGTGCTTTACGGAAAGAAATTTCTTCAGTCATCGGTGCTAAGCGGCTCGGTTGATTTTTCCCAGATGACCAGGCACGCATATGGTTATGATACTCTTTTCACAGACTGGGAAGCGAACCGTGAAGATATCAGGCTGGCTTTTATGAATGCGGGGGCAGGCGTCGCCCTTAACTCACTGCGGGCAGACTCCGGATCTCTCGTTTACGACTTCAGGCTTGGGTACAATTATTTCAGACAGAGTAGTGATCTGTGGCAGCATGATATAAGGTTCGGTTTTGACGCCGGCAAAAGCATAAAGGCTCTTACCCCGAAAAGATCATCGAGACGATCGGGAGTATCTCATTTCTACGGAAGGGTAAGAGGCAGTTATGAACTGGCACTTTTCGACAATATTGTGGAGAATCAGCCCAGGCACATCGTAACTGTCAATCCTTCGCTTAGTAAAAAGAGTAATGAATGGAGTTTCAACCTTGGATTCAGGGCAGTGACCGAAACCAGAAGGCATGACATTGGAACCCTTTCGGAGGAGTATAAAACACGATTCCATATTTATCCTGATGTGAATCTCAACATTGCCGTTATCCCTTCCTTCCTTTCGTTGCATCTGGGCCTGGAGGGTGATCTGGTAAACAATAGCGCCACAGAGACGGTGAGGTATAATCCGTTTATTACTACTGACGGGTCGCTGTACAGGATTCCCTATACCGATAATGAGATCGTTGCAAGGATTGGCTTCTCAGGCTCAGTGATACCATCGACCAGCTATAAACTCCACGGTTCCTACACGATATTCAGAGATATGCTCTTTTTCTCAAATCTCGTCTGGCAGGGAGGGGCAATACTTCCGGAAGGGGTGGGCAACTTTTTTATCCCGGTGATGTCGGATGGTAATATGGCGAAGGTGGGTGCGGAGGTAAATACGGCAATTACTCAGGGCCTGTCGGCGAAACTGAAAGGTGATTATTATTACTACACACTTACTGATATTGATTTTCCTTACTATAAACCCTCTTTTGAAGGTTTATTGCAGTTCAGATATAATTTGCGGGATAAGATCATTGCGGGGGCAGGCTTAAATGCAACAGGCAAAAGGAAGGCCTTCATAACTCCGAGGACGATACTCGGACCACCTCCGGTTCCGGTCGATGATGTTGAGCTGCCCATGTATATAAACATGAACCTGATGGCCGAATACCGCTATACAAAAATACTTTCATTCTGGGTAAGGATGAGTAACCTGAGTCTCAAGCGATACTATGAATGGGCTTACTATCCATCCCAGCGTTTCATGTTTATGGCAGGATTCAGTTACAGTCTTTAGGTGTGCATGGGAGAGGAAGGTAATCGGTAATCGGTAATCGGTGCTGCTCTGAAGAACAGGCGGAGCGGAGGAATATAATCGCACCCCAGGGGGATACAATCGCACCCCAGAGGGGATACAATAGCACCCCAGAGGGGATACAATAGCACCCCAGAGGGGATACAATCGCACCCCAGAGGGGTGCAATAAGAATAGACCCAGACGATCCCCCCTCAATTGCCGCGCAGGCGGAGCGAAGCGGAGTCCCGTGCCGGTTACGTGGGCGCTGCCGGAGATATTAAAACGGCCCGGGTAAGGTCTAAAATACTGAGGTTCATAAGATGATGTGAGTTGTTGATAAATCCCTCCGTTTTTAGCAGGTTTTTTAACTGGATTTTAAGTATTTTTCGTATCTTTACGGCCTGAAATAAAATGCATTAAATCAAGCTTTTATGTCAGTCCGGAATATACCCGGAGAACCGTTGCCTGAGAGCACTTTTTTTCAGCAGCGGAAGATACTCCGGATGTGTTACGTGTATAGCATTGAAAGAGTAATTGGGAAATGTTGAAACAATTTTAACGAGATGAGTGAGAAGGAAAGAAGAGAACAGGGACAAGGTGATTATTCAGCAGAAAGTATCCAGGTGCTTGAGGGTCTGGAAGCAGTCAGGAAAAGGCCAGCGATGTATATTGGTGATACTGGCGTTAAGGGTTTGCATCATCTTGTATATGAAGTCATTGACAATTCAATAGATGAGGCCCTGGCTGGTCATTGCGACACAATTGCAGTAGAAATCAATGAGGATAATTCAATAACGGTTTCTGACAACGGAAGGGGTATACCTACCGGTATGCATGAGAAGGAAAAGCGTTCTGCACTTGAGGTTGTAATGACGGTGCTGCATGCAGGGGGTAAATTTGACAAGGACTCCTACAAGGTTTCAGGAGGCTTGCATGGTGTGGGTGTTTCATGTGTAAACGCTCTTTCATCTAAGCTTGAGGTTAAAGTGATGCGTGAAGGAAAGCTCTTCAGGCAGGCTTATGAGAGAGGAAAGCCGGTAACAGCCGTTGATATAATCGGTGAATCATCAGAGAGGGGAACCGTAGTAACATTCTGTCCCGATGACACAATATTTCAGACTACGGAATTCAAGTTTGAGATACTGGCTGCAAGACTAAGAGAACTGGCTTTTCTTAATAAAGGGATAAAACTCTCTATCAGGGATATGAGAGAACTGGTTGAGAACGGCAACGGTGGCAAGCCGAGGTATGACGAGTTTTTTTCCGAGCGTGGACTGATCGAATTTGTTGAATACCTTGATGTAAATCGCGAAAGCCTTATTGAAAAACCAATATATGTTAGTACTGACAAGTATGACTTCCCGGTAGAGATCTCATTGCAGTACAATACCTCATTTTCTGAGAATGTACATTCTTATGTCAATAATATCAATACCATAGAAGGAGGTACTCACCTGGCTGGCTTTCGCCGCGGACTTACACGTACTCTTAAGAAGTATGCAGAGGATTCGGGTATGACTTCCAAGCTGAAGTTTGATATCAACGGTGATGATTTCCGTGAAGGACTGACAGCTGTTATATCTGTAAAAGTTGCTGAACCGCAATTTGAAGGTCAGACGAAAACAAAGCTGGGTAATACTGAGGTTATGGGATCGGTTGACATGGCAGTCAGTGCCGTGCTCTCCAACTACCTCGAGGAGAATCCCAAGGATGCCAGGCAGATTGTTCAGAAGGTTATTCTTGCTGCAACGGCCAGGCATGCTGCCAGAAAAGCCCGTGAGCTGGTACAACGTAAGAATGTGCTGTCAGGCTCAGGCCTGCCAGGGAAACTGGCTGACTGTTCGGACAAGGATCCTGAAGCCACGGAGGTATTTCTTGTTGAGGGCGATTCTGCGGGAGGAACTGCCAAGCAGGGCAGGGACAGAAGGTTTCAGGCCATACTGCCTCTCAGGGGAAAAATCCTCAATGTGGAAAAGGCTATGGCCCATAAGATATTTGAGAGTGAAGAGATAAAAAATATCTTTACTGCACTTGGCGTAACCATTGGCACAGAGGAAGACAGCAAGGAACTCAACCTTTCCGGATTGAGGTATCATAAGGTTATAATAATGACTGACGCTGATGTTGACGGTTCCCATATTACTACACTTATAATGACCTTCTTCTTCAGGTATATGCAGGAGCTTATACAGAGGGGATACCTTTACATCGCCACTCCGCCTCTCTATCTGGTCAGGAAGGGCAAGTCCGAGAAATACTGCTGGTCGGATGAGGAACGTGATGAGGCCGTTAAGGAACTTGGACAGGGTAAGGATTCTACGGTGTCTCTGCAGAGGTACAAGGGTCTTGGGGAGATGAATGCCGAGCAATTATGGGAGACTACCATGAACCCTGAAACCAGAACACTGCGACAGGTTACAATAGATAGTGCTGCCGAGGCGGATCATATCTTCTCGATGCTGATGGGCGATGAGGTGCCTCCGAGAAGGGAGTTTATTGAGACGCATGCCAAATACGCTAAAATAGATGTGTGATAAAGCAGCGGAATTAAGCTGCTGACCGGCTTGCATCAGCGACCGAACAGTTTACGTCTGATATCGACAGCGCTGGCAGGACAGACCTCACTGCAGCAAAAGCAGCGTATGCATTTATTGTCGGTAAGCAACACCCTGTTTTTCTCTGTAGGATGGAATTCTATTGCTTTGACAGGACAGATTGCTATGCATTTTCCACAGCCTATGCATTTTTTATGGATAAATACCGGACGGTGCTCAAGCTTTCTTAGTGGTTTTATACGCCTCACTACAAACTGCAGCGCGATGTTGCCGTTTTTCTTGATACCTACCTTTAGAAAATCCTGTTTAACCACCGTATTCAGATCGGGACCCTCATAATCGATTTCATCTGCCGAGGAGAGCCATTCGCCACGTGTTGTGGCAATTAAATTGGTGGTGATGTCCATTGGTTCGTAGCCTGCTATTTTTGAGACAATTATGTCAAGGGCTGCCGGATTTGTTGAACCGGCAAGAATGCCTGTCCTGACAGGAAAACCATTCCCCGGTCCGGGCCCTTCCATAGCCATAATACCATCAATAAGAAAAAAATGTGGTAGTATCGCCTCATTCAGGTCCACCAGAAACCTTCCGAAACTTAACCTGTCCTGATGAATGGCATGCTGTGCAGCTTTCTGAAGACCCGGAACCAGCCCCAGAGTGTTCTTGACGGCGCCCGTCAGGTACATCAACTCATGCGTTTTGAACTTCGGAAGCGATATTATCAGATCTGACTCGAGTGCCGCCCTCGCAATTTTCAGAGACCGGCCTGCTACCTTCAGAGATACCGGTTTATCCGTAAATACAGCCCATGCGGCACCTGTTCGCTCACAGACACCCTTTATTCCTGACCGGGAGGCCCTGAAGTTCTTTGTATGGATAGCGGGTGAATCGCCCACGATTACCTTTGCCCCCCTGCGCTGGAGGAACCTTACCATAGCTTCAACAACTGCAGGATGTGTGCTTATGCACCTGGCCGGGTCATCATCAGTGAGTATGTTTGGTTTTACCAGAATTTTTTTACCATCAGGGTCAGGGCCCCCACATTTCAGGTAAATATCCTCTATCAGACCTTCGATAAGATCAGTGTCATATTCTTCGCATCTGCGGAGAACTACCTTTCTGTTCATGGAGCAAAAGACTTTGACTAATTATTGAGCAGCAGATACTTAAAAAGATCTTCAATGCATTTGTTGACATCTGAAAGCGGACCCATGTAGTTGTTAACCAGTATGCAGAATGTAAGTTCCTTTCCTGATGCTGCTGTAAATACCCCGGCATACCCTCTCACCCGCGATAGCGTTCCGGTTTTGGCTCTAAGGTTGTTCATGAAAAGGGGATCACGGAAATAACTCTTCATTGTACCTGCTTCGCCTGCAGGTGGCAGTGAATTTCTGAATATTTCTGCATTGGAACCCTCGAGCAGCATGTACCTAATCAGGTCTGTCATGAATTTTGATGTCACTCCGTTTCTCGAAGCAAGCCCGCTACCATCCTCGATAAAGATTCCTCGGTGCCGGATTCCTGCAGAATCGAGGAAGGCCCTTATAGCCCTCACACCGAAAGAGACAGTACCCTTCCCTGATGTTTCATAACCAAGCTGTTTGATCATATGCTCGGCATAGAGGTTTACGCTTTCATGGGTCAGGATATGAATGATCTCGGAAAGGGGAGGTGATGTGATTTCGCTAAGCGGTTGCAGTACTCCTACAGATAAATCATAAACTGTACGGGTTGTTCCCGCACCTCCGGTCACTGTAATGCCTCTCGCCTGCAGTGCATCAAGTACCATCTCTGCCAGCACCATTGGTGGGTCGGGGATTGATGCCTTAAGAATAAACTCATCCCTGTTTTCCGGTACGAATCCCGATATCCATGCATAGTTGCTATAAGGAGCTGAATAGACATACCCACGGTCACTGGTTCCCTCTGCAGTAAGATAGCTTTTAAGAGCAAGAGTCTTAATCACCGGATCAAACTTAAATATTTCCGGAACCGAACCCCGCTCGCCGGTTCTCATATGGATTTTCAGGGTATTGTCAAATACTGTCAATCCATACGGTCCGGCTCCGTAGTAGTTGCCCAGATCGCCCCAGGACCATCGGGTTGAAGCCGGACTGAAATCGTAGATGGTTTCATCTGAAATAATTCTGCCTTTTATCCTTTTTATCCCGCTCTCTTCTATTGCAGTGGCAATGCTGTCGATTATGTTGCCGTAGTGTTCTGCAAATCTTTCCGATCCCAGGGCAGGATCACCGCCACCTCTTATTATTATGTCGCCTGTCAGTACATTGCCCCTGCGATTCATCTCCCCGATATGTCCGACAACAGTTTTAAACCTGTAGTCAGCTCCCAATAATTCAAGAGCAGCAGATGTCGACACCAGTTTTTGCACGGAAGCCGGGGTGAGGGCCCTGTCAGGATCAATACTGCAAAGCATTTCTCCCGAAAGCAGATCGGCTACGGTTAAAGTGATGGAGGCCCCTCCGAAAATTGAGTCGGGAAAGAATGATTTGATGTCGGTCTCCTGTGCCCTGATGTTGATCATAATTGCCAGGGCAACAGCAAAAGTGAAAAGATTCCTCATTTTTCAGTAGTTTTATTTTGTTCAATAGTTGACAGTAATCCGCATGCTGCTCTGATATCCTCACCCCGGCTGGCCCTTATTGTTGTCATGATACCTTTGGCCTTGAGGCTGTCCCTGAATATTTCCATCTTATTCTCTGAAGGACTTACAAGGTCTGAACCCGGTATCTTATGGAACCTGATTAGGTTGATTCTGCACCGTATTCCGCTGAGCAGCCGTGAAAGCTCCTTTATGTGAGCCTGTGAATCGTTAATGCCCTCAAAAAGAATATATTCAAATGAGACTCTGCGCTGGCGGTTCATGTCGAAAGAACGGATAGTATCAAGTATCTCTTTTACAGGATGAGCTTTTTGTACAGGCATGAGCATCCTTCTCTCCTCATCAAACGGAGAGTGCAGACTGATTGCCAGGTGACATTTTGTTCTTTCGAGATATTCCTTTACCGGTTCTTTCAGGCCTACTGTACTTACCGTAATACGTGTAGGACTCCATGCGTAACCCCATTGTGAGGTAAGAATGTCGAGGCTGCGGAAAAGCTCATCGCGGTTGTCAAGAGGCTCTCCCATACCCATGAAAACAATATTCGTAAGCCGGTCATATTCCGGAATACTGCTAAACTGGTTAAGGATCTCGTTAGAGCTGAGATTACCCTGGAATCCCTGTTTGCCTGTCATGCAGAACAGACAGCCCATCTTGCATCCCGCCTGCGTGGACAGGCATACCGTGGCCCGGTCACGGTCGGGTATATAGGCAGTCTCAATCCAGAGCCTGTTGCGAAACTTAAAGAGGTATTTTTTAGTTCCGTCTGCACTAACCGATGTATCTACAGGGTACTCAATTCCTGTTTCATAACCTTTGGAAAGTTTTTCCCTGGCGCTTAGTGACAGATTAGTCATGTCGCCGGTCTTTGCAACATTCTTTTTATAGAGCCAGTCAGCCATCTGACCGGCAGTATACCGGGGAAGCCCCAACTGCTCTGCTACAACAGCAAGTTCATCTATCGTCTTCCCAAACAGCTTCTCCATATTCATAATTAAGGTGTCCGGTGTCCGGTATTTGGTATTACTCCCTTCGGTCGTGAGCTCGCCCGGCTGACGCCGGTCTCGGTTCGGTAATCGGTAATCGGTTCAAGGAATATATCCCAAATCGAGGCTCCGGCCGAGCTTGCGACCAGCGGGAGCAACCGTATATCTAAAATCTGTACGCTGCTTTTCTTAGTTCCTTTACACTTTTAAAGGGACGAGGCGGATTGAGGTAGTTGTTTAGGTGATTGTATATCTTCATCCTTATTTCTATAGCCTCTTTGTAATCCATCCTGTCGAATGAGTGACCTCCGGGCATATCCTTGAATATCTCATATGTGAAGTTCTTCTTGCCGGCTGCCTTTAATGACTTGATCAGATGTTCCACCTCCAGCACGTTTACATCCTCGTCGTTGGTATTTGTATGTATCAGCAGTGGTGTGTTTTTATATCTGTCAACCTGCCATGCCGGTGAGCGTCTCCTGTATTCTTCCACGTTTTCATCTGCTGACTTGCCGATATGGTAGTCGGCTGAATATAGGTCTCTGTATGCCTGGTTTTTATATCCCATTCTTGCAATTACGTCACTTACCGGAACACCGGCAAATGCTACCTTGTAATTTGACGGATAGTCGAAGATACACATCAGGGTGATCAGTCCGCCATGACTCCAGCCCAGTATTCCCACGCGATCTTTGTCAACTATTTCGTAGTTGTCAAGCATGAACTGGCGGCTTGCATCTACATCCTGCACCTCCAGTCCGCCGTAGTCGATCTGACGGTACATGCCGGCACCATATCCCGTTGAGCCGCGGTATTCAGCTGCAACGACGATATATCCCTGGACAACCATCTCCCTGATAATGTGTGTATAGTAGGTGTTGAAGTCTGAATGCACTCCTCCGTGAGGGAAGACCAGCAGTGGATATTTTTTCCCTGGGTCTGCATCTTTGGGTATAAATACATAGGACCAGAACTTCAGGGGATTTCCTGCTCCCTGACCGGTGGGATTAGGATTATTGGCGGGAGGGGGACCGGTCATATAGACCTTGTCAATCCATGCCACATCGCCAACCTTGTCGTACCAGTAGATGTCATCGATCTTTTTTTCGAGCACGTCGAGTCTGTGAGAAAGGCTTTCAAATTGTCTTCCTATTCCTTCAAGAGCCTTCATCAGTTCAATGTTCCCGGGTTGAGCTTCCAGAGAGAGACTTAATGCTGCAAAGAGCATTGTCACAGCCAGAAAATAGTTTGTTATCCGTTTCATAGTCAGATTATTTGGTTTTATGATTCGTATGTTCCAGAAAAAACAAATGTGGCGGACCCGGTAAGCCTGATGTCTGTTGCAGATCCGCCCAGCACCCTGAAGTCAACCATTAGCTCTCCTCCGAGGGTTTGAACCTTTACGGGAATACTGTCAAAATGTCCGGTAACTACCGCCGCGATGGCAGAAGCTGTTACTCCTGTGCCACAGGAGAGGGTTTCATCTTCAACACCCCTTTCGTAGGTTCTGACGACTATCCTGTCATTTTCTGCCTTTACAAAATTGACGTTGGTGCCGCCTGGTTCGAATCTGGAGGAATATCTTATCTCCCTGCCTCTGAGTACTATATCAGAATTGTCAAGCTGATTTAAAAATTCCACATAGTGAGGAGATCCTGTGTTGAGGAAGCAGGTATTTCCATCATGCTCAATTTTGCTGACATCTTTCAGAGTAATGGTTACACTATCTCCTGCGACAAAAGCCTGATGTTTGCCGTCGAAGGCTATGAATTCCATTTGTGATGGTGCGATTCCGTGCATAAATGCGAAACGGGCAGCGCAACGGCCTCCGTTGCCGCACATTGATCCTTCCCCGCCATCTGCGTTGAAGTATCTCATTCTGAAATGAGCCCCTGGTTCCGGCTCAATTAAAATCAGTCCGTCAGCCCCTATGCCAAATCTTCTGTGACACATGGCTGATATAAGTTTTCTATCTGAAATAAAGCTCAGGTTCCGGTTGTCTATTACGATAAAATCGTTTCCGGTTCCCTCATATTTGTTAAAATCTATTTTCACCGATGTTAAACTGAAGTTAAAATTGCTGATGTTGACTATTGTAGCCCGAAATTTGAAGAAATTCGCATAACAATTTGCCTGTTTAATGGTTGTAAAGATATGAACTTTTATAAAGGCATGATGTTTGAAAACTTAAGGTCACGTATAATTAAAATGTATTAATTTAAAATATACAGCTATGAAAGGAAGAACAGTACTTTGGGGAGTCTTGCTTGCATTTTTGGGAGCTTTTATGGCTTTGTTCACATATACCCGGTTTATTGAGAAGCCGGCGTCAACTGCTTCGGCCGGTGGCAGCGATACTTCCGTTACTCCGTTGCCGGGCATGTTCACGAACTTTCCAATGCAGCAGAATCCGATAGATTTTACTTTTGCCGCGGAGCAGACAGTTCATGCGGTTGTGCATGTAAAGACAAAATCGACGGTGAGCTACGGAGGCTACAGCAACCCTTTGTGGGAGTTTTTCTACGGCGAACAGCAGCGACCGCAGTCACGCGAGGTAAGAGGTTACGGGTCAGGTGTCATTATCAGTAATGACGGTTATATAATCACCAACAATCATGTTATCGAAAGAGCCGATGAGGTTGAAGTTACCCTTAATGACCGCAGGACTTTTGATGCTGAGATAATAGGTCGCGATCCGAGTACCGACATTGCGCTTCTCAGGATAAAGGAGAAGGTCAATAACCTGCCATGGATCAGATATGGTAATTCTGATGATCTGAAGCTTGGAGAATGGGTTCTTGCAGTGGGAAATCCTTTTAATCTTACTTCTACGGTTACGGCAGGAATAGTAAGTGCCAGAGGGCGAAGTCTGGGTTTGCTGGATGATCAGTACCGCATTGAGTCGTTCATTCAGACTGATGCTGCCCTGAATATGGGTAACAGCGGAGGGGCGCTCGTCAATACCCGTGCTGAACTGATAGGTATCACCACGGCCATAATATCTCCAAGCGGCGCCTATGCAGGTAACTCTTTTGCGGTTCCGGTAACAATAGTAAAGAAAGTTGTTGAGGACCTCAAGGAATTCGGAGCAGTGCAGAGAGCAATCATCGGTGTAAATATCACTGACGTAACAGCTGAAATTGCGAAGGAGAAGAAGCTCTCTACAGTCAGTGGCGTGCTCATAAGTACGGTAGTTGAAGGCGGAGCTGCCGAAGAGGCAGGCATAAAGGCTGATGATATCATTCTAAAGGTTAATAACAGGGATGTATCTACATCAGGTGAGCTACAGGAAGAGGTAGGCCGCTATCGCCCCGGTGATAAGGTGGACGTTACGGTATTTCGTGATGGAAAGGAGAGGACTTTTAAGGTCACACTTAAAAACCTGCAGGGAGGAACCGGAGTTGTAGAAGCGTCGGCTACCGGAAATGTCGTTTTCGGGGCAACACTGGAGCCGCTGAGTTCACAGGATAGAAGAAGTCTGAGGATTGATTCGGGTGTAAGGGTTGCTGAAGCCGGTGAAGGGCGTCTGGCTGACCTTGGTATCAGGAAGGGGTATATAATTACCTCAGTGAATGGCAGAAAGGTTAATGATGCCAACGATGTAAGGAATGCAACTTCAGGTGAAAAGAGCCTGACAGCGATAGAAGGTTATCAATCTAACGGTACATATTTTAGTTTTCAGTTCAGGAATTAAAAAGTTATAAATACAACAGGTTCATTACCAGTAGGCTACAGTATTAGCCTATTGGTAATGAACTGTTAATTACTTTATTTGTTAAATAAGTATTAAAGCATTATCTTCGCACAAATTTTTTTCAGGAGGTAGGATGAGACAGCTAAAGATAACCAAATCCATCACAAATCGGGAGAGCGCTTCATTGGACAAGTATCTGCAAGAGATAGGTAAAGAGGAGCTTATTTCGGTTGAGGAGGAGGTTGAACTGGCTCAGAGGATAAAGAAAGGTGACCGTTCTGCACTGGAGAAACTGACCAAAGCCAATCTGAGGTTTGTAGTTTCGGTTGCCAAGCAGTATCAGAATCAGGGTCTGAGTCTGCCCGACCTGATAAACGAGGGCAATCTGGGGTTGATAAAGGCTGCTGAGAAATTCGATGAAACCAGGGGATTTAAATTTATTTCCTACGCTGTTTGGTGGATACGGCAGTCTATTCTCCAGGCTCTGGCCGAGCAGTCGAGAATAGTAAGGTTGCCGCTCAATCAGGTAGGTTCACTCAATAAGATCAACAAGGCATTCTCAAAGTTTGAACAGGAGAATGAACGTACTCCCTCACCTGAGGAACTGGCGGAGGTTCTTGACCTCCCGAAGGAAAAGGTTACAGATACGCTTAAAGTGTCGGGTCGTCATGTTTCAGTAGATGCTCCGTTCATTGAGGGTGAAGACAACAGTCTTCTTGACGTATTGCCGAATATTGATTCGCCTGTAGCCGACAAGATGCTTCTTGACGAGTCTCTTTCAACGGAGATAGAGAGATCGCTGGCGACTCTTACCGAGAGGGAGAGAGATATTATAAGGTACTTTTTTGGCATAGGATGTCAGGAGATGACCCTTGAGGAGATCGGCGAGAAGTTTGGTTTGACACGTGAACGTGTAAGGCAGATAAAAGAGAAGGCCATACGTCGTCTGCGTCACGCCTCCCGCAGCAGGCTTCTGAAAGGCTACCTGGGATAGCCTCCGCGGTACCAGGGCTGCTTAAAGTGATCTCAAGATAATGGAATTCAGACTGGTAAGCGATTTTACCCCTACCGGCGATCAGCCGGAGGCGATTGAACAGCTGGTGGAGGGTCTGAGACAGGAAGTACCTTTTCAGACGCTTCTAGGCGTAACCGGATCTGGTAAGACATTTACCATAGCAAATGTGATAGAAAGGCTTAACAGGCCTGTTCTGGTACTAAGCCACAACAAAACCCTTGCGGCGCAGCTTTATGGTGAGTTCAGACAGTTCTTCCCCGACAATGCAGTTGAATACTTTGTTTCATATTACGACTATTATCAGCCTGAGGCCTACCTTCCCGTCACTGATACCTATATTGAGAAGGATCTTTCAATAAACGAAGAGATTGAAAAGCTGAGACTGAGCGCAACATCATCGCTGCTGTCGGGCAGGCGGGATGTTATAGTAGTTTCTTCTGTCTCCTGCCTGTACGGTATCGGGAACCCGGAGGACTTCCACTCGAACACGGTGCATATTCGCAAGGGGTCCAAAATGGGCAGAAATGTGCTGCTGAGGAAGCTCGTCGATAGTCTCTATTCCCGCAATGAGACAGATTTCAGGAGAGGAACATTCAGGGTTACAGGTGATACTGTCGATATATTCCCGGCATATAGTGACCTGGTGGTTAGGGTAACATACTGGGGAGAAGAAATTGAAGATATTGAGACTATCGATCCGGTCAGCTGGAACCGGCTGGAGTTATTCAATGAGTATGTGGTTTATCCTGCCAATATTTTCGTCACTACCAGGGAAAGGATCAACAGTGCTGTTGAAAGCATACAGAATGATATGTGGACCCAGAAGGCATTTTTTAAGGAGATTGGCAAGCATGAGGAGGCTAAGAGACTTGAACAGCGCGTGTTATACGACCTTGAAATGATAAAGGAACTTGGTTACTGCAGCGGAATAGAGAACTACTCGCGCTATTTCGACGGCCGGGCTGCCGGCACCAGGCCCTTCTGCCTGCTCGATTATTTTCCTAAGGACTTTATTACTGTAGTGGATGAGAGTCATGCCACAATTCCACAGATAAGGGCAATGTACGGAGGTGACAATTCGAGGAAGCAGACCCTGGTAGATTACGGTTTCAGGCTTCCTGCAGCTCTTGACAACAGGCCTATGAGGCTTGAGGAGTTTGAAGCACTTACGGGCCAGACGATATATGTCAGTGCCACTCCGGCCGATTATGAGTTACAGAAAAGCGAGGGCGTATTTGTCGATCAGGTAATAAGGCCTACCGGTTTGCCAGATCCTCCCGTGGAGGTACGACCGGCGATGAACCAGGTTGACGACCTGATGAATGAGATCAGCAAGCGCACCACAGCAGGGGAGAGGACACTGGTGACGACTCTTACCAAGAGAATGGCTGAAGAGTTGTCGGCATATCTTGAGAAGAATGGTGTCAGGTGCCGCTATATACACTCCGACATTGATACTCTTGACAGAATTGAGATAATGGAGGGACTGCGTGGCGGAACTTTCGACGTGCTGGTGGGTGTCAACCTGCTGCGTGAGGGTCTCGACCTGCCGGAGGTATCACTGGTGGCAATCCTTGATGCCGACAAGGAGGGTTTTCTGCGGTCGGCCAGATCGCTGACACAGACAGCCGGAAGGGCTGCCAGGAATCTTAACGGACTGGTTATTATGTATGCTGATACCATTACCGGCAGCATGCAACAGACTATTGATGAGACTAACAGGCGAAGGGATAAGCAGTTGAACTATAACGATAAGATGGGAATTACTCCGACCCAGATAATCAGGAAACAGGGCTCAATACTTAAGGGTCTTACGAAGAAGGGAGTGGCAATGAAGGCCTATGTTGAACCTGAGAAGCCTGATATTGCTGCTGATCCGGTTGTGAAGTTCATGAGCCGTGAGGCGCTTGAGAAGAGCATCGAGAAGACCAGAAAGGCAATGGAAAAAGCAGCCTCGGAGCTTGATTTCATGACAGCCGCCCGCCTGAGGGATGAGATCACTGAGTTGCAGAAGCTAATGAAAGCTAAGTAGTTTAAAGCCAATTCAATTATCCCCGTAGGGGATTAATATTAATAGATTGAATTCCCCCCGAAACTCTTGCCCGGATAATCAAGTTTAAATCCAATTCAATTATCCCCGTAGGGGATTAATATTAATAGATTGAATTCCCCCCGAAACTCTTGCCCGGATAATCAAGTTTAAATCCAATTCAATTATCCCCGTAGGGGATTAATATTAATAGATTGAATTCCCCCCGAAACTCTTGCCCGGATAATCAAGTTTAAATCCAATTCAATTATCCCCGTAGGGGATTAATATTAATAGATTGAA
>Ga0334892_1000555_pt1 | contig 43472 bp, 38 predicted proteins | sample GraSluR3_MG_4_FD_207213 | JGI IMG/M metagenome (GOLD analysis project Ga0334892, IMG submission 207213) | Sludge microbial communities from methane-producing bioreactor in Wageningen University, Netherlands - Granular Sludge_15_04-R3 | ecosystem: Engineered > Bioreactor > Anaerobic >...
GTTCAACAAGGTCTTGACTTCTTAGCTCGGGTTTTGAACCTATTCCTGAAAACCGTGAGGTTATCTTTTCAAGTCTTTGAATATCTTTCTGCATTTCTGATGAAAGCTCCTCATCCGGATATTTTTCCCGTAATAAATCAAGCCATGCTGAAAGTGATGATACCGGCGTACCAAGCTGGTGAGCTGTCTCCTTCGACATTCCGACCCATACCTGGTTCTCTTCAGCCTTCCGTGAAGAGCTGAACGCCATATATGAGACACCTCCGAAGAAGATGATAACAACGAACTGAATCCAGGGATAGTATCTGACTTTCTTCAGAATGATGGAATCCTTATAATAGATAAGATTTACATGACCCTCGCCCAGATCTATCCTTATCGGCTCCCTCCTTTCAGATATCTTCCTTAACTCATTTACGAGATAATCAGGGTCTTTTTTAATGCGGCTTTCCCTGAAGTTTGCTGATGAAATGATATTGCCCCGGCCATCGGTAAGTATAAGCGGGACTGTGGAGTTGTTTTCTATTATGGTTGCGGTTAACTCAAGATCTTCAGACTCATTTTCGTCGGCGGTAACAATCTTACGTGTGGCCATGGCCCATAATTCTACCCTGCTGCGCTCTTCAGCTTCAAGGTGCTTGACAAGGCTACGTGTGTATCTTGCCGATGCAAGTCCTATCAGCGGAGCAATGACCCCGATCAGCAATGCCTTCAGCAATATTTTACGCCGGTATATATTCACAGACTCAGCCTTTAATGATTTTGTTGAATAATGACCTTACCGGGTTGCTCCTCTGGTCCTTTTTAGCAGTGTCGGCTTTAATGGAATCTGGCTCAATTACTTCATCCCATATTAGTTTAAACCTGGGTTTCTGCTCTTCCTGCCTGACTATGGTTGTATCTTTACCATACCATCCCAGTTCCTCTTTAAGGATTACCTTCAGAGATTGTTTTTCTTTTCGAAGGTCTTCCCTGATGTTATTCCTGGCGGCTCTTGCATCATAGGTAATTACCTCTTTTTCGTCTTTACGGCTAAGAACCAGAAAGAGTGACGTTCTGCCCAGCTCATCGTCCTCAACAATGCCGAACTCATTGCTGGTGCTTTTTTCGGGAGCCTTGCGGCTAAGTATCTGCGACAACAATACCCTGAGGTGATATTCATAATCACCATTAAAATTATGTTTTCCGCTTATTCCGAAATCAGCTGCCGACGACCTTATCTCCATCTGCGGTATTGCAAAGGTCCCTTCCCTGATATAGAATTCATTTTCAAGTTTTGAAAACCTGATATTCTCGAGTTCACTGATCTCAATAAACCTCGATAGGTTCATAACAGGCATGAATTTAAGCAGTTCGCCGTTATCAATCGAAAAGGAACCTTCTGACGAGATTGACCACAAATCAGGTTTAAACTTTTCATCAAGATCCATCAGCATATCATATTTTCCTGTAAGTGAGCCCCTCAGGTTCTCAGCTACAATAAAGTCCTGTCCGAAATTATTGAAAGAGACAAATGCATTGTTGATGTCTATAGAATTAAAAGTCAGTCGTGTGTCAATACCGAAACTCCCGTCGCCTTTTCCGGCAAGCAGGGCCGAGCCTTTTACTTCTCCATTCATTGATTTCAGAATGAGGTCATCGACAAGAAGCCTTCCCGCAGAGTAAACAATGCTTCCCGATGCATCATATGCTGAAAAGGCTTTGTGATGAAACTCACCAATTGAGAAACTTACATCTGCCATATACCCCTGCGGTAATCTGAAGGAACCGGTACTGTCATGCCGTTCGCTGTTACCTTTCCGCTTAAGCATCTCTGGTGTCAAAAAGGGCGATTCAATATAACCGTTTATTTCAACCAAAGCCGCGTCTCCTCTTACCCATCGTGCAAAGTTCCGTATTTCGCCGTCAGCCTTGATTTTTTGCCCGTTTACTCCTATCTCCAGGCTGTCGACCCACAGGTTTTCTGAAAGCATCAGGTTCCCGTTAATTTCTGAAAGGGAGTAATTATTCAGGCTAAGTGATACTGACGAGAGCCAAAGGTTGGCAACAGGATTCATTGCTGCAATGCCCCTGAGTGTGACTTTTCCATCTTCAGGGAGCCTGCTGCTGAACGTAATAGAAGCTCTTACATTCCCTGTTGCATCTGAAGGGAAGGCACCACCTGGTACTTCTGCTATTTCAGCCAGATCGAGTACCGTGTTTATGTCTGCTTTCAGATAAGGTCTTGTAAAGTCAGTATATGAAAGAGAGCCTCTTATTGATGAATTACTGGTATTAATATCGACCTTGTCGAACACGAGCTGAGAGGAGGTTGCATTCAGACTCCCGCCATTTGTATAGAATCCTGATAACGAGCTTTCAATGAACCGTATTCCGGTTCCCGGGACTTCAAACCCCGCTCCATTCAAAGAAAATGCCACCTCATACTTCAGCTTTGATTCGGTTGAATGAATTCCTTCTATATGGCAAACAGCGTTTAGCTTGCCTGATGGCCTGTATCGGAGCCAGCTACTGAGTTTGTCGGGCAGAAAGCCTGACAATGACTTTATATCTGTATTCTCAGAGCTTATGGTAATATCAGTTCTTCCGGTGCCTGTTGCAAATAAGCCCTCTATCGAAAAGATCATTTCCTGCAGTTCCATTTTCCCTTTGTTAAGAGTAACTGCAGTGTCAGATTTATGAAGATCGAGAGAGAGTGACCCGTCGACACTGTTTCTGATGTTAATGCCGTTCATCGAAAGATTGTGAAGCCTGAAAGACCCCTCAGCCCTGAGTCTTATATCGGAGCCCGCGATGGCCCCGTTAAGACGGGCCATACCGATATTGGTTTCATTATAAACCTCTTTAAGTTCGTTGACAATGTTCACCGTGATGTCATTGATCCTGATATTCTTCAGATTAACCGACACCATCTGATTATTATCTCCTGGTAAGGTTTCGAATGAAGGGAGATTTGACATCCCGTTTTCTGCTGTAAGTATATTAATATTACCTCCTGCAATACCTACCCATTCTATTGTGTAGTTTTTCCTCAGGAGGTTCATTATTCTGAACTCAAGAGATACCATGGATGCGGTTACAATTGTATCGTTCCCGTTTACCGCTTCAGGACCCCTTACTGTGACATCTTCTAGTACAAACGAAGCCCTTGGGAATCTTTTGAGAAGAGTCAGTTTCGAACCAGATATTGTTGTTTTTAGCTCCGATCTGTTGTTTATTTCACTGATGAATATCTCAGCAACCCTGTCTTTGTAAACCATTGTAATTACAAGCAGGGTCATTAGTATAAGACCGGCAGCAAATAATAACAAACGTACTGGTTTTCGCAGTATTTTCATTCGACATCAGTGAGCGTCAGTGATTCAACTTATAATTATTGAAGCAGGAATGACAGGTTGTCGCTTACATCCATTTCTGCCGGGGTGTTGCCACGAAGGAAAATTCTCGCCTTCCTGGGCCCGATAAGCTTCATGCGCTCATTTTCAACCAGCAGCATAGTACCTTCCCTGAGGCCTACAACATAAATGCCCGGATTGACTTCGATGAACTCCTCTATTCTCTGTTCTCTTGTTTCTCCTGCATGTCCTTCAGGATTGGCATCCAGATAATGCGGATTTATCTGGAAAGGTATGAAGCCGAAAGCATTGAATGAATCCGGTTCGGTAATTGCCATATCATTTGTTGTACGGATAGTAGGGCATGCGAGGTTTGAACCTGCACTCCAGCCAATATAAGGAGTACCTGACAGCACTTTTTTCCTTATAGGTTCCACCAGCCCGTTATCCTGCACCATCTTCAGCAATTGCCAGGTATTTCCCCCGCCAACTACGATTGCCTCAGCCTCCTCAGCCGCCTTTACCGGGTCTTTGAACCTGTGTATCGATATTACATCATGACCGACTTCTCTGAACCTGTTCTGGACCTTTTCTTCATAGATGTCAAATGAAAATGTTACTGCCGCATAAGGGATGAACAATGCCTTCACCGGCTTTTCCCCCAGAAATTCCCTTATCTTATGCTTCGGATAGTCAAGATACTCTTCGCCTGCATTTGTCGAATTGCTGATAAGTAGTAGTCTCATAATTATTGTTTTAAGAGTTAATGATTCTGAAATTATCTCTGTTGTTCAATGTTACTGCGCCTAATTCGGGTAAGCATATACTGGTGTGTAAGAATATTGAATGTCAGTAGTTTATCTGCCAGTACCTCTCCGTAACCTGTTATTATCTTAATTGCCTCAAAGGCCATCATGGCTCCTGTAACTCCCGGAAGCATTCCGAAGAGTCCGGCCTGTGAAGGGTCAGGATCGCGCATTTTTTCCGGATCTACCGGATTATAGCTTTGATAGGATCCGCTTCCTCTGTAATTGAATACCGAAACTTGTCCTTCATGGCCGAAAATTGCTCCGTGGATCATTGGCTTGCCGGTTTTGGAACAGACATTATCGATCACATAACGGGTTTCGTAGTTGTCTGTTGCATCAATCACCATATCCCATTTAGAGATAATTTTTTCAGCATTGGTGGCTGTGAGCCTGATGTTATATATTTCGGTTTTTGTCAGACTGCTCTGCCTGTTAAGTATATCTCTGGCAATAATAGACTTTAGTTTACCCAGATCATGGCCTCCGTATAGTATCTGTCTGTGAATATTCGATTCGTTAACCATATCGAATTCTACTATCCCCAGAAAACCAACACCAGCGGCATTAAGATACTGAAGCACCGGACAACCGAGACCGCCTGCACCGACAATCAGCACCTTTGCCTGCCTGATAGCTTCCTGTCCCTTTTCTCCTATGCCCGGAAGCATTATTTGTCTTGAAAATCTCCTTTTCTCCCTTTCAGTGAGCATCTCTGTCCCTCCGCTTCAAGTAATTGCGTGTTGAGACAAAGATAAATAAAAAGGCGTAACGGCATGCCAGCCGTTACGCCCCGTAGTATTCACTAACTGTTTTTACCAGATGGTCCAGGAGACACCTATTTCAAAGGGATTTAACACAGGGCCTTTCCCTTCCCGGAACAATGGTGTCATATAGTATGTTGCATAGAGATTAATGTCGTCGTATCCGGCTCTGGCTGTAAATCCATAGCGCAGCATGTTAAGACTGAAATCACCCTGTTCCTTTACTTTCTGCTTGCCTTCCCAGTAATAAACGGTCTTGGTGTTTGAACCTATCTTTACTGCTCCGATCGGTCCTGCGGCAAGATTAACATATCTTGAACCTGCCGGTATCTGCAGCTCCAATAGTAAGGGAACGGAAAGATACCTTGTGGCAAGCTTGCTCTTTTCATAAACAATACCTTCAGGCGGATACAATGGTTCTATAATGCCGTTTTCCTGCTTTGTGATACTGTTGTTACCCTCAAAGAAATAATTATTCATGTTATAACCTATTCCTGATACCAGACCAATACGCCTGGTAATACCTATGTTAACCTGGGCAAAATTGAGGTTTACATTTATTGACTTGCCAGAGTTCAACGTCATATAGTAATCTTCATCAGGCAGGACCATGCTGTAGTCTGAGGTCAGAAAATTATTGAACCCTATTTCTATTCCGCCCCAGCTACCCTTAAAGTAGGTTCTGGGCCTTCTACCCTCATCAGATCTCCCGGAATTAAACTCTCTTGAGAAAATTTCTTCCTCAGAATCTTCCTCAAATTTTTTTACCGATACTCTCCGTCCTTCCAGCATCTCGAGGATTTCGATTCCGCGGTTACCTATACGCAGTGATTGTGATTCGGGTGTGCCTTTAAATGAAAGCATCTCTTCGCCTAAAGTTATTCTTGTGTCAGTTATAACTTTTTCTGACCCGGGCCTTGTCGATGCAACAAGTTTGGTCGAATCATCCTGAGTGATTGCAGGGTAAGCCAGGGTAAATGCTACTGTTAATAAAACAAATCTTTTCATGGTATTATTAAGATTAAAAATTTAACTGGTTTTGATTGTGGGACGAACTATCCCTTGAAAAAGTTACTGGTCAGTTGTGATTTTTTTTACCGGAGCCTGAAATTTGATAAGTCTTGAGCTGAACATTACTGCCTCAGGATCATCCCGGCCCTCTTTTACGAATTCAAGGTTCATATCCCAGCCGAGAAGCTTGTTGACTCCTGTAATTCCCGCTGATGCTATCTCATAGGCCTTTATGGGTGAGCGATCAGGAATCTCTTCTCCCAGTATTCTTTCACGGAATGCCATTGCAAGATAATTACGCAGTGTCAGAGGGCCCTGATATTCCACCGGAGCTGTGGTGTAGATGTCTGTAAGACCCGGGGTCTCAAAATTTCCTGCTATCCTTACCATAGCAGGTTCACCTGCCAACGGCATGATAATTTTCCTCTCAATAACCTCCGGTTTCTCAACCTCTGCTGCTTCAATCAATGTCTCCGCCACCCTTACAATTTCAACCTGGGATTTCTGCGGTTCAACCGGAGAGATTGTTTTGTCTGCCGGAATTTCTTCTTCCTGTTTCTGTTCCTGTTCCTGCACCGTACCGCTGACGGAGGCTGTAACTTCGGATGCAGGAATGACTGCCGGATCGGTTGAATTATTGGTCAGGGCTATTACAAGTATTGCCACTGAGGCTGCGGCTGCCATAACCAGGGTAGCCACTCTGGTCACCCTCACAAACGGGGTAACCCTTTTAAGGCCGTTCTTCAAAGGGTAAGAGATATCTTCTGCCGGGAGACGGAGCCTTTTATATAAATTATATGTTACAGCCCTCTTTTCATCGGCAAGCACAAAAGATTCAAACTCCTCCTGCTGTTCTGCGGTGAGATCGCCTTCTGCCGAGGCGATGCACAGGTATTCAAACTGTTCTTCACTAAGGTCGGAGTAGCTTTTCAGCAGCCGGCTCTTGAAAGGGTATTTCTTCTCTGGCTGAGCAGAAATTACAGGTATATCGCCCGTCAAGCTGTCGAAGAGACCGGGTTCCTCTTCAAGGAACCGGAAGAGCTCCCTGGTGCCCTCCTCGCTGAGACTGCCTGCCAGGTAGCGTTCCATCAATTCTTCGATATGTTGCCTGCTCTTATTCATTACTTTACACTACTGCCTCTATTGTGCCGATATATCTTTTAAGCTCCATCCGGCCCCTGTATATGCTTATTTTTACCTGTGCTTCACTCATGCCTGTTATCTCTCCGATCTCCTTGTAACTGTAGCCTTCATAGTCGCGAAGCATTATCACCGATCTTTGCTGCTCCGGCAGCCTGGCGAGAGCCTGGTTGAGAACCTCGGAAAGGTCTGTATAGGAACCTTCATAATAAAGCTCCCTGTCATTATGTTCTCCGGTCAGCACCATTTTTGATTCCCGTCTCAGCATATCAATCATCTGGTTGTAAGCCGTTGTGAAAAGCCACGACCTGGCCACCTTGTAATCTATCTCCGCAACATGCATCCACAGCTTTTCAAAGCTGTCCTGCACCACATCAGACGCACGGTCACCATCCCTGAGGTTTTTGAGGATAAACCTGTATACCCCGTCAGAATACTCTTCAACAGCTTTATTGTACTCTTTTACTGTCATAATCCGGATTACAAAACTGAGACGTATTAAGAGACGGGAAAGTTACAAAAAAGATGCAGCAATATTCAGTTATCAGTTATCAGTTATCAGGTATCAGGTATCAGGTATCAGGTATCAGGTATCAGGTATCAGGTATCAGGTATCAGGTCATACTGAATACCGCATACCCCATACCGAAGTCTGCAAACCTTAAACTTTTAATCGTTAATCGTAAAACTTATATCCCCTATAGCATCTTATACACCTTAACCCAGTCGATCTCCATGTTTGCTACTGTACCAAGCTGGGTGCTGGTGCCGCCGGCGAGAGATATATACATCGGCTCCTGTGGAACATTGCCGGTTTGCCTGAAGACCTCTTCACCGTTCACTTTCCATACAAGCTTGTCGGGTGTCCACTCAAGGGTATAGATATAGAAACCACCTGAATATTTCCCGGGAAGAGATGATCTGGCGGATGATTTTTCAGAGCGGAAAATATCGAACCAAACCTTGCCCTTGCCAGTGCGGCATATGTCAATATGCGGTGTCATAGTGTCTCCAAGAAGCCAGAATGCATTTTTGGCAGATGGATTATCGAGTTTTATCTTGGCAGAAAAGATTCCGTACTTCTGGCGGAAACTGGCACCTGTATTTATCTGCCCTGACGTATATGCAAATTCCCTTTTTACAAATCCTGATGAAGGGATCCATACCTTGCCTTCTTTCTTTTCAGGCTTGGTGGTGATTGTCAGTACAGAGCTGCGTACCGAGAAATTGCTCGCCGGAGTATGAATATGCAGATCGCCATCAAGGGAATAGTTGTCTTTGAGCAACTTTTCTCCCCAATAGTAGCTTGTGAGCCATTTTTTATCATTAACACCGGTTTCATCAAAGTCGTCGCTGAAGGTAAGCTCTCTTGTCTTAAGAATATCGAACTTGTTTGAATCCTTTACCTTGAAATACCATACTATGTCATCGCTTTTCTTAAGGGTTTCATATTCCTGTAACTGGGCGAACATCTCTGTCTTTTCAAATCTCTTCTTGTCGAGAAGGTAGTTCTTTCTTTCAACGAATTCCTGTGATGCAACATAGTCCTTTAGCTCCTCATACCTGGCAAACATTGCCGACCCGTCTATCTTCTTGAAGTTTGCGTACTCCTTTGATTTCAGGAATGCATAGTACCCTTTTATTTCTGGTGAGGCTTTCAGACTGTTGTATTCCTGCAGCTTAGCATACTCTTCTGAATCCTTGAAGGTTATGGGTTTCATGTTTTTCTTTGTCAGGAACTCCTGGCTTGTCACAAATGCTTCGAGTTCCCTGAACCTTTCAAGTCTGGGTGAGCCCTGGTGTTTGTCGGGTTTCTTTACCTCGGGTGATTTCTTCAGTGTCTTGTACTCAAGGAATTTTCTGTACTCATCACTCTGTTTGAATGTTATTGGCTTCATCTTCTGCTTCTGCCTGAATGCAGGAGTGGAGATAAATTTCCCGAGTTCTTCAAAATTTCTGATCTTTTCAGAGCCGTCAAGTTCCTTGAAACTTTTCAATTCAGCACTGTCACGGGTTTTGAGGTATAGTCTTATCTCCTTCGATTTTGAGAGAGAGTTGTATTCCTTCTCTTTTTGAAATTCAGTCGAACCAGCATATTTCAATGCTTCAATCTGTTTTTTCTCTTGCTGGAATCCTGCAGAATTTACCAGGGAGTCAAGTTCGTTATAACGTGCCAGTTCATTTGACTCCTTGAATGCCTGCAGCTTATTATACTCCTCAAGCAGAGCCTTTTCCTGTTGTTCGATTTTTGAAGTGGAAGGGATCATCCCCAGAGAAAACTTAAGACTTGCCATTCTCTTTTTGATTTAGATATAACCTGTTAAAGATAGAAAATCTTTAATTATCTGTTAACAGATAGAATTAAAAAGTTCTTCCTCTTCTGTTTTTGGAATATCCCGGCTTTGGCTACTTTTGTTTATGTGGAAACAGAAACAGGATTTATAAAAATGAAAAAAATGAGAAAAACATCCTTTATATTGTTCATCGCTCTCTTATCAGTAGTGGCGGGTGCTGCATGTAACAGGAGGCAGTCAGAGACCCGGCCGGGCGATCAGGATCATCTGATAATGTCGGTTCTGTGGTTCCAGAAATCGGCTGAAATGCGTGCCCTTTTCGTGCAGGGTTACAACATTGCATCAGAGAGGCTTACCGAGGCCGTCGCCAGCAGAAAGGGAGACAAGCCACTCGCCGTCGTTGCCGATCTTGACGAGACAATACTCGATAACAGCAGGTATGAAGTCTGGCAGGTACAAACCGGAAACGGATTCTCCGAGGCCAACTGGAAGGAGTGGACTGACAGGGCAGAGGCAGAAGCCCTTCCGGGCGCACTGGAATTTACCAGGCTGGCCGAGAGTCTTGGTGTTGATGTCTTCTATGTCTCTAACCGTACCGTTGACGATGCATTTAATTCCACTCTCGAAAACCTTAGGAGACTGGGCTTTCCGTTTGCCGATACAGCACATCTCCTGCTTAAGACGACAACATCATCAAAAACAGATCGGCGTAATACTATTCTCGAGACTCACGATATCATTCTCCTTCTGGGAGATAACCTGGCCGATCACAGCAGTATATTTGAAAAGAGGGACAGGAACCTGGGGTTTGACGATGTTGATTCACTTGCTTCGCTTTTTGGCAACAGGTATATTGTATTCCCCAATCCCATGTACGGCAACTGGGAGCGACCGGCACTCATGCCTGACGAGAACATTCCCGCCAGGCAGCGTTATATAAAGAGCCTTAAAGGCTATTGACACTATTTCCTTGCGCCCAAGAAGATCATAACATAGTACAGCAGGGTGGCAAGAGATCCCAAAGCTGCGATGAAGTAGGTATATGCTGCCCACTTCAGGGCATCCTCAGCTTTGTCATGCGTACCATACCCTGTTATTCCGGCATTCGACAGCCATGCCAGTGCCCTTTTACTGGCGTTGACCTCAACCGGAAGTGTAATTATTGAAAAAAGGGTTGTTAACGCAAAAAGGCCAATGCCAAAGAGCAATAACTCAGGAAACCTCTGCATGGTAAGTATACCTGCAAGCAATATCCATTGTACCCATTTCGATGAGAAGCTCACTGCCGGTACCAGCTTTGAACGCATGGTAAGCCATGCATATGCTTTAGCGTGCTGAACCGCATGACCGCACTCGTGAGCAGCTACAGCGGCAGCAGCAACGCTGTTACCGTAGTATACGTCGCGGCTAAGGTTAATGGTTTTTGTTACCGGATTGTAATGGTCAGAGAGCTGACCCTCAACACTGCCGAGCTTAACTCCTGATATTCCGTGGTCGCGAAGCATTTTTTCCGCCACATCCCTGCCTGTGAGTCCACCTGGCAAAGGTATCTTTGAGTACTTCTTAAACCTTGATGAGAGCTGGTTGCTTACAATCCAGCTCAGAATCATAAATGCACCAAATATTATCCATATAGTCATTTCAGTTCCTCCTTTATTGTTTACGTACCATAGCAAAACCCCTGCCAACAGCTGAGCCGGCCTCAGGTTAGCCATTTTGTCAGATTTCTGCATCACCCTGCAGGGATGAGAATTGCCTTACTGTCATACCGGTAATCTCTTTTGCCTGATTTTGACCTATCTTTGCAGCTCATGTCAGGCAGAACAAACATATTATCACTGCTGCTGATGATACCGGTAAAGCTATATCAGTGGTTTATATCTCCACTGCTTGGGCCTTCATGCCGGCACGTGCCATCATGTTCAGCGTATACCATCGACGCCCTTAAGCATCATGGACCCTGGAAAGGCTTTCTTCTCGGCACCAACAGAATCCTGCGGTGCAGGCCGGGCGGAACACACGGCTATGATCCTGTTCCTAAAATACTGTTTCGCAGATACAGACCACCTTCATCTCTGCTTCAGCGCCATAGTAAGTGCAACAGGCTGAAGGATCATTAGAAGCTCAGTTCGTCTTTCAGGAGTTTGTAACCCGATTTGCTCACAGGCAGTTTCTCTCCGCTTTTCAGAACCGTCACATAGGTTTCCTTTCCATATGGTTCAAGGCGGGCAATAGCGTCTACCCTTACAATATATGAGCGGTGTATCCTTACAAACTGACCGGGGGGAAGTGTCTCCTCGTAAAACTTCATCCTCTGCTGCTTGAGAGCTTTTCCGCCTGAATAATAAAGCATTACATAATCGTCCTGTGCTTCAATGTAGTTTATATTCTCCACAGGCACTATATTAATATTGCTGCCTTTCTTTACCACTACTCTCGACAGTGATGGTGCATCAGAAGGTCTCTTTTCGATAACATCAGCAGCCCTGGTGATACTTTCTTTGCCTGCAGCCAGTTTCTCGCGGGCTTTGGCAATCGCGTCGTTGAACCTCTCAGCCGATATCGGTTTCATAAGGTAGTCGGTAGCGTTCATCTCAAATGCTTTGAGCGCATACTGGTCATAGGCGGTTGTAAATATAATAAGCGGATTTTCATCCATCACCTCAAGCATCTCGAATCCTGTCAGCCTTGGCATCTGAATGTCAAGAAGAACGAGGTCAGGATTTATCTCCCTGATAGCCTTGAGTCCGGCGAAACCGTCAGGGCACTCTCCTGTCAGCTGCAGGTCGGGATGGTTCTTAAGATAGTGTTTGAGTATCTCCCTTGCAGGAGCTTCATCATCTATTATCAGTACTTTTATCGGGTTCATCTCTTTCATGGTATTTACCTGTGGCAATTATTTCAATACCGGCATTTTGAGCCTTGCAATAAATTGTCCGTTACTCTTTTCAGTTGTCAGAGAGGCTTCCTTTCCGTAAGACAGCTCCAGCCTTCTCTGAACATTAACGAGGCCAGTGCCTGTGCCTGAGGGCAGTACCGCTTCAGGATCGTAGTTGTTACTGATAACTATTTCGAGTATCTGCCGTGTACATCTTATGCTGGTGGTAATGTTCACCACCCCTGTGCTCTCATGTACACCATGCTTAATGGCATTTTCATAGAGAGGCTGCAGCAGCATGTTCGGAATCCTTGCATCAAGGCATTCTTCAGTAATATCCTCAGCAGTTGTCAGCCTTTCTCCAAACCTTGTCTTTTCAATATCAAGGTACAACCGCAGGTTCTCCAGTTCCCTGCCAAGTGTGACAGGTTGTTCATCCTTTCTTGACAGTGCGTACCTCATGAAGTCAGAGAGCTTTATCACCATCTCTCTGGCTTTGTCAGGATTGGTTATGGTAAGTGAACTTACCGAATTGAGGCTGTTGAACAGGAAATGGGGATTAATCTGTGACCGCAGCATTTTCAGCTCGGTTTCTTTCAGCAGGTTCTCGAGCCTCGATTCCTCCAGTTTTTTGTCAGAGAGTCTCTTATAGCTTATTATCAGGTAATAGGTAAGCAGTACAAGTATACATATCAGCACTCCCAGTCCGGCCCTGTAGATAAATGTGTTGTTCCAATAGTCTGAATAGAGGCCTGGTTCAGGGAATATTGCATTGATTATCAAACGGCTCAGCAGCAGCCATATGATAACCAGACCCGCCGACACAGCAATAAGGTTAAATATCAGACCTGAGGTTTTGCTGATCTGCTTATTGAAAAAACTGACCGGATACCATGATGCCAGGGCCAGAACCGAGTATATCATCATTGAGACAAATCCGTCGGTGACGGTTAACATGATGTCAGCATCATGTGTATAATAGAAAAGCAGTGACTGGCCGGCTCCGAGAAGAAGCCATGCCAGCCACCATATCACTGTTTTTGTCCTGCTTTCAAAAACCGGATGTCCCATTTAGTTTACGATCGGTAACTATTAGTAACATTTCAGATCTCCGCCTCCGAAGATGACAGTTCCTTTTATGACGAGTTGCCTGCCCGGATCAAAAGTCCTTCCGGGTGAGAATTTCCTTTCATCTGAGAATCCACCCAGTATGGGAGTTATCTTCAGCACCACGTTCCAGTCTTCTGGCACAATAATCTCGGTTCCACCAAAAACGCAGGTAACCTCGAGTTCAGATACACCGGGAGCAAGCTCAGATTTTGTCAGGTCGATCTTGTTTCCACCGAAAACGCATGTGATCTCGCCGCCGGTGAAGTTGTTGCTGATTATCTGGCGGTCGCTTCCGCTGAAGACGTTTACTATATCGAGAAAATCATCTGTGCCCGAATCAGACCTGTGAAAAAGCTTTCGCGAAACACGTTGCCCGCCGAAGATGACTATTATACCGAGTGTAATAAAGACTGCAGGCCAGAACAAACGGTATGCGCCGAAAATGTCTGTAAAGATCTGGGGCAGCAGGAAAAAGGCGCCAACGGCCATTACTATTATTCCTGGTGTTTTGTCTGAGCTTCCTATGGTGATGACCAGGCCTATGACAATAAGCAGCATCTGCCAGCTGAATATTATATTGTCAATGAAGCCCGGGAAGATGTTGGTGTTTCTGAGCAGAAGGAATAATCCTGCCATCAGCAGCACTACTCCTATTATTGCACGGTTTCCGGTGTGGTGCCTGTGCTTGTCGGGATTGTTGTAAGTTTCCATGTTTGTCAAAATTAATAAGTTATTGTTTAGTTGTCTTTTCTGTTACACCATTTTTTTGGTGACGGTATCAGGAAGGTGATGCCGGTGAGTACAAGTGCTGCAGGCCAGAAGCCCACCCTTACCAAATCGGGAGTCTCTTCATAGATGTCGGGAAGTAGAAACCATGAGCCGGCTGCAAGGAAGATTACTCCGCCTGTCAGGTTTCCGTTCAGGAACATTATCAGACTGATAAAGACAAGGAGCATTTCCCATCTGAAGTATTCATGAATGCTGCCCCAGCCAAGAAGATCGAGTGTCGCGGCCAGCAGCATCAGTCCCAGGGCTATCAGAAAGAGACCGAAGCCGATGAGAGGATTGCGCTTTGAATTGAACTGTTTCATAATATTTGATTGAGTTGTTATGAATATGCAGCAAAAATAGATGCTAATGCAGGAACCGCGGACCGGTTATTCGGTGAATGGCCTGAATTACACGGTAAACGAAGGATAGAGAGGGGTCGTGTTACTTTTTTGTTGATAATTTTTTTTATTGCATTAGGATTTATATTTTTGCAGACCAAATTCCGGGGAATGTCACGATTATATTCGATACCACTAAATGGTCTGAAGGACGGTGACTACACATATGATTATGAGGTAGATGCTGATTTCTTCAGGGCATTTGAGGGGTCTCAGATAGGAGAGTGTAACCTTAAACTAACTGTGGAATTGCAGAAGGTTTCTGGCCAGTATAATCTCTGTTTCCTTCTCAGCGGTCAGGTACGGGTAGTCTGTGACAGATGCCTCGGGGAGTTCATGCATGCAGTTGAGAGCGAAAACAGGCTTATCGTTAAGACCGGGGAAAAGTTTGATGACAGTGATCCCGACCTGCTTATCATTCCGGCAGGAGAGTCAGAGCTTGACCTTAGCCAGTTTATTTATGATTTTTCACATCTTGCCATACCCATAAGGAAGATTCATCCTGTGGGAGAGGACGGTAAGAGTTTATGTGACCCCGAGATGCTGAAGAGAATATCAAATGTAAAAGGTGACAATGCAGGAAGCAGACCTGAATGGGATAAGCTTAGAGAGTTGTTACATGATAATTAAAATATATTAATTGAGAAATGGCACATCCAAAGAGAAAACACTCAAAGACAAGAAGAGATAAGCGCAGGACGCACTATAAGGCTGAAGTTCCGACGCTGGGGAAATGCTCAAACTGTGGTTCGGCTATTCTGTATCACCGCGTCTGCCCTGAATGCGGTCACTACAGGGGAAAACTTGCTGTTGAGAAGAACGTAACAGCATAATCAGAAACATAACCTTCGCTCCATGAGAATAGGTCTGGATGCAATGGGAGGGGATTATGCTCCCCAGGCTGCCGTTGAAGGTGCAGCTGATGCTCTGCCAAAGCTTGATGATAAGACAAGAATAGTGCTTATTGGTGACGAACCACAGATAACGGCTATTCTTAATGAGCTTTCCGTTGAAAAGTCTCATTTCGATGTTATTCATACCAGTGAGGTAATTACCATGGCTGACCACCCCGCCAGAGCTTTTTCCCAAAAACGAAATTCCAGTATTGCCGTTGGGTTCGGGATGCTGAAGAAAGGACTGATTGATGGGTTCGCGAGTGCAGGGAATACAGGTGCGATGCTTGTTGGAGCAAGTTATACCGTCAATGTTATTCCTGGAATATACAGGCCGGCGCTGGCTGCCCTGGTTCCATCTATATCAGGAAAGTCCTCTGTTTTGCTTGATGTGGGAATCAATCCTGACACTAAGCCTGATATCCTGTTACAATACGGTATATTGGGCACAATGTATGTCAGGCACGTGATGGGAGTTGAGAATCCCCGCGTTGCCCTGATAAATATCGGCGAGGAGGAGACCAAAGGCTCAATGGCAGTACGTTCGGCATATGAGCTGATGAAAGACCACCCTGATATTAATTTTGTGGGCAACATTGAGGGGAGCGCCCTTTTTAGTGCCGATATGCCTGAAGTTCTGGTATGTGACGGTTTTGTCGGTAATGTTATAATCAAGCAGGCAGAAGCTTTTTTTACTCTTCTCAAATCGAAGAACATCAATGATCCATTCTTTGACCGTTTCGATTTCGAGAATATTGGGGGAACCCCGGTTATTGGTGTAAACGCCAACATTGTAATCGGTCATGGTATCTCAAAGCGCAAGGCCATTGCAAACATGCTGCTCGAGACGGTTAATGTTGTGAAAGCAGACCTGGCCGGCCGGATTAAACTTACACTTTCAAATGGAAAAGAAGATTAGAGCAGCTATAACAGGACTGCACACATGGGTTCCTGAATACAGGCTTACAAATGATGAGCTTGCGACCATGGTCGACACCTCCGACGAATGGATAATGCAGAGGGTGGGGATCAGGGAGAGAAGGATTCTCAAAGGAGAGGGTGCAGGAACTTCAGACCTTGGAGCCAGGGCGGTGAGCGGTCTGCTCGAAAGCACAGGCACTTCACCTGATGAAATTGAACTGCTGATATGCGCTACTATTACCCCCGACATGCTTTTCCCTGCAACGGCAAATATTATATCCGACAAAGTCGGTATCAGGAACGGTTTTAGCTTCGATATCGGGGCCGCCTGTTCAGGTTTTATTTTTGCCCTCAAGACTGCTGCAGCCTATATAGAATCGGGAAACGTGAAGAAGGCAATTGTAGTTGGAGCAGATAAAATGTCGTCAATAACAGACTACACTGACAGAACAACATGTACTCTGTTCGGAGATGGAGCCGGGGCCGTCCTGCTTGAACCTTCTGTTGATGATAACGGAATAATAGACTATATTTTTCGTGCTGACGGTTCAGGGAGGAAATTCCTCCATATGAAAGCCGGAGGATCGGTTAGACCGGCATCGCATGAAACCGTCGATGCCCGTGAGCATTACGTATATCAGGAAGGACAGAGTGTATTCAAGTTTGCAGTTTCAAACATGGCCGATGTTGCAGTTGAAATTATGGAAAGGAATAATCTTAAACCAGAAGATATTGCCTGGCTTGTTCCGCATCAGGCCAATCTGAGAATCATCGATGCAACAGGAAAGAGAATGGGGCTTCCTCCTGAGAAGGTAATGGTCAATATTGAAAATTACGGAAATACCACCGCTGCAACAATACCGCTATGCCTGAACGATTACAGGCAAAAACTTAACAAGGGTGACAAAATAATACTTGCAGCATTCGGAGGCGGCTTTACATGGGGCTCGGTCTATATCAAATGGTCTATCTAGTATACTCTGCCCAACTTTTTCCCTTTCTATCGCAATAGTTTTTATATTTGTGAGTTATTTGAACAAGATGATTATTTATTAAACCGGGGAAAAATGGCGAAGATCAACGAAGCAGAAAGCACAACAGCTATTAACCTTATCAGTAACGGCACGGAAATAACCGGAGATATCAACTCATCGGGTGATATCCGTATTGACGGTTCGCTGGTAGGAAATCTGAAGACTAAGGGGAAAGTGGTAATAGGTCCGACAGGCAGGGCAAAAGGCGAATTATATTGTAAGAATGTTGAGGTTTCAGGTACAATAGAAGGTAAGCTTGCGGTTGAACAGTTATTGAATCTTAAGTCAACTTCAAAGATAATCGGAGAGATTATTACCACCAGGCTTTCAATTGAGCCGGGTGCCAAATTCACGGGCACCTGCAAAATGAGCGAGGACGTGAATAATGGAGGAAATGCAGCCCCAAAAGGGAAAGAAGGCCAATAACAAGGAACCCGAATCCCCTGTAAAAACATATACAAGGTACAGCGGTATTGCTGTACAGATGATCGTCATCATTCTTGTTTCAGTCTGGGGCGGAAGAAAACTTGACGAACTTGCAGGAACAGAAGTGCCTGTGTTCACTGCAGTCCTATCGCTGCTGGGTGTCGCTGCAGCAATATATACATCAATAAAGGATCTGATAAGATAATCTGTCTGCCTTGAAACGGTATGCAAGGGATTCGATGGTTATTACTATGCTGGCAGGGCTGCTGTTCGTTATTGTTCTGGTTCTTACCCTTAAGACCCGCTTTTTTGCACCCGCTGCCGGCGCAGTTGCTCTGGTGCCGGCTTTTCTGGCAATAAATCTGGCCACGCTTGGGCTGAGTCATGCTGGCAGAAACAGGAAGACTGAACAGCAGACACTATTCACACTGGCTGCAGTAGGATTAAAATTCTTACTGCCGGCTGTACTTGCTGTAGTATGGTTTGCTGTTCTAAAAAAGAGCAGCCGTGCCGATGTAATACTGTTTTTTGTTGTATATTTAACCATTTCGATAGCGACAGTAGTGCTAATTGTGAAAAACCTTGAAAACCAATCTTAACTTAACGGCAGTTTTGGCAAAGAGCAGATTGAAATACCTGACGCTGATAATGCTGTTTTCAACAGTTACACTCTTTGCTCAGCATAACAATGATGATCGCGGTCAAAGTACCCACGATGACGCGGAGTTTACAGCTACAGAATTCATTCTCGATCATATTGCCGATTCGCATGAATGGCATATTTTAACCACACCAAAAGGAAAGCATCTGTCGGTTTACCTTCCCGTTATCATTTACAGTAAGCACTCCGGCTTTCATCTCTTCTCTTCCCGGTACATTTCTCACGGGCACAGTTACAAAGGGTTTTCAGTACCCACAGAAGGAGACCAGAAGGGCAGAATAGTTGAGGAGACAGCTGAAAAGGAAGGTGAACTGTTTTATATGCCTCTTGATTTTTCAATAACAAAGAATGTGGCTGCCATGATGGTTGCAGTTGCCATAGGTCTTTGGCTTTTTGTTTCACTAGCCCGTTCCTACCGGAAGTCAGGTATCTCCGAACCAAGGGGTATTCAGGGTTTGCTGGAACCAATAATTCTTTTCGTAAAGGAAGATATCGCAATCCCGAACATGGGGGAGAAGAAACATGAGAAGTTTCTGCCCTATCTGCTCACCGTCTTTTTCTTTATCCTTATTAACAACCTGTTAGGCCTGGTCCCCTTTTTTCCGTTTGGTGCCAATGTTACAGGTAATATTGCGGTTACCTTCGTGCTTGCATCATTTACCTTCCTGGTTACCCAGTTCAGTGGAAACCGTCAGTACTGGAGACACGTCTTTGCAACCCCCGGCGTGCCTTTCTGGCTACTCCCGATAATGATTGTGGTTGAGATGATAGGACTGATTGCAAAGCCTTTTGCTCTTATGGTACGTCTTTTTGCCAATATTACGGCAGGCCATATAATTATACTGGGATTAATCAGTATTATATTCCTTTTCAAGACTCTATGGGTTTTACCAGGCGCAGCTCTGTTCGTGTTGTTTATGGATTGTCTTGAACTGCTGGTTGCATTCCTTCAGGCATATATTTTCACTCTCCTTTCGGCTCTGTTTATTGGAATAGCAGTCGAGGAGCATCATTAATAATGTTTAACTAATATTTGAAGCTATGACTTTATCATTAGCAGCAATCGGAGCAGGAATAGCCGTATTTGGTGCCGCCCTCGGGATCGGAAAGATAGGAGGGAATGCCATGGAGGCTATCGCACGTCAACCAGAGGCTGCATCCAGGATTCAGACGGCAATGATCATTTCGGCCGCCTTGATCGAAGGTGCAGCACTGTTTGCAATCGTTGTGGCCCTGCTGGATTAAAAACCAATTTCGGGAGGTCTCCTGCAGCGATTGGCTGCTGGCCTCCCCTTAATTGAAAAAACTTAATTTACCATGATAACCGCCAACAGCTTAGCAACTCCGGCTTTGGGACTAATCGTCTGGACGACAATAATATTCCTTATTTTCTTCTTTTTGCTGAGAAAATATGCATGGCCGCCGGTGCTTAATGCAATTCATGCCAGAAATGAAAGAATCAGGAGTTCTCTGCTTGCAGCTGAAAAAGCACGCGAAGAGATGATAAGACTTCAGGCAGACAATGAAGCCATTCTCCGTGAAGCAAGGGAAGAGCGTGACCAGATTGTAAGGGAGGCCAGGGAGGCTGCAGAAAAGATAGTAGCCATCTCAAGAGAGAGAGCGTCGCAAGAAGCGAATGCAATAACTGCCAAAGCAAGGCAGGCAATTGAAAGAGAAAAAGATGCTGCGATGATTGAAATCAGGCAACAGGTCGCTTCAATTTCAATGGACATAGCCTCGCGTGTTCTCCAGGAGAAATTGTCTGTCACCGGAGAACAGGAGAAACTTATTGAAAAGTATCTCAGTGAATTTGATAAAGGCAGGAACTAAATTGAAACCGATCGGAGATGGATGAGAGCAGAATATCGGTACGATATGCAAAGGCCCTGTTTGAGACAGCAATTGAGAAAGGATTGCTCGAACAGACAGAACAGGATATGAAGCTGCTGCTGGAGGTTGGTATGCAGCCTGATTTCCGTTACTTCACAGATGATCCTTCTATCCCTCCCGCAAAGAAAACAGAGTTCTTCATTGAAGTATTCGGCGAACATGTCGGCCAGCTCACTATCGATATTGCTTCATTGGTTATAAGAAATGGCCGTGAAAGATATCTTGCAGGTATAGCAAGAAATTATATTGCAATGAGCCGAAAACAACAGGGCATAACAACGGTTGTACTGACTACAGCTACGGAGCCGGGAGCAAAGACAAAGGAAATGATAAGAGCCGAGATTGAGGAGACACTGAAGTCAGAAATTGATATGAAAGAAGTTGTCGATCCTGCCATCATTGGAGGTTTTGTTTTACAGATTGGAGACAGGCTCTTTGATGCAAGTGTTAAGGAAAAACTGAAGAAAATCAGAAAAGAGATTTCAAATTAACGATATGACTAGTATTAAACCAGCAGAAGTATCAAGAATACTAAAGGAAAAGCTTCAGGGAGTTCACACTGAAACTTCTCTTGATGAGGTTGGAACCGTAATACAGGTTGGTGACGGTATTGTAAGACTGTACGGCCTTTCAAACGTTCAATCAAACGAGCTTATCGAGTTTGAGAACGGGATTAATGCCATAGTGCTTAATCTTGAAGAGGACAATGTCGGTGCAGTATTGCTGGGACCGTCAGAGGAGATCAATGAGGGAGATATTGCCAGACGAACAGGTAGGATAGCTTCTATAATGGTCGGTGACGGTCTGTTAGGCAGGGTCGTGAATACGCTTGGAAAACCCATTGATGCGAAAGGCCCTGTTACCGGGAAACTATATGAAATGCCATTCGAGCGGAAAGCGCCGGGAGTGATATTCCGCCAGCCGGTCAAGCAGCCTCTTCAGACGGGCATAAAGCCAATAGACGCCATGATACCTATCGGCCGTGGTCAGCGTGAGCTCATAATTGGCGACCGACAGACAGGAAAGACAGCAATTGCCATAGATACAATTATTAACCAAAGAGAGAACTTCAGGAAGGGAAAGCCGGTATATTGCGTATATGTTGCAATAGGTCAGAAGGGATCAACAGTGGCCAACATAGCGACAACACTCGAGCAACACGGAGCACTGGAATATACGGTAATTGTTCTTGCTACTGCTGCCGATCCTGCTGCAGCACAATTCTATGCACCTTTTGCCGGGGCCGCAATAGGAGAGTTCTTCAGAGATACAGGCCGTGATGCCCTTATTATCTATGATGATCTGTCTAAACAGGCTGTGGCTTACAGGGAAGTGTCCCTGCTGCTTCGCCGCCCTCCAGGGAGGGAAGCATATCCGGGAGACATCTTCTATCTTCACTCACGGCTGCTTGAGCGTGCCGCGAAGATCATTGAATCAGATAAGGTCGCTGCTGATATGAATGACCTTCCCGATTCCATTAAACCTTTGGTAAAGGGAGGTGGGTCTCTGACAGCTCTGCCTATCATCGAAACCCAGGCTGGTGATGTCTCTGCCTATATACCTACAAATGTCATATCAATAACTGACGGGCAGATTTTTCTTGAATCTTCATATTTCAACGCCGGAATCCGTCCTGCAATAAACGTCGGTATATCGGTATCTCGCGTGGGAGGTAACGCCCAGATTAAATCGATGAAGAAAATTGCAGGCACACTTAAGGTTGACCAGGCTCAGTATAGGGAACTGGAAGCATTTGCTAAATTCGGTTCAGACCTGGATAGCGCTACCCTTTCAATACTCGACAAGGGCGCCAAGAACGTCGAAATACTTAAACAAGGACTGTACAGTCCGGTTCCTGTAGAAAAGCAGGTTGCAGTGATATATTGTGGAACGCGCGGGCTTCTCAGGGACCTGGATATAGAAAAAGTAAAGGAGTTTGAGTCTGAATACTTAATGGAGCTTGAGACATCGCATCAGGAGATTCTCGACAGGGTGAGGGAAGGCCAGATTGATGACGAAATCACTTCTGTTTTCGAGAGAACCGCTACTTTGATTCTGGAAAGAATGAAGCAGAACTGAGATGGCAAATCTAAAGACGATACGGAACAGGATTGTGTCAGTAAGGTCAACAAGGCAGATAACATCGGCAATGAAGATGGTGGCTGCCGCAAAACTCCGTAAGGCACAGGACAGAATAGTGATGATGCGTCCCTATGCCGACAAGCTGAGAGAGATTTTGTCAGGCCTTGCACACAGTCTGTCTGAAACGGGAGCTGAATGCATCTATAGCCGCAAGTCTGATCCCGAAAAGGTCCTTATCGTAGTAATTACTTCCAACAGAGGTCTTTGTGGTGGTTTCAACGCTAATGTGATCAGGGAAGTAAAGAGGCTGATAAGTGAGGATTATAATGAACAGTACCGAAGGGGAGATCTTTCATTCATTGCCATAGGAAAAAAGGGATATGATTTTCTAAGGAAATTAGAAAACTGTGATATTGAAGAGTACAATCACCTCCTGAATAAGTTGGGCTTCGAAAGTGTCTCAAAGCTGGCATCGGCAATAATGACTGATTTTGCCAATGCAAGATTTCATAAGGTACTTTTAGTATATAATCAGTTTAAGAATGCAGCCATTCAAAGACTATCCACAGAGGTGTTTCTTCCGGTGGAAATAGCTGAGCCTGATGACGAATCTCCTATAATCAGTGATTATATTTATGAGCCCGATCAGCAAAAGATAGTGAAGGAGCTGATTCCTAAAACACTTAAGGTGCAGTTTTACAAGGCACTTCTTGATTCTTCAGCTGCCGAACACGGCGCGAGAATGACCTCAATGCATCTGGCTACAGATAATGCAACCGAACTGATAAGAGGTTTGACACTGCAGTACAACAAGGCCAGACAGGCATCAATCACCAGACAGATACTGGAAGTTGTCAGCGGCGCTGAGGCCCTGAAGGGCTAAGTCTTTGCCGGGTGGAGAATTTCATATATTGATTCCGACACGTTTATGATGTGATCGCCCATTTTCTCAGCTTCACAGTAGATATCATTATAATAAACCCCGGCCAGATATGAGTATTTCTTCTTTTCAATGTTCTTCAGATGCTCGGTTTTCAACTTATTGCGAAGATCGTTTATCTGTTCTTCCACCTCAAGGGCCTTGTCAAGAACAATGTGCTTGTATCCCAGTTCAATATTTTCATGCATCACATCAAAAGCCAGCTCAATAAGGTCAAACATCTTATTGATATTATCTCTCTGTTCCTGCGAGAATGCAGACTTTGACTCAGCCTTGCGGCTTAAAGTCCTCATAATATTGTAACACGAGTCGGCTATGCTCTCAATCTCATCAATTATCTTGTACATCGATCTTATCCTTCTCGAACTGACATCGGTAATGTCACGGTTTTCAAGAATACGGGTCAGATAAGTTGCAATCTCCATCTCTATATTGTCGCTTATCTTTTCATATTTGGCAATCTTTTCAACAAACTTCTCCCGCTCCTTATTGCCTGTAGCGTTGAACATTTTCCTGAGAAATCCGAACATCCTTGCTATCCTCCGGGAATAGTGGTTTATCTCACTCTTGGCCTGCAATATTGACATCTCAGAAGTTGTCAGCAGCCCGAAACTGATGTATTTCAGCCTGAACTCTTCGTCATCCTCTTTTTGGGGAACCATCCATATCACAATTCTTTCAATCACTCCAGCCATTCCAATCAGCAAGACAGTGTTGATAATATTGAATGAGGAGTGAAAAATTGACAGGGCAATCGGAATGCTCGTGAAGGTTTCTTCCGGAGAGCCCATTCCTGAAGAAACCATTATTGAAGAGATTGTCCTCAGGAAAAACGGCATCAACGCCAGAATCCACAACACCCCTATCATGTTGAAAATGAAGTGTGCCCTGGCTGCCCTCTTTGACGATACATTGCCTACCAGTGCAGCTATATTGGCAGTTATTGTTGTCCCGATATTCTCTCCCAAAACCATTGCTGCTGCAATCTCAAAAGGTATCCATCCATTATTGCACATAACAAGAGTAAGTGCCATTGTTGCTGATGACGACTGTATCAGAACAGTCAGCACCGTGCCAAGAAGAACGAACAGCAGGGTTGAGACAAATCCCATATTGGTATAGTTCTGAAGGAAGGAAAGGATCTCGGGGTGAGATTTGATATCCGGAACACTCTCCTTAAGAAATTCAAGACCAAGAAATATAAAGGCAAAGCCGATAATAAACTCACCCCAGTATCTTGTTTTGCTGCTTTTTGTAAATAGCAGCGGCATACCTATTCCAATAAGAGGTAATGACAGAACGCTGATCTTCATATTGAAACCAAGAATGGAGATAATCCATGCAGTAACAGTCGTGCCTATATTGGCTCCCATAATCACACCTATAGACTCAATAAGAGACAAGAGACCGGCGTTGACAAAGCTTACTATCATTACCGTCGTAGCCGAAGAAGATTGTATCAGTGTGGTTATCAGAAAACCGGTCAGGATACCCTTAAACCTGTTTGATGTCATGCTTGCAAGAACCTGCCGCATACGGCTTCCGGCAGCTTTCTGCAGGGCTTCACTCATTACCTTCATTCCGAAAAGAAAGAGACCGAGTGAACCAATGAGTGTCAGAAAGTCAATAATCCTGTATTCCATTTGATGCGTGTTGGACCGGGTTCAAATAAAATAAAATTAGCAGTCATTTTTAATAAGAACAATCATCATTTGAAACAATATTTTGCTAATAATTTACAGAAGTCAATTTAAGTATTTGTTTTGGCAAAACAAACCTGTCTGTTCTATTGTTTTTACGATCCTGGTGCCCCGATAAGGATTAATTTTTAAATTTGAACTCTTTGCCTAAATAGTACGCTAATGTATACAAAGGAGGAATTAAGCGATATTATTAACAAAGCTATAACCGGTCTTCATTATAATGATGAGGCTGAAAAGCTGATTGAACCGGTGAAATATATCCTATCGATGGGAGGCAAGAGACTCAGGCCGCTTCTGACTCTGATGACCTGCAACCTCTACAGCGATAATCCGGTTGAAGCTTTGATGCCTGCAATAGGATTGGAAGTGTTTCATAACTTCACCCTGGTGCATGACGATATCATGGACAACGCTTCTGTCAGGAGAAACTTACCGACAGTCCACGAGAAATGGGGAGTAAATCAGGCAATATTGTCGGGTGACGTAATGGCCTTTATCGCCAACGAATGCATCGGCCAGGCTCCAATGCAGGTCCTTCCGAAAGTGTTTCGACTCTATAACCAGACAGCTACTGAGGTGTGCATAGGGCAGCAGATGGATATGGATTTCGAACGATTGTCTTTCGTTACCCGTGATCAGTATCTGAGGATGGTTGAGCTTAAGACTGCTGTCCTGATTGCTGCATGCATGAAAACAGGTGCTATTATCGGGGGGGCTTCAGACAGTGATGGTGATATGCTGTATGAATCGGGGAGAAACCTTGGTCTTGCTTTCCAGATACAGGATGATATTCTTGATGTCTATTCAGATTCAAAGCGTTTTGGTAAAGCCACAGGCGGCGATATTGTATCAAATAAAAAAACCTACCTGCTGGTTAAGTCATTGGAACTGGCAACAGGCAACTTAAAAAAGAGGCTTAATGAATTGCTGGCAATGAAAGAGTTCGATCCGGCTGAAAAGATAAAAGAGGTTACCGCCATTTATAATTCTTTAGGCGTAAAGGAAATATCCGGGAAGCTTGCTTCCGGCTATATCGAAAAATCCTTCAGATATCTTGATGGAATATCTGTCAAGCCAGAACGCAGGGAGGTAATAGTTCAGATGTTTACTTCACTTATCGGTCGTGAAAAATAACTCTCAGAATATTTTGGTCTCGTTCTTCTTCAACCAGTCGAGGTTAAGCAAAACTCCTGCAGTAAGCATGAACTGATCACGCTTGCTAAGTATATATTTCAGTTCCGCAAAAACATCCAGCTGCTCGGTCATCTTCATGTAAGTCCCGGCACCCAGATTAAGGCCGATTGCTGATTCTGATGATGTTGATGCCTGGTTACCATCCGGAAAACTATCCTTGAATCTCATTCTCAGTAGTGTAACATTCACTCCGCTTAGTCCGTAAAACTCAAACCTGTCAAGAGAGTTGAACACATAGTGGGCATTTATGTCAAAAAGAAATGCTGACAGGGATTGCTTGTAAGAATATTCAATGAAATCTTCCTTAGTGACTCGTGGCATGAAGATGCTTACCGATGGTGAGATATGAAAAGGCAGGGATATTTCATATATAGCCTTGAAGTTAATAGCCGGATTACCGGTTTTATGGCTTAAATCAATGCTTTCATCACGGAACCATACACCTGTTCCGTAAGCGAGGCCTCCGCCGGCTTTTGTCAATTGAGCTTCTGCGACGATAAATGATGCAAAGATTAAAAGGAACAAGAAGAAGACTTTTTTCATGGATTGGGTTTTTTTAAAAGTTGGAACTCTGTTTTATTCCTTAAATTTATGTCAAAGAATTGTATTTGCAATATTTTTTTGACAAACAACCTTTGAAGGTTGACTTAAACCTCAATATCAAATGATAAAATGCTGCATGCAGAAACGATTTTTTGATACGGTTGGCAAAAAAAATTAACTTTGTATAATTCATAATTAATACAGTCTCATGTTAAATCTTAAAGGTCACATCAGTCAGGTAATCGGCCCTGTAATTGATGTTTCGTTTCCCGGAGAGGGAGAAGAGATGCCCTCAATACTTGATGCCCTTGAAATAAGCCGTGATGATGGTTCTGTGCTGGTTGTAGAGTGTCAGCAGCATATCGGCGAAAAGACTGTACGGGCAATAGCCATGGACTCAACAGACGGATTAAGGCGGGGAATGGAAGTTACAGCTACCGGCAAACCTATTACCATGCCCATAGGTGAACAGATAAGGGGTCGCCTGATGAATGTTACCGGTGATCCCGTTGACGGGATGAAGCCTCTCGACAAGACTGCAGGTTATCCGATCCATCGCAAGCCACCACAGTATGAAGAATTGTCAACGGAAAAGGAGGTGCTTTATACAGGAATAAAGGTGATTGACCTGATTGAACCATATTCTAAGGGAGGCAAAATCGGGCTCTTTGGTGGTGCAGGTGTTGGCAAAACAGTTGTCATTCTTGAACTGATAAATAATATTGCAAAAGCCTACTCAGGGCTATCTGTTTTTGCCGGAGTCGGCGAACGCTCACGTGAGGGTAATGATCTGCTGAGGGAGATGCTGGAGGCCGGAGTTGTAAATTATGGAAAGGAATTCCTCGAAGATATGTTGAAAGGCGGCTGGGATCTTTCAAAGGTTGACTATAATGCTCTGAAAGAGTCTAAACTTGCCCTGGTATTCGGACAAATGAATGAACCTCCGGGAGCAAGGGCAAGGGTAGCCCTTTCGGGATTGTCGGTGGCAGAACATTTCAGGGATGGTGACGAAAAGAGCGGAGGAGGAAGAGATATTCTTTTCTTTATGGATAACGTATTCAGGTTCACCCAGGCAGGTTCTGAAGTTTCAGCGTTACTTGGGAGAATGCCATCGGCAGTCGGTTATCAGCCTACTCTTGCAACCGAAATGGGAGTAATGCAGGAGAGAATCACATCGACAAGACACGGATCAATTACTTCGGTACAGGCTGTATACGTGCCTGCAGATGACCTTACTGACCCTGCTCCGGCTACTACCTTCTCTCATCTTGATGCGACAACAGTGCTCAGCAGAAAAATATCGGAACTGGGAATATATCCTGCTGTCGATCCTCTCGATTCAACCTCCAGGATACTTACTCCCGAAATAGTTGGAGAAGCCCACTATAATTGTGCACAGAGAGTAAAAGAGATACTTCAGCGTTACAATGAACTTCAGGATATAATTGCCATACTGGGTATGGACGAGCTGTCGGAAGAGGACAAGAAGGTTGTTCACAGGGCCAGACGGGTTCAGAGATTCCTGTCGCAACCATTTCATGTAGCCGAGACCTATACCAATATACCGGGGAAACTGGTGTCAATTGAAGATACAATAAAAGGCTTCAATATGATACTCGACGGAGAAGTAGACCGGTATCCTGAAGCAGCCTTTTTGCTGGTAGGAACTATTGAAGATGCTATTGAGAAGGGAGAGAAACTAATAGCAGGTACCCATTAAAAACAGGCCTTAGGTGAGACTCGAGATCATAACACCAGACTCTGCGGTATATACAGGTAAGATAAGATCTGTAAGGGTCCCGGGAACAAAGGGGTCTTTTCAGATTCTCAGAGATCACGCCCCGATAATATCAACATTGGAGAACGGAACTGTTACTGTTGTGGATTTTCAGGGCAAACACCTCTTTTTTGAAATCAGCGGAGGTCTGATCGAGGTAAAGATGAATCGAATAATACTATTGGCAGAATCAGCTCATTTATAATATCATGACTACAGAAGAATTCAGGAAATACGCCCACGAACTTGTAGAGTGGATGGCCTGGTACATGGATAATGTTGAGACGTTTCCCGTTAAGTCACAGGTTAAACCCGGAGAAATATTTAAGGCTTTACCTGATTCCCCGCCTCTGCAGCCTGAGAGTTTCGAGGCCCTGATGAACGATTTCAGGGATATACTGATGCCTGGCATCACTCACTGGCAGAGTCCGGGTTTTTTTGCCTATTTCCCGGCCAATAGCAGCCCCCCGTCAATACTCGCCGAGATGCTGACAGCAACAATAGGAGCTCAGTGCATGATATGGGAAACATCACCTGCAGCGGCAGAACTCGAAGAGAGAGTGATGAACTGGTTAAGAGACAGCATGGGGCTTCCGCAATCATTTGAGGGGGTAATACATGATACAGCATCAACGGCAACACTTACCGCAATTATTTCTGCCCGTGAAAAGATTACACGTTACAGTTACAATGAACTGGGTGCTGCAGGCAACGGCACACTCAGAATATATACATCAGCCCAGGCTCACTCTTCTGTTGAAAAGGGCGTTAAGATAGCAGGACTGGGAAGGAGGAACCTCGTTAAGGTAAGGACCAACGGAGATTATGCCATTGACACGGTAGACCTTGAGGAGTCTATAGTCAGAGACATTGCAGCCGGGTACAGACCTTGCTGTGTCATTGCAACAATAGGCACAACAGGTACAACAGCCGTTGATCCGCTGAACGAAATAGGTGAAATATGCAGTAAATATGACCTGTGGCTTCATGTTGATGCAGCCCTGGGAGGTACCGCCATGTTGTTGCCGGAGTTCAGGCATCTTTCTGAAGGAGTCAGTCGTGCCGACAGCTTCGTATTCAATCCCCATAAATGGATGTTCACCAATTTTGATTGTTCTGTGTACTTTGTTAAAGACGCCGCACACCTGATAAATACTTTTGAAATATTGCCCGAATATTTAAAAACACGTACCAGAGGCCAGGTAAATGATTATCGCGACTGGGGTATTCCTCTCGGACGAAGGTTCAGGGCTCTCAAACTGTGGGCAGTTATCAGGTGTTATGGTCTTGAAGGCCTGAGAACAAAAATAAGAAACCATATAAACCTTGCCGCAGGGCTTTCACGGCAGATTGCTTCAGATCCATCATTTGAACTTGTTACCCGGCCGGTTTTCAATCTGGTCTGTTTCAGGTTTGCGCCCCAGAGCCTCGATCCGCTGAGATATAATGAATTGAATGAAAAACTTAACCATACGGTTAACGACACCGGCAAGATATACCTGACTCATACCGTTCTGGATGGAAACTATATACTAAGGATGGCTGTATCACAGACTAATGTCGCTGAAAGACACGTGAATGAAGCATGGGACATCATCAGGGAGAAATCTGAGGAAATCCTGATCTCTTTCGATCGCCGACGCTGAAACCATATATGTCGACACTGAAGACCCCCTCTATGAATGACCTATTTTCGCCGGGAATGTATCCGCCCCTGGCTCCGGCTGATATACCAAAAGGGATCCTTAATACATGAAAATCGGCCAGCAGCTCTCCGCCAAATGAAGTAAAAATCTGCTTCTCGCTTACAAATCTGCGATCGTTAATGTAATATGTCCCGGTACTCTGTGCCATATCACCGAACAATCCTCCACGTATTCTCTTTATGTAAAGCAGACTGCCGACAGAAAAGTCAGGATAGGCTATCGGAAATACATAATCGGCATTGATATTCTCTATCTTTTCAGAAATGATGTCCCTATACCCCCTGGGAAAATCAATTCTGTTTCCAAGATAGTAGCGTACCGGTTTCTGCCATTCAGCCTGGAATCTGAGTCTGAGACCATGATTTTTTATTATTCCCGGCAGATAATATGCAATCCTGATAGTCGTAATCGGACCGTATGTTTCTTCGTCAAAAGGGGCTTCTGTATGTATTATGTCCAGTACCTGTGCCAGAGGAGGGAAAATATCCCGTCGTGCTGAACGACGGCTGTTTGAAAAGAATATCCTTCCTGTAAGAAAGGACTGGCCATAGTCAAAATTTGACAGAGAAGGATCGTATATGTAATTGTTTTCATAGGAGTGATCAACCGAAAATCTTAAGAACTGGGAAGATGCCCCTGTGCTAAACCTCAATGGAAGTGATATTTCTGTTTTGGTCGAAATGGCACGATAAATTGCAGATGGATTTACATCCTGACCTCCTCTGAAAATAGCGGGTTCTCCCCCATATGACAACCTGAAATCGACAACAGGATACCATCCCTTCCAGGTTATACCTGTATGCAGTTTGTGATCGCCATCAGAATATTCATATCCAAAACTGCCGATTACAGTGCTTAGGAGGTTCTGAGTCAGAAGGGTTAACCCCGGCCTTATCGATGTGGGATCTGCGGAAACTCTGTCAAGATCAAAATAGAAGGGCATCCAACTGTGAATATTTAATATATGCTGCCATTTTCTGTAAGGAGATACCTTGTAGTCAGGTATACTATCCCATTCTGAATTATCACCTGTCAGGAACGGCAACCCGGGATCAGAATCAGGAAGATCTATCTTGTCCAGCAGAGATGAAGCCGGTTTTTCTGTGTTTTCATAGTCGAACAGGCTTCCTTTAATTCCGGTGAATACTATGTTAAAGCCATAATGATTGTAATCTGAAAATAATACCCTGTTACCATACAGGCTGAGACCATCCACTCCGAATCGCGATCTGGTAATAGTTTGAATTGTCTTTTCAGGTGTTTTAATGAAAATGTTGTCTGTTCCGCCTGCCGATGAAATAAAAAACAGAGTATCATTCCTCATCTGTGCGGCCTGAAGATCATGGCGGCCAGGTTCAAGAACCATCATCCATCTATCTTCATTAACATTATAATTATAAACTCCTTCTCCCTTGTCTGTTAACATAATTACAGTAATCTCTGTGTTATCATCAGACCATTCTGGTCGCTGTGGATAACCATTTGAAGGGGAGGCTACCTCTCTGATTATCTCCCCTGTCAAACCGTCGAGAAAAACCAGCCTGTTTTCTCCGGCGGGAGTGTTTTCTACTGTGGCAATCATTGATCCGTCTGATGATATTGCCGGTGCAACATATCGTGATCTTTTGGTTAACCTTGAAGTAATACCCGATTTCAGATCATGAACTGCTATTACCTGGAAGTTCCGGTTTTCCCATCTGGGATCGTATTGTAACTCCGACCATACAATTTTCCCGGCACCATGCGAGATGTAGAACGGCCATGACCATCCTGTATATAGGATTCTTTTTTCCTTGGTCCCGTTGTTTGTTAGCAACACTATTGCAGGAGGCTCTGAAAAAGAAGTTTTAAGACTGATAATTGAGTCAGCGCCAATCTGCACCGGTGACATATAATTAACATAGGAATCACGATTAAAAGGCCTCAGGGAGGTATACCCGACAGGGATTTCCTGTACCATTTCAGAATTCCATAATTTACTTAGTTCTGAAAATGTCTCATCATAAAGCTTTTTCTTGGTTAAAGAAGCAGACTTCCTGAGACTTAAGTTTATGGGATTAATAAGAAATGCTTTCGATCCTGTTGCTTTTACGGCATCTCTCCAGAGCTCTTCACCATATTTTGATCTTGCATATTCTGTCATCCTGAAGCCATATCTGTAATGGTCAGGGGTATAATCGCGATACGATCCGAAAAGAATCTTGTTATAGCTGTATCCTCCGGGCTTTTGAAGGTACAGGGCCTTGAGGTCCTTGTTGAAGGAGGGATTGTCGCCCCGGCCACCAGGTGTAAGAATGCTCTCGTAGAGCACAGCTTCACCTTCGTAAAACCACATGGGGAGCAATGCTGCTGTTATTCCACTAAATGACTCTCCGGTCAGTAATGACATAAACCTTGTAAAACCGGTATTCAGAGCCCTTGTTTGCATGATATGCACAGTCTCGTGATATGTAAGTGAAAGAAGCTGGTCTGTTGGCGTGCTGTTTTGTCCCGGCATAGGATAGAGCTCCATCCGGTCCGGTGCAAGACTTACGTAGCCGTTTGATTCGGATGAGTAGTTATGCATTATAACATTACTTCTTCCGGACCGAACCGGCTGACGGTAAATATTCTTCATAAGCCCGTAAGCATTCTCGAGATAAAAGAGTGTTCTGAAGGCTTCATCGCGATATGGTGACGGAAAAACTACCCTGAAATTGTCTCCCTTTATCTGACTCCATTTGATTGACGCCGGATCGGTTCCTGTCTCATAAAACTGTGCTGCCGTTCGTGTATGGGCAACCAGTATAATAAGGATTGCTAATAGAGAGGATAATCTGTTCATCACCGAAAAGTAGGCATTAAAATTAACAATTAATACCATAATAAAGTTTACACCCCCACTCGAAGAGGGTTTACTGCCAATAGCATTGCAGTCCGAAATCTTACAGTTTGTATCAGAATACCATTCAAATTTCATATTTTCGTCCGGCAAACCCCTGGATGCGGAAAGGAGATCTTGATGAAGAATTTCAGATTAGTAAATAATATTACCGGATGGGCAGTTTTCCTTGTAGCAGCTGTAACATACCTGCTGACAATGGAGTCAACTGCAAGCCTTTGGGATTGTGGTGAATTTATTGCTTCAGCATATAAGATGGAGGTTGGTCATCCACCGGGGGCTCCTGTATTCATGCTCATGGGCCGGTTCTTTACTCTCTTTGCCGGTAATGATGTCACAAGGGTTGCATTGATGGCCAACGCCCTGTCTGCACTTGCAAGTGCATTTACAATACTGTTTCTCTTCTGGTCGGTAACTCATCTTGCAAGGAGAATAATTCTGAAAGAGGCAGAGCACTTTACAACATCGAATATACTTGCGGTGATGGGAGCAGGCGCCGCTGGCGCACTTGCTTATACATTCTCAGATACTTTCTGGTTCTCGGCTGTTGAAGGTGAAGTATATGCTACATCCTCGCTTTTTACTGCAGCAGTATTTTGGGCATTACTCCGCTGGGAAGAGAGCTATGGGGAAGAACACGCCGACAAATGGCTTATCCTGATAGCATATCTTATGGGTCTTTCTCTGGGGGTGCATCTGTTAAACCTTCTTGTAATACCGGCAATAACATTTGTATACTATTTCAGAAAATATACCTTCTCGTGGAAAGGATTCGCAGTTTCACTGGTCGTATCGGTGGCCATACTTGTTCTGATAATGTACGGCATAATACCCGGAGTTCTTAATGTCTCATCACAATTTGAACTGTTCCTGATCAATACCATCGGCCTGCCTTTCCATACAGGCGTGCTGGTACATGTAATCCTTCTTGGCCTCTTTGTTATTATGGCTGTCAGGTTCTCAATGTTAAAGACTGGCAGGTTGAAGCTCACTCTGATCTCCATAGTTGCAGTATTGCTGTCAGGAATGTGGTTGTTATCAGAATCGGTAATTATAAACATTATTGCCCTGGGTGTATTGGGCCTTCTGGTATGGCTTGCTGCACAAAAAAGGCGCGATCTGCTCAATACGGCATTTACCTCGTTGTTGGTGATACTTATCGGCTATTCCTCTTTTGCGATAATACTAATCAGATCTTCCGCCAATCCTCCGATGGATGAAAACAACCCTGAGCACATCTTTAGTCTGATATACTATCTTAACCGTGAGCAGTATGGACAGAGACCCCTGCTTTATGGCCAGTATTACAACGCGCCGGTAACCGACTACAAGACAGAAGGAAAGCCTACATACAACAGGATTGGGAAGAGGTATGAAGTTACTCACAGGAGTATCGAAAGAGTCTATGATGATCGGTTTAAAACATTCTTTCCCAGGATGTGGAGTGATTCGCCCGACCATATTGAGAGGTATAAAGAGTGGGGCAGGGTGGAAGGTGTCCCGGTGCAGGTTACAGACCCTTCCACCGGAGAGCGCCGTGTTGAGCGAAGACCAAAGTTCAGTGAGAATCTCAGGTTTATGTTTTCATATCAGACAGGATTCATGTATTTCAGGTATTTCATGTGGAACTTTGCAGGCAGACAGAATGATACACAGAGTCATGGCGGCACCGTTAACGGAAACTGGATAACAGGTATTGACTTTCTTGATCGTATCAGAGTCGGAACCGTAAAAGGAATGCCTGATGAGATGAAAAACGACCCGTCACGTAATAAATACTATCTGCTTCCTCTATTACTCGGAATGTTTGGGTTGATATTTCAGTTAAACCGCGATGTGCGTAACTGGTGGATAGTTAGCTTGTTATTTATAATGACAGGCATCGCTATAATCATCTACCTGAATCAGTATCCTAACCAACCAAGAGAGAGGGATTATGCCTATGCCGGTTCCTTCTATGCATTCGCAATATGGATAGGGCTGGGCGTCCTGTTTATTTATGATTTCCTGATGAAGTTTATGAACAGAAGAACCGCCGCAATAATTGCGGTCACATTCTCTATGGCCGTACCGGTAATAATGGCAAAGGAGAACTGGGCAGATCATGACCGGTCAGGAAGGTACCTTACAACCGATGTGGCTTCAAATTATCTGAACAGTTGTGCACCCAACGCCGTAATTTTCACCAATGGTGATAACGACACCTTCCCTCTCTGGTATGTGCAGGAGGTGGAAGGTGTCAGAACTGATGTGCGGGTATGTAACCTGATGCTGCTCAATACAGACTGGTACATCGATCAGATGAAGATGAAGGTTTACGAATCTGACCCGTTGCCACTGACTCTTCCTGCAGAAAAGTATTATGAAGGTGTAAATAACCAGGTATATATAGTAGAAAGATACAAGGAACCTGCTGATGCCTCTGCAGTTATCGACTTCGTACGCAGCAATGACCCTGCATCGAAGATTAGAATCTCTCCAACTGAGGAGATTGATTATATACCTGCAAGAACGATAAGAATACCCGTTGACAGGGAGAAGGTAGTTGCCAATGGTACTGTAAGACCTGAAGATGCAGAGCTTGTAGTCCCTTACATAGAAATAAAGCTTACAGGAAATGCTATATTGAAAAGCCAGCTGATGGTTTTGGATATGCTGGCTCATAACGACTGGGAAAGACCGATATATTTTGTTTCAGGATACCATAATGATGCCCTTGGCCTTGAGGAGTATTTTCAGCTTGAAGGGATTGCTTTCAGACTCGTTCCAATTAAGTCACATAACAGGAACTGGCTCGATTACGGCAGAGTCGATACCGGAATTCTTTATGAAAACATGATGAACAGATTCAGATGGAGAGGAGCAAGCGATCCGGATGTATACCTCGATTATTTTCATAAGAGAACCCTCACCGTTATTAAGGCAAGATTGCATTATGCACGGCTTGCAGCAGAACTTGCTGCCGAAGGCAAAGCCGATAAGGCAGCTGAAGTGATAGACCGTTGTCTTAGTGAGCTTCCTTTCAGCAAATTGCCGTATGATATGTTTACCTCTGACCTGGTGGCAGCCTGTTTTGCTTCAGGCATTGATGAAAAGGCGCTCGAGATAGCTAAAGATGGTACAGATTATTTCTTCAGGCGGATAGAATACTATCTTGCTCAGTCTCCAGGGTTTATTTACTCTGCCGGGTATGAGATACAGATATCTATGCAGTATGTATCAAAGATTGTTGATGCACTTGTTGCAAACGGCCATGAGGAGACAGGAGGTGAAATCAATAAAAAGATGGAGGAGCTTTACGCTTCATTTATGATAATCCGCAGGTCTTACGGTGAGGGAGATTAAATCGAAAAATGATTGTTATTGTGCGTATTCCTTCCTTACAAGGTATTTTTCAATAAGGTTGAGAAGTCTTTCCGGGAACAATGGCTTCAGGACAAACTCATTGCAGCCCGCTACAAATGCTTCTCTCCTTATCTGGTCAGAACTGTAGGCTGTAACCATTATTACCGGTGTCTCCTTGTCTCTTTTCCTTAACAGCTTGATACAGTCAATACCGTTGATGTACGGAATAAGAAAATCCATGATGATAAAATCAACATTGAGGGCTTCCTGTGAAATCAGCTCATTGAAATCCCTTCCGTTTTTCAATATTGTGATCTCAGCTCCGGTACTTTTCAAAAGAGTCTCATAGTACTTTACAGAAGGGACATCATCGTCAATAATAATAATGTTCTTGTTACTGAGGTCCGACAGGGAAAAATTCAACATTGCTGATTTGCTGAGCTGGTTGTAATATTATGTAAAAATAGTAACTGGAATCGAGGTGAAGGTAGTTCTCGGGCGCAGTTTTCAACAAGTTATTAACATAAAAAATATTATGATGTATAAGCTCAATTTACTATTTTTGATATCAGTAGATAGTAAGCCTGTTTAAACCATCTGAAATGAAAAGAGTTATAAAAAATGCACGATTGACCTTGGTGGCAGTTGCATATCTTTTTGTGACAGTAACATCACTATCACAGGAAGGATTTAATAATTCCACCCGGGCCCTTTATATATTCGATATGGCCCGTTATATTGAATATGGTGACGGACTGGCAGATAAGGAGTTTTTCAGAATCGGGATTCTTGACAACAATGCAGCCCTATTCTGGGAGATGGGAAATCTCGCCCGCACACGTACCAAAATACAGGAGAAGCCGGTTGATATTGTGTATTTCAGGGAAGAGAGCAAGATAATCCCGACACAAATACTGTATGTAAATAAGAGTAGCGGGTTTGATCTCAGCAAAGTGAAGGAAATAATAGCGGGAAAACAGACAATGCTGATTACCGAAGGCTATGACTTCAATGAGTCTATGATCAATTTCATTGTTGTGGAGGGCAAGCCACGTTACCAGGTTCATGAAGACAAGATAATAGAAGCAGGGATGTCTGTAAACTCCAATTTCCTCTTCCAGGCAATAAAAACCAAGGAAGATTGGGAGAATCTGTTTGACCAGGCTATGGAAGAGATCGAGCTGCAAAAGCAGCAGATAAGGGAACAACAGTTAGTAATAGAATCACAGAAGGCCGAGATAGCAATGCAGAAAGCGCTGCTTGACAGTCTTGACAATGCGATAGAGGAAAAGGAGAGGGAGCTGTTAGAGAAGCAACAGCAGCTTGACAGGCAGATGGTACAGATCAACAGACAAGGGCGCGAGATAACTGTTCAGAGATCAACGATTGAGAATCAGCAAAAGGAAGTAGCCGGACAGCAGGAGGTGCTTGCAGCCCAAAGGGAAGAGATTGCCGTACAAATGGCAAAGCTTGACGAACAGATGTTACTTATAAATCAACAGGAGGAGAAGATAAGGATACAGCTTGCCACTCTTGAAAAGCAGAGGCTGATTCTGTGGTTTGTATCCTTAATGCTTATTCTGTTCATTTTTCTCGCCTATATTATTTATCGCAATTACCGTATCAAGAAGGAGGCAAATATTAAGCTTGAGGAGAAGAACCGGACGATCACCGCTCAAAAGAATGAAATTGAGAAGCAACGTGACATTGCAGCCATGCAGCGCGACCAGATTGCGTACCAGAAGAAGCATATAACCGACAGTATAGAATACGCGAAAAGAATACAGACAGCACTGCTTCCGTCACTTGAGCTTTTCAGTGATGATCTCGACCATTTTGTACTCTTCAAGCCTCTGGATATCGTGAGTGGTGATTTCTATTGGGTTAGCCGCCGTAATAATCTTCAGATGATAATTGCCGCTGACTGTACCGGTCATGGTGTTCCCGGTGCCTTTATGAGTATGCTGGGTGTCACAATGCTCAATGAAATAGTGCTGGCCAAGAATATTGTTATGCCAGACCAGATACTGAATAACCTCAGGGGTGAGATAATAGCTTCTCTTAAGCAATCTGAAGAGGATGACAAGGTGAAGGATGGAATGGATATGGCAATATGTGTTGTTGATTTCAGTACCTCCAGACTATACTATGCCGGAGCAAACAATCCGCTCTATCTGATACGGGGTAAGGAGCTTATCCACTACAGGCCCGATAAGATGCCCGTAGCAATACATTACCGTATGGGTGACTTTACTCTTCATACAATTGACTTAAAGAAAGGAGATTGTTTTTACATCTTTTCTGATGGGTATGCTGATCAGTTTGGAGGACCGGAGCAAAGAAAATTCATGTCAGCCCGTTTGAAAGAAGAACTGGTAAGAATTTCAGATATGCCCATGATTAAACAGGGAGAGGTGCTGAATAACCTTTTCCTTGAATGGCAGGGTGATAATCCTCAGGTAGATGATGTAACCCTTATAGGTGTGAGATACTGATTATCTGCACTCCCACTGTGTGGTTAGAGAACCTACAACGACAGGTGGCGTTGCCAGAATAATTGTAAGATCAGCTCCGCAATACTCAGTCTCGGATGTTTGATTAATAATATCGCCATCGTCGTAGGTAACCTGCTTGCAGAGTTTGCAGTTCTGGAAAAGACTCTCACACGAGGAAAGAGAAATTGCCATCAGAATAAAACCGGCTGCATATAGAACGATTCTCTTCATAATCAGGTATTGGGTATTTAGTTAAAATAAGGGTGTTATCTGCATTCCCATTTTGTTGTCTGCGATCCGTTTATAATCGGCTGCTTCGCCAGTATTTCGGCCAGTTGTTCATCGCAGTAAACCGACTCCGGATACTCCTGGAAAACCTCATTGTTGTTATAGATGACCATCTTACATGTCATGCAGTTTTGCAGCAGCAATTCACAAGAGTTGACTGAGACGGCAACAAGGATGAAAAAGATTGCATATGCCACTTTTCGTTTCATAGTCTGTAACTATTATATATCAAAGATAAGAAGCTTTTTCTTTACAAGCATCAGAGCCATAAATATTAATAAAGGAAATCCCTCTTCTTTCCGGGAAGAGGGATTTCTGCTCTGCAATAAGATTGAAATCTATTTTACTTTAATTTCCATTCTTTTGTTATCTGTGCCACCGTTTTTTGACCAGAGATCAAATTCCATCCAGCCCGAATTTCCTGTCATTGATACAAGATAAGTATAAGAGAGTTTCTCCTGTCCTCTGAGACGGAACTGCAGCTCCTTGCTGCTGGTCATTCGCGCCTGTGAGTCTCCGGTTCCACCACGCATTGCTGCTGCCTGCGCACCTCCCCTGGCGCCACCTCGTCCCGAAGTACCAACAGGCATAACCGAGATGTTATTGCTTGTCTTCATCGTAAGCTTGTCCTGTACTGCCCTGCCAAGCTGAACAGACATGTCGGAGGCGGTAGGATACACCTTATCGTTTGCGACGGTAACGGTTACCTTGTAGACATCGGCATTGACAGGCTCAACTTCGACATTGTCTATCTTAACCACCGGGAACTGGTTGACACAATAGAGTACGAAAAGGGCATTTTTTTCTGCTTCATGCTCTATATACCTTGAAGGGGGTGTGCGTCCGATATGTTTGCGTGCCGTTCCTCCCATCCAGATGGGTCCAAAGTCGGGGTGATCGAACTGGTAGGGAACCAGCCATCCGGCCTCGGTCAGATCAAGCTCAAGCCATTTCTGGAACTCTTCATCGCTCACTCTGTTGTCATTATTAATGTCGGCAAAAGGTGAAGGTGAACCCCATAACTCCATCAGGTAACTGTAAGCACCCAGCATGTAATAGGCAGCTGCATGGGCCTGCCCTGACAATCCTCCAATTACCGGATTGTAATTCTTGAGAATATAGGCTCCTTCCGAAACAATTTTGGTTTGTACATCCATGTCGTGGCGGTACTCGGGTGCCACCTGCCTGGTGTAAAGCTGTGCATACTGATTGGTTCTGCGCATCTCAGCCAGCCTTGAGGCAACTGTCTCACTGTACTGTGCCTGTGCATCTGCTGACGTGCGGATTGCCGGTGGTGCCTGAAACATTATCAGGCGACCGGTATTATGGTAATGAAATGAGGCGAAAATGTTAGGATGCTTCATCTGGAACTCAAAGACATTTCTGGTCTCAGGCTCTGAAAGAGGATAATATTCACCGTCACGCTGGTTCCAGCCATAGGGGAAGTTACGGTTGGGGTCAGGGCCGCCTAAATCATCTTCATTCAACCTTCCGTCACCATCGTTATCATATCCTTCGGCTCCTATGCGGGTGAATCTGAGTCCCACATAGCTGTCATCATCTACCCTGATAAACCTCCTCTTATCTGCCGACAGCCTGAAGTCACCCTTCGGATCTTCACGGTACATAACTGTAAGTTCACCATCACCGTCAACATCTTCGGTAAGATCTTCATCGAATAAACCATCTCTGTCATTGTCTTCGGGCCTGTAGGGCTCCCTTGGGTTGTTCTCTGTATTTGGGAATGCAACGTAACCTTCATTGCCATCAACATTAAGACCGGGCAATATGTAAAATGTATATCTGTTGACTAGGTTATGAATGAAGGGATCATAATCATATCTTGTGAGCAGGTACCATGCCAGGTAGAGCGAACAGGTAATTCCGTTTACCTCATTTCCATGAATGGCTCCGTCAACCCACATGGCTGGTTTGTCGCCGTGCTGTCCGGTTACCTTGCTGGTAATGGTCAGAAGGAACTGGTCACGACCCATCCGGCTTTTGCCTATGCTTTGTATGTCGGTTAACTGAGGATACTGCTTCTGAAGGTCATGCATTATCTTTGTCCATTCGGCATAGTTGTAATACCTCTTCCATGAAATGGGGAAGTCAAGATCTCCCTTATAGCCTCCCATATTCAATTGCAGATTCTTCTGGGCTCTGGCCGGCTGCGGCAGTAGAATAATCAATGCGATCAGTGCTGCTGCAGCGAATGTAAATTGTCTCTTTAAAGTTTTCATGTCGGTTCCTCCCTAGTTTACTTTTAATTCCCTGACCACCGTTCCGCCTTTCTGGGAAGAGACAACGATCTTCAGTGGTACATCTCCCTTAACACCAATCAGCCACTTCACTTCACGACTGTTATTTCCTCCACGGATTATTCCGGGCACTGAAGCTGTTCCTCCAAGTACTCCGATATTCTGCCAGACAGACCCTTCTATGAATTCGACTTTATCACTGTCGGTGATCAGCCAAACCACATCTTCCCTTAGATTTGGCAATGATGTTGCACGGGCAAGTTGTGTAGGCAGACTGCCTGTATTCTCAATGGTTGCGGTGACTTCAACCAGCCGGTAACGGCCTGAACCCTTACCTTTATTAACGGTAAAGATGTTTCCGTCGGATGTTATGGTCGCTTCGGCTGTGTTACCCGAATGAACAACTTTTGCTGAGGCTGCGGCAATTTTTATCTCGGGGAGCAATTCTGCCCTGAACTTCTCAAACTGCCAGTGCTTTTCACATACATTCAGAAGGGGTTCTCCCGGAAAAGCATTATTGGAGGCATATATGGTTCTCCATCCTCCCATCTCTCCATCACCATGCTCGGGATGCCTGGCTTTCTTCCAGTTGACAAATAACCTTCCGCTATACTTTTCGTCCTGATATTTCAACAGGGCACGCTGAAGTGCCAACTGTCCGTTGGACCCTTCAGGAATCACCAACCCTGGTATGTCCTTTGAGGCATTCCATAGCTCTGTTGTAACCGCATACATACCAAGCTGAGCGTAAAGCCAGTCAGAGTCCATACCGTAGCCGTAACGCCTGTCGGCATTCTCATTATAGCTTACGCGCCAGTACCGTGGAAGTTCATAACCACGAAGCTGAGCGTACTTATTGGCGCCCTTTTCCTTTAGATCTTCACGGAGCTGGTCTATTTTTTCAGGGTGAAGCCACGCTTCCGGAACCTCTTCTCCGAGAATTTCGAGGTATTTTTTGCCCATTATGAAGTCAAAATAGGCTACATCAGTTTCATTCATGGTTGTATGTGGTGCCGTTCCCATGGCCCGGTATGTAAAACCACCTGATGTGTGAAAAGACTGTGCATTAAGAATATTCCTGTGGTTCATGAAAAACTCAACCCTTGCATGTACTTCGGAAGCTGATGTCGGATAAAAACCTGTACCTCCGGGTTTCCCGTCTTCAGTCCACCAGCCCTCCGGGTAGTTCCTGTTCATATCAATGCCGTCTGATCTCTCCTGTGCTTTCCTGATGTTTCCGGCATCATCAAAATAGGTGGTTACAACCTTGTAACGTTCTTTTGAAGTCGTTTCATCAGCTCTGAGCCGAACCATAAGACGGGGATCAATGTCATCAATCACATATTCTCCTTCAGGATGCTTGTATCTGAACTGAGGAATCAGGCCATCCGGCACCGGTTTTCCTTCAAGGTCAGAGGTACGGTACATTGAATTTGCCCGCTGTGGTATGCCCATTTCAACACTATTGTAGACACCATCAGGATTGTCAATCGGGCAGATGTAGAAGGAAACCCTGTCAACCAGTCTGGTTATTGATGGATCATCTCCGTAACCTGACACAAGCTTGTCAATTATGTAAAGACATACCTCGGTGCCCGTATATTCATTACCATGCGTGGCCCCGCTCATAAAATGTCCGGGCTTGCCCAGATGCGATTTCATGGTAGGTACGTTCCGGATATTCTCCTTACGCATGTTTTTAAGGTTAACATGCTTGTCAATGGTGGTGCCGGTTTTCATGTTTGAAATAACCAGTACATAAATAGGGCGGCCCAGTGCACTGGTTCCGATCTGCATCAGCTCGGTTATGTCGGGGTAAGCCGCCGCCACCTTTTTGAGGTAGTCAACGGTTCCTGTATAACCATGGTATTTATCGAAGGTAATCGGAACCTTCTGCCTTGCAGATGATTGGAGTGATGGCAGCAGTA
>Ga0334892_1000562_pt1 | contig 42919 bp, 25 predicted proteins | sample GraSluR3_MG_4_FD_207213 | JGI IMG/M metagenome (GOLD analysis project Ga0334892, IMG submission 207213) | Sludge microbial communities from methane-producing bioreactor in Wageningen University, Netherlands - Granular Sludge_15_04-R3 | ecosystem: Engineered > Bioreactor > Anaerobic >...
ACCCGCCGCCCCGACCCTCGCCGCACAAGGATTCCCCATGTTCAGCCCTTGCCTTGTTCTGGGGCTTGCCCTGGCCGCCGCCCTGCCCGAAGACTCCCACGAAAACGGGACTCGCTCCGCAGCGCAGCGGAGGTGCCTGTCCCGCTCTGGCGAGCATGAGATGTCGCTCAGCGGCGCCTGGGAACACCGTCGGGTCGACGACCTCTCGCTCCCCGTGCCCGACGATGGATGGTCGGCCGTCCAGGTGCCCGGCTACCGGAATGGCTACGATTACCAGCGGGCCTGGTTCCGCCGGTCGTTCGACGCGCCGGCCGCAATGCGGGGCAAGCGAATCAAGATCCGCTTCGGCGGCGTGAAGTACAACAGCCGCGTCTACGTCAACGGCAAGGAAGTCGGTGGATGCTTCGGCGGCTATCGGCCCTTCGAGGTCGACGTGACCGACGCCGTGCGCTTCGACGAGCCCAATGAGCTGCTCGTCGGCTGCCACGACTGGACCGGCATCTTCACGCCCGGCAAGGTCGATTTCACGCGCGACGGCGAGTGGAATCGCATTCGCAACGTCCCCCGCGACAAGATTCTCGCTCCCATCGGCGGCTTGTACGGCCTCTACGGGATTTGGGACGACGTGACGCTCTGCGCCCATCCGGCCGTGTACGTGAAAGACCTTTTCATCCAGCCGTCGGTCCGCCGCAACGAGCTGGTCGTCGCGTACACGCTGGCCAATGAGTCGCCGGCCGACGCCGAGGTCGATCTGCGAGCGGCCGTCGAAGATCGAGGCAACGACGTGCTGGCAATCCCCGCCGTTCGCGTGGGCGTGGCCGCCGGGGAGACGGCCGCCGTCACGCTGCGCCGGCCGTGGCCCGATCCGCACCTGTGGTCGCACGTCGACCCCTATCTCTACCACCTTCGCAGCGAGCTTTCGTCGGGCGACGTCGTGCGCACCCGGTTCGGCTTTCGCGAGTTCTGGGTCGACGGGCATCACTACTATCTCAACGGCGTCAGGATCAACCTGCTGGCCACCTCGTGGTGGCCGCCGCACGCGCCGATGACGCGGGAAGAAGTGCGGCAGCGCTGGGAAGCCGTCAAGCAATGCGGGTGCGTCGCCTTCCGCACGCACACGCAGCCCTGGCGGCCCGTCCACTACGACGTGGCCGACGAGATCGGGCTGCTCATGATCATCGAAGGGGCCGTCTGGAACGACGACTACGCCTACCGCATCGACGATCCGGTCTTCTGGGACAACTACGCCGCCCATCTTCAGGCCATGGTCGACCGCGACAAGAACCGGCCCTCGGTCGTTATGTGGAGCCTCGAAAACGAGTTCTACGGCGGGCGCTTGAACGACGACTCGCCGGCCAAGAAGGACCTCGTGCGCATGGGCCGGCTCATGAAACAGTGGGACCCCACGCGGCCGGTCTTCTACGAGTCGGACGGCGACCCCGGCGGCGTGGCCGACTCGATCGGCATCCACTACCCGCACGAATATCCCGAGCACACTTGCTGGCCCAACGAAGCCTACTGGCTCACCCGGCCCCAGAAGATCGGGCACATGTTTCACGAGGGCCGCGAAGAGTTCTTCTGGGACAAGACGAAGCCGCTCTACGTCGGCGAGTTCCTCTGGCTCCCGTCGAGCAATCCGTCGTGGCATACCGTCTTCTTCGGCGACGACGCCTATCGCGACTATCGCCGCTACCGCAACATGGGCAAGGGCGAAAGCTGGCGCATGCAGATCCTCGGCTACCGGCACCTCGAAGTGGCCGGCATCTCGCCCTGGACCGTCATCGAGGGCGGGCCCCTCGACGAGACCAACTTCCTCTACCAGGCCCACCAGTACGCCTACCAGCACGTGGCCGCCTACTGCCACGACTACGATCGCCGCTTCTATTCGGGCGAGCGGGTCACGCGCCGCGTCGAGGTGTTCAACGACGTGCTCGAACCATCCGACCTTGTGCTCCAGTGGCAATTGCGCCGCGACGAGCAGGTCGTCGGCCGCGGCACGGAGGAGCTGTCCCTCGGCCCCGCCGACCACCGGATGCTCGACGTCGAGCTCGCGATGCCGCAAGTCGACCGCCGCACGCCCCTCCGCTGGGACCTCAAGCTGGTTCGCGAAGGGAAGACGGCGTTCACCGACGAGCATGCCTACGATGTATTCCCACGGGTCGCGCCGCCGCGGACGAGCGCGGCCGTCGGCCTCTACGATCCGAAGAACACGACGAGCCCGCTTCTCGAGACGTTGCAGGTGCCGACCAGGCCCGTGAAGTCGCTAACCGACCTCCCTGACGGTTGCGACGTACTGGTCGTCGGGGCCGGCGCGCTGGAGGCCGAGGCCGGCGCGAGCCCGGTGATCGGGCACGTGCGCCCGGAACGAAAATCTCTGGCCGACTTCGCCGCCCGGGGCGGCCGCGTTCTCGTGCTCGAACAGCAAGCCTATCCCGAGGGGACGTTCGACGTGGGCCTGACGAGTCACGATTCGACGATGACCTTCCCGGCCCGGCCGACCCATCCCGCGCTGCGGGGCGTCGAGCGCGACGACTTGAAGTTCTGGCGGGGCGATCACCTGGTATCCGCCGCCGAACTGCCCCGGCCCAGCACGGGCGGATTCGTGCCTATCGTGGTCTCGGGCTCGGCCACCGGGCTCGATCACGCGCCCCTGTTGGAGGTCGCGGCCGGTCGGGGCGCCGTCGTTCACTCGCAACTCAAGCTGGTCGCAAAGGCCGCCTCGGAACCGGCGGCCGCCCGCATTCTCGTCAACCTCCTCGAGTACCTCGCCTCGTACCGCTCCCGGGCGCCCAAGAACGCCGTCGTCGGCGCGTCGGATGCCTACGCGAGTTATCTGCGGTCGATCGGGCTGCGCTTCGACCGTCTGCCCGAGGGCCTCGGCGACGTCGACCTGGCGCAATACTCCCTGCTGCTCTGCCGTGGCGCGGTCCCCGAGCCGGCGAGGCTTCGCGGTTACGTCGAGGCGGGCGGGAATCTCGTCCTCCACCGCGTCCCCGATCGGGCCGTCCGCGAGATTGCCCGGGCCTTCGGCCTCCACCTGGCCCTTCAACCCTACGCGGGCCATGTCACCCGGGCCGAGGACGACGAACCCCTGCTCGAAGCGATAACTCGCGAAGACCTCTACTGGCTCGGCAAGCACGTGGGCATCGGCTGGGCCGAAACGCCCCGGGCGCCCGACATGGCCGACGCCGTCTTCACGAAGCCGCTCGACGACCGCCAGGTGCGAACCTTCGAGATCGAACAATGGAAGCTCGAAGGCGGAATCGTCGAAGCCCGCGAACCCGGCGTGACCTTTGCCACGGTCGGCTCGGCCACGGCCGAGGTCGACTTCCCCGAGACCGCCTCGTACGTGATCGGTCTCGTGGCCCGGGGCACTCCGTGCGACGGGGTCTATCCGGTCGCCCGCGTGTCGATCGACGGCCGGCCCTTGGGCGACGTCTCGGTCGCCGGCGACGATTGGCATCGCGTCACCACGTTCGGGCGGATCGAGAAGGGGCGCCGCCGCGTCTCGGTCGCCTTCATCAACGACCGGAGCAATCCGCCCCACGAAGACCGTAACCTTTACGTCGACAAGGTGCTCATCGCCGAAGATCGCGAGGCCGGCGACGTGTCATTCCTCACCATGCCGCCGGCCGCTGCCGCCGTGCGCCGGGGCGAGGGCACGCTGGTGATCGACCAACTCCGCTGGGACGTCGAGCCCCAGAACGCCCGCAAGGCCGCGCGCTACGCCGCGTCGCTGCTGACGGCCCTGGGTGGCGACTTCACCCCGCGCCTGGGCACCACCCTCGAATGCGAGCAGATGACGCCCCAGCCCGGCATGCCCCACTTCAACGTCCGCGGAAACCACGCCTCGCTGGCCTGCACGGGCTACATCAGCACGCCCATCGACGTGGCCGCGTCGGGCCGCTACAGCGTCGAGATCGTCGCCTCGGGCACCCCGGCCGCCGGAGTGTACCCGATCGTGGCCCTTCGCATCGACGGCAAGGAGGTCGGCCAGGTGGAGCTGACCGGCGGGGCCTGGCGCCCCTATCTCCTCGACGTCGAGCTGACCGAAGGCCGGCACGACCTCGCCCTGGCGTTCACGAACGACTACAACCGCGACGGCGAAGACCGGAATCTGATGCTCGACCAGATGACGTTCTACGCGGAGTGATGAGGCGGAAGGCTGGAGGGTTCCGTACGTCACAGGTCTTGATCACCTATCTGCGACGGCCAATTCGAGTTTGGTTGCCGTACCGTGCCTGCTGCTCAGTAATCAGCTTTTGCCGCGAAAGGGAAATGCGATGGCCGCCACCTGGCTTGCCGCTTTGTGTCTGACGGTCTCGGCCGAAGAGGCCGTCGTCGTCGATGCGACGAAGCAACTCTTCCTCGACGACTACCTGATCGCCGCAAAGGAGAACGTCACCCGGACGATCCATCCGGTCGAGAAGTATCGGGGCAACCCGGTGCTGCGGCCCACGGAGCCTTGGGAAGGCGGCGTGGCGATTCTCTACGGCTCGGTGCTCCGCGACGAGGGCAAGTATCGGGCCTGGTACTACGCGGCGGGGAGCGTCGGCTATGCCGAGAGCGACGACGGCGTCGCCTGGACCAAGCCCCGGCTGGGCATCGTCGAGATCGACGGGCAGAAGACGAACCTGCTGATCCGCCGCGGGGCTCCGGAAGAGCCCGGGGGCCTTCCCTACTTCTACGAGGTTTTCGGGGTCCATCGCGATGAGCGGGCCGATCCGAGCCGGCGCTACAAGATGGGCTTCTTGAGCATCGACCGCGAGTACCGAGGCGAGCACGAAGACCCGTTTCATCGAGGCCAGCGCCGCGGGCTCGGCGTGGCGGCCGGGCCCGACGGCATCCGTTGGAGCCTCGTCGAGAGCTTCGCCACCGATGCCATCTGCGACGGGGGGACCTACTGGATGTTCGATCCGCGGCGGGGCAAGTTCGCGCTTTATGGGCGGACCAAGCACGTCGACCCCGCGGTGCTCGAAGCTTGGGGCGAGAGCGACTGGGTCCGCCGCTACTACTGGGGCCGCTCGGTCGCCCGGGTCGAATCGACCGACTTCGTCGCCTGGGACGTCACGCGGCCCGCCAGGGCGCCCGTCGTGATGACCGCCGACGCCGGCGACGCGCCGGGCGACGAGATCTATTCGATGCAGGTGTTTCCGTACGAGTCGGTCTACATCGGCCTGGTGCAGGTGTTTCACAATCAGCCCGACGCCTGCCACCTCGACGTGCAACTGGCCGTCAGCCGCGACGGCGTGTCCTTTACCCGGGTGGGCGACCGGCGGCCGTTCCTCCCCGTCGGCCCCGTGGGGAGTTGGGACCGGTTCAACCTCTCCGTGGCGAACAACCCGCCGATCGCCGTGGGCGATGTGCTTCGCTTCTACTACGGCGGGCGCAATTACCGGCACGGCCCGTACGATGGCGACGATCGCGGAGAGAGCTTCGGGGCCATCGGGTTCGGCATGATCGATCGCGATCGCTTCGTTTCGCTGAGCGCCTCGTTCGACGGGGGCCGGATCGTCACCAGGCCGCTCGTGCTGCGCGGGCGCCGAGTGCATCTGAACGCCAAAGCCGACTTCGGCGAAATCGTGGTCGAAGCGCTCGACGCCGGCGGCAACCCGCTGGCCCGATCGACGCCGGTCGTTCAGGATGGGCTCGATGTCCCACTCGAATGGGAAACGGGGGGCCTGCTCGAAGCCTCGCGGCCCGTGACGCTGCGGATCACGCTCCGCAACGCGCTGCTGTTCGCCCTTTGGTGCTCGTGACACCCCGCTCAGTCGGCCCGTTGCGTAAGCCGGCTCTCGATCGGCACCGCGTCCACGGAAGCCCGTGGTGGCGGCTCGCCCTGGGATCGGGCCCGGCGGCTGAGGGGCCGCTCCCGTCTCGCATGCCACGCGACTTCGACCGCCACGGCCACCAGCGCGAACACGCCGAACGCGATTTCCAGCCACCACGACATGCCGGTTCCGAGCCACGCACCGAAAAGCGTCACTGCCGAGAGCGTGTGGGTCACCATATCGGGCCGTTGCATTTGTTGCAGAGTTTGGTCGGGCAAAACGCCATGGCCAGCCATATCGGCAGCCACAGCCCTAAGGTGAAGATCGTCAGCAGAAGCTGCTTCCCGTGGTTGATCGGGTCGTAGTGATAGCCGACATCCTTCTTGCATTGAGGACAATGCGCAAGTTGTGAGTTCGCAACGAGTTGTGCATTCGCCATGGAAAGGCTCCTTGCTGGCTTGAAGGGAAGATCGGGGAAAGGCCGGAGGCCGAAGAGTCGCAGAACCCGGGCGTTTCTTCCTTACCGACGAATTCGCCGCGCCTCCGCAGCGAAGGCTCCGGTCTCCGGCCCTGTTTGGGGTGGTTGTTCCGTCCACGTCGATGGACGGCACACGCTCTCCACTCGGTACGGCAGCGACGCCGTCGAAAACCTCAGATCGAAACGGCGCACACGCGCACGGATTCGTGGAGGGGAAGCAAGCACGCCCTCAGCGCAGCCGGGCGCATCAAACCAGCCAGGTGCAGAAGAGAACCCGAACGGGGCGGCGCGCAAAGACGGGCGCGGACGCGCCCGGGCGGAAGAGCCACCGCGGCCGGCGGCGAGCAAACGCGCCCGTCCGGGCCTCGCACCAGAGAAACGGCTTCGAGGCGCCCGACGGAACGTTGATCTCCGCCGAGTCGTTCTCGAGTAACGGATCGGGAACGCGCAGCGGTCGCGGCGGCGACCAGTCGATCGCCCCGCCGCTCACACCGCGGTCTCCCGATGCCTCCTGCTGCTCGCAGCCGAGAGATCTGCCCGATACCCTCTCTCCGCTACACGCGAACGCAAACGCCACGGCCGCGGCGACGGCGCACCCAAGAATGAGGGACCGGTAAAGGCGTGACCGATTGCCAAGCATTCGACGGCTCACAGGGGCGTTCCATCTTGAATGCTAGAATCGCGCGGCATCGGCGTCAATAGCAGAGCAACCGCACCCCGCGACGAGGGCCGCAATCCCAGACCGCGATGGATCTGGGCTGGGTCGGCGCCCGTTCCGAATCGTCCCTCAAGCGTCCCGCGAAGATTCTCTCGAATTCGCACAACCCGGGCAATCCTCTTCGAAATACTCCCACTTGCCGCATCGGGCGCAATGGATGAAGCGGCGACGAGCGAATGTTCCTACCCCGGCGCCGCGGCACGGTGCCAGTAATCTTTCAGCTTGACGAACTCGTCGAACATGACCTCGGTCATCGCGGGGTCGACGGCCAGGGCTTCGGGATCGCCGTAGTTGAACACGATCAGCCCCCCCCTCGGGGTGCTCCAGTGGCGGACGAGTTGCCGGGCTTCTTCCCGCACCTCGTCGGCTACGCCGCGGGGCAGGGTCGACTGGATGTCGACCGTCGTCAAAAAGCAGACCCTGCCGCGGCACGCCTCGCCGAACTCGACCAGCCCGTACGCCCGCGGCTGCTGCATGTTGAGCACGTCGACGCCCAGCTCGGCCAAGCGGAGGGCGAAATCGTTGATCCGCCCGCAACTGTGCAGGATCACGTGCCAGCCGTGCCCGTGAATCGCCTCGAACAACTCGGCGTAGCGGTAGGCGAAGAACTGCTCGAAGGTCTTCCGGCTGACGAAGGTGCCCTGCTGCGTTCCCCAGTCGTCGGTGAGGAACAACCCGTCGATCGCGTCGCCGAACCGACGGCGGAGCGCGTCGAACATGCCCAGCTTGAACTCGAGGATCATGTCGAGCACGCGCTCGACGCGCTTGGGCTCGCGGTAGAAGTCCTCCATGGTCGCGGCGAAGCCACGAAGCATGTGCAGGCGTTCGATGAGGTTGAAATGGCTGGTGACGGCCACGTAGCGGTCGCCCGCCTCGTCGAGCAGCGGGCCGAGCCGCTCGAAGTAGAAGGGGTTGTGGGGGTCGGGCGGGCGGTAGGCGTCCAGGGCCGACCAGTCGGCCAGCGGATGGCCCACGACCTGGCCCATGTTCTTCGTTTCGGTCCGCTCCCAGCGGCATTGCCAGTCGTCGGACGCGGCGTTGTCGAAGAACCAGCCCGCCTCGGCCCGATCCATCTCCCAGACGTCGCACACGTCGTCGGGGGCCCAGGGGATCTCGTGCTGCCAGAAGGGCAGGCGCGGGGGCGATTGAAACTCAATGGCCCGGCGCACGATCTCTCGCGGCTCCATCGCTCGATTCTCCGATCATCAACAGATTCGTCGGCGCCAGCACGTAACGGTGCCCTGCCAGCCAACGCAGCAGACCCAGCTTCGGCAACAACCCCAGTATCTTGGCCGACAGACCGCGGAACAAGTGCCCTTGCTCGCGGTGCGCCGTGAACCCGAACGACAACCGGCCGATCCGGCGGTCGACGGCCCGAAAGTCGCCCTTCCGCGGCGTGGCCCACGCGCACCGCTCGGGCTCGAAGGTCAAACGCGGAAACAACCGCTTGACCCCCTCGTGGGTAAACCGCCAGTAATCGCTGGGATACCCGTGAAACTGCCAGGCAAAGGGTACCGACACGCAGACCTTGCCCCCCGGGGCGAGCAGGCGGGTCAGGTTCTCGGCCATGCCGAAGGGCTGCTCGCAATGCTCGAGCACGCTCAGGCAGAAGATCGTCCCGAACCGGGCCCCTCCCAGGCACGCATCGACCTCGTCGAACGGGCCGGCCAGATCGAGCACGACGTCGACCCCGCGCCCGGCCTGCATGTCGACGCGGGTGTAGGCGCCCCCGTGGACCAGAACCGGCTGCAAATCCTGCGTGCTGCCGTAGTCGCGGGCACCCACCTCGAGATAGGGGCCGTACAGATGCTCGGCATGCTTCTTGACGAACAGCAGTTGGTTCACGTCGCCCATGATCGCGCCCGCCGCCGATGTGCGCCTCGTTTCAAACCGCGTTCTTGCTCCCAAGGGCGCTGCCTGGCGGCGCGGCGTGCCCTCGGTAGGAAGACGGCACCGAAGACGGCGGGGGCAGGTCCCGCGCCGAGCGCCGGGGTCGTCGTTCGTCCTTGCGGCCCCGAGGCGCGCGTCAAGTCTTCAGCCCGCGCAGATCGGCCTCGAGCTTGACGTCGGCCTCGACGATCTCGTTCCAGGTGACCGTATCGTGCCGGTAGGCGGCCTCGCGCCCGAGCACGGCGGTCAGGTTCGAGCGGACCGACGGGGCCACGGTGGGGTTGTCGCACTTTTCCTCGGTCACGGCCGCGTAGAACTCCTCGATGTTGGTCAGTGTCCCGTCGGTATAGAGATTGCCCAGCGTGCCGCCTTCGAAGGGTTTGTTGCCGCGAATCCAGACGTCGCCGAAATAGTCGGAATGGGCCATGCCTCCGCCGCCGAACACGCGGCAGCGGATTTCGTCGCGGCAGCCGGGGATGGCCTTGACCGAGGTGTGCGTCAGCACGACGTCGCCTGGGAACTTGTAGATGACCGAAAAATGGTCCCAGAAGTCGCCGAATTCGCGCAAAGGGCGTCCCCCCGTCCCGGTCGCCTGCACGGGGGCGGCGTCGAGGAACCAGGTGGCCACGTCCAGGGCGTGGATGTCCTGTTCGACGATCACGTCGCCGCACAGCTCGAGGGTCTGGTACCACTTGCGCAGGCCGTCCTCGGGATTCGCCGCCGGGCTTCCCTTGCCGCCGCCGGCCCAAGGGTAATGACACTCGGCGCAGGAGATCTTGCCCAGGTCGCCGGCGTGGATCCGTCGCGCCGCCTCGCGGTAAAGGGCGTGCGCCCGGGTCTGGAAGTCGACCAGAAAAACGAGCTTCTCGGCCGAGGCCCGCTTGCCCGACTCGCCCATGCTCATGCAGCCGGGCACGTCGACGGCGATCGGCTTGGCCACGAACACGTGCTTGCCGGCCGCCACGGCCGCGGCCGCCTGCTCGGGGTGGAAATAAGGCGGGGTCTCAATCACCACGGCGTCGAGCTTCTGGTCCAACAGCCGCTTGTAGCCCGACAGGGTGGTGTAGCGATGTGCCGGGTCGACCTCGAGCCGGTTGCCCACCGCGTCGACGCGATCCTGAAAATAGTCGGCCAGGGCCACGAACCGGTAGCGATCGGTCTTGGTGAACAGATTTGCGATCCAATTGCCGCGCCCGCCGCAGCCGATCAGCCCGAGGGTGACCCTCGAGTTGGCCGAGGTGCCACGGGCGAGCGAAGGCTTCACCACGCCGACGGTCGTGGCGGCGGCCCCGGCCAGAAACGTGCGCCGTCGGATGGTTGCGTTTCGAGACTCGGCGGTCATGGTCGATCTCCGTTGGAAGAGTTACTGGCATCGCGGCCGCTCGTTCGGAGTGCGGCTCACCCCAAATGGTAGGCTTCGCACGACGGACGCGTCAAACCGGTGCCCGGTGGAACCGGGGCACCTGGCCCCGGCCGCCGCCCCTCGAAGCCCCCCCGCCAACGCGGCTCTCAGAAGCCAGCGCGGCAACAACGTCGGGCTGATCGCGGGATCCATCGGCAGCGCCGACAGAAACGCCCAGGACGTGACGAACACCGTCATGCCCGTCACGGGGCCTTTTCCTTGCTGTCGCGGTTTTCGCGGCGAGTTCGCAACGGAGGCTGCCGTCGGCTTCGTCGCCGCGCGGCCCTCGTAAGCCGGCAATGCTCGATTTCGAACCTCGCGGCGGTGCTGGCAGGCTGGAGGGCAGCGGATTAGGATGGGAATCAAAGGCTCCGAGCCCCGACGCGAAGGTCTCCGACGTGAGCCTCCGAAGACGCTGCGGTCGCCGTGGGGCGCGCCGCGGCGACGGACCCTTGCCTCATCGCGCGTGCGCCGAGCCCGCGCGAAAAGCCGGGCGCTCTATCGGGGCTGAACGTCGGAGAGGACGGCACGGGGCTTTGGAGCACGCTTCCGGCCGGTTTTCCCGCATTGAAAGCGGCGGATCGAAACGGCGTCGGAAGCGGCGTTTGGCATACCCGCGCACCTTTTTTTTCGGAGGATCGATCGATGCGTCACCGCGTGTTCATCCTGATCGGGGCGACGGCGGCGCTGGCCTGCGCGGCCGAGAGCGCCGAAACGACGCGGCACACCGAAGTGTCGATTCGGGGCGAGATGTTCTACGTCAACGGCCAGCCCACCTACGAGGGACGCCGGTTCGAGGGCAGGAAGATCGAGGGCCTGCTGCTGAACAGCCGCATGGTCCAGGGTATCTTCGACGATCTGAATCCCGAAACGGCCGGCCGCTGGGCCTATCCCGACACGGGCAAGTGGGACCCCGAGCGCAACACCGACGAGTTCATCGCGGCCATGCCGGCGTGGCGGGAGCACGGGTTGCTATCGTTCACGATCAACCTCCAGGGCGGCAGCCCCGAGGGATACTCGAAACAGCAGCCCTGGCACAACTCGGCGCTGCGGGCCGACGGATCGCTGCGGCCTGACTACATGGGCCGTCTGGAGCGCATTCTCGACAAGGCCGACGAGCTGGGCATGGTGCCCATCGTGGGCATCTTCTACTTCGGCCAGGACCATCGCCTGGCCGACGAGGCGGCGGTGATCCGCGGCGTCGACAACGCGGTCGAGTGGGTGCTCGGGCGCGGCTACCGCAACGTGATGATCGAGATCAACAACGAGTGCAACGTCCGCTACGACCACGCGATTCTGCAGCCCGGCCGCGTGCACGAGCTCATCCGGCGCGCCCGGGGGATCGTGCGCGGCGGGCGCCGCCTCTACGTCAGCACGAGCTACGGCGGAGGGACCATCCCGGGCGAAAACGTCGTGGGGGCCGCCGATTATCTCCTGCTGCACGGCAACGGCGTCGACGACCCGAAACGGATCGCCGCGATGGTCCGCCGGACGCGCGAGGTCGCCGGCTACCGCCCCATGCCGATCCTGTTCAACGAGGACGACCACTACGACTTCGACCGGCCCGCGAACAACTACCTGGCGGCACTGGGCGAGTACGCCTCGTGGGGATACTTCGACTTCCGCCGACGCGACGAGCCCTTCGAGGCCGGCTACCAGTCGGTGCCGGTCGATTGGCGGATCGGCCATCCGCGCAAGCGGGGTTTCTTCGAGCTGACCCGCCGCATCACCGGGGCGGGCCTGTAAACAAGAGGCTTCCGTCTCGCCGCATCACCCGGCGTTCCCAAATGGTCCCGGCTACGGCGCGACGTCTTCTTCCTCTTCCTCCTCCTCGATCATCGGCGCCGGGCGGGTCGGCGGATCGCCGCGGTGAGGCTTTTCGGCCGCGGAGGAGGGTTCGAGTCGGCGCTTCAGATAGGCGCTCACTTCGAGCTGGAATCGGGCCATTTCGTCGGCCAGGGCGATGTACTTCTCGCGGTCTTCGCGATCGGCCTCGCCTGTTCGCGGCAACAGCATGTCGACCAGGTCGGACAGCTCGCGCAGGTGCTCGTCGGTCGATTTCAGCAGGCGCCGGGCGGTCAGATGATCGTCGACCTCGACCAGCTTCTTGAAAGCCTCCTGGGCCTCGGGCAGGCGTTGTTCGAACTGGGTGATGCGGGCGTCGGCCCAGGTTTCGAAGACGAAGGCCCTCGCCACGCGGTGCCCTTCGTCCTTGATCTGCCAGGTCGATTCGAGCTCCTGGAGCCGCCGGGCGAAGCCCGACTCGGGGCTCAGGCGCACAGCCTCGCGGTAGTTGGCGATGGCCCCTTCGACGTCGCCCTGGCGCACGAGGTCTTCGGCCAATTGGGCCTGCACCGCGGCGAGGTTGTCCGACTCGACCTTGCGGATCGTCTCTTCGAGCTTCGCCTCCATGGCGCCCAGCTCCTCGACCCGCACGTCGACCTCCCCCACTCGCTCGGCGATCCAGGCCAGACGCTGGTCCGAATCGAGGTCGAGTGTGCCGGCCCGGGCCCGCAGATCGGCGGCGTCGCGGCGGATCGTCTCCCGGAGCGGATCGAGGGTCCGCACCGCGATTCGGACGTGCTCGAGGGCCTGCTCGTACTGTTTCCTCTCGTTGTGCAGGTTCAACTGGCGGACGTACTGATCGAGCATGCCCTGGAGGACCTGCACGTCCTGGACGAGCACGGCGGCGTCGCGCTGCCAATCGCCCTTGTCGGCGGCCTTCTCCTCCACGCGAAGCTTGCACACCTCCTCGCACCACGCGTCGGTGATCGGCAACAACAGACGGGAGACCGCGCCTCCGCTCTGCACGATCTCGACGTAGGCCAGGTCGGAAAACGGCTTTGGGGCGATCACCCAGCCATGCCGATCGGGTGGATCGAGCCGGTCGGCGTCGCCGAGGTGGTCGAACCCCCGGCTGTTGGCGTACACCTGGCAGTTCTGCACGGGCGCGCCGCTTTCGGCGTCGACCAGCCGAAGGCGGAACCGCCCCGAACGGGTGTTGAGCTTGATCGCCTGGAATCCGGCGACGCGGGCGGTCCGCTTCCAGGGATCGGGCAGGCTCGAGACCACGGCGGCCCGGGTTGCGTCGGCGCCCGGCTCGATGCGCAGCAGGGTGTAGGGGATCGGCGTTCGGCTGAGCGCTCCGCCCTGCCGCCGGATGACCCAATACGGCTGGAGCACGCAGCCTTCGGCCAGGAGCGAGGCCAGCCGCGTACCCCGGCCGGCGCCGCGAAACTCGAGCCGGGCCGCGTCGGTTCCCGCCGGCTCGACCACGGCGACCGGGGCGAAGTCGTCGCGGACCGCCAGGCACACCGCCTTGGCCAGCCATTGCCGGTCGGGCGTCGCGCGCCCGCGCAGGGGACCCACGCGCTGCATCTCGCCGTCGATCTGCCGCCACGCGAGGCGATATTGCCCCGCCTCAAAGTCGATTGTCCCCAGAAAGAGCTTTTCCGCGATGGGCACCCGGTCGAACTGCTCGGGCTCGACGGTCAGGCCGGCGAGGCCGGCTTCGCCGATGCTCTCGCCAAACGGATGCTCGGAGACGACCTCCAACTCGACGAGGCTCCCGAAGTAGTCGGCCAGTTGGTCGTGCACCTGGCGGCGGACCGAATGGGTGTAGAACCGGGTGAACACCGGATCGTCGGAGAACCGCAGGCAGACCGTCAACGTGTAGGGCTCGCCGACGTTCGCCGACAGCCCGTCGGCCCAGACCGCCGCGCCGAGGGCAAGCCAGCCGACGAGCCCCAAGATGAACGACTTTTTCGAGGACGGCGATTCATGGCGGGGCCTCATGGTTTCGCCTCCAGTTCCCAGTGCTCGACGTTGGCGAACAAGTCGAAGGGATCCAGCGCGGCGGCCCGGCCGGCGCGGTCCTTGGGATGCAGGCCCGGGGCCACGGCCACGTAGGTGCCCAACTGCCACAAGGGGACCACGACGGCCTCGCGAGCGATCCGTTCGTGGATGGTATGGGTCGTCGCTTGAATCGTGGGGAAGTGTTTGTGTCGGTTGATTCGCGCGAACGCCTCGGCCAAGTCGGCATCGGGGGTGTAGCCCATGAAGTTCGGGCCGCCGGGGCGGCGAGCTTCGGCGTCGTGGTCGAGCAGGGGCTCGAGCCAGTAGCTGGAGTCTTCGAAATCGTGCCGCCAATAGGCCAGATCGAAATCGTGCCGGTCGACGATCCGCTCGTAGAAGGCCGCCGGCGACACGCCGACCAGTTCGAGCGTCACCCCGACCTCGCCCACGTGGGTGCGGATCTGCTCACACGCCTGTTGGATCTCTTCGCTCCCCGACGGGTAGACGAGCGTCAGACGCAGCGCATCGTGCCCCAGCTCTCGCCGGGCCAGGCCGGCCAGGGCCTTGGCCGTCCCCAGCTCGACCTCTCTCTGCCGTTCGTCCTGGGCCCGGTAGATCGAGAGCTTGCGATGGCAGGCCCACGATTCGGCGGGATAGGGGCCGTTCAAGGCCACGTGGTCTTTCGACCCTCGGGCGACGCGGAAGTACTGATCGAGGATCTCCTCGCGACGCACGGCGTGCGCGACCGCCAGGCGCACGTTGCGGCTGGCCGGCAGGCGCCGGCGGTAGTTCGGCGCAAGGAACCAGACCGAGGGCGTCTTCAGGCAAACGACCTGCCGTCCCTGGTCGCGGAGTTGAACCACGTGCTTGGGCTGCACCCCGTAGATCAGGTGGATTCGGCCTTGGAGGAACTGATCGACCGCCCGGGTCGGCTCGAGCCGATGGAATACGACCTCGCGAATCTTCGGCCGGTCGGCAACGCGGTACCACGGATTGGCCGCGAGTCGAAACACGTCGGGATCGTCGTCCGGCACGTAACGGAAGGGGCCCGTTCCCATCGGCTGGGTCCGCAGGCGATCGAGTTCGCCCTGGAGTTCCCGTTGCCGGGAGAGATCGGGGTGGGGGATCACGGGAAAGTCCATCAGCGACAGCGGCTGCCAGTGGTCGCGTTGGAGCGTGACCAGGGCCACGCGCGGATCGTTGTCGTCGGAGTTCCGGACGCCCCCGAGCAATCGCGCCCGGGCGGGCGAATAGCCGGGCCGCCCGTCGTGGTTGAGCAGCTTGACCGTCCACCGCACGTCTTCGACGGTGCAGGGCACGCGCCGCTCGTCGTCGGCCCAGAAGCATCGCGGCAAATGAAACGCCCGGCCCCGCTCGATGGGAATGGGCCGGCCCTGGGCGAGCCGGCATTCGTAATGGGAGCCCGACCGCGGATGGTCGACCCAGCTCACCAGGCTCTCGTAGACGAGTGACGCGGCGTGCCGCTCGACCGGCGTGCGGGCTTCGAGCGGCGACAGGCTTCGAGGCAGCTCGGAATAGGCGCAGTGCAGGATGGGATAATCACCCACCATGCGACGCCGCTCGTCGTCGAGGCCGGGCAGACCGGGCCAGATGCGCGCGGCCTCGTCGAGACGGTCGAGGGCCTCTTGCGGGCTCGATTCCTTGAGCGCCCGGGCTTCGTTGAACAGGCGGCTTGCCTCGTCGATGAGCCGCTGCCGAACGCGGAGGCCCGCCCCGTCGAGCTGGCCGTCCAACCGCATCACGGCCCGGTCGAGCAACTCCCGCACCGTGGCGTAGTCGTGCTGTTCGAGTGCCCGCCCGGCGCGGGCTTCGAGAATCTGGTCGTAGCGGCGGCGCAGCTCGGGCGACTGGGCCGGCCACTCGGGAAACTCGTCCGAGAGGCGATCGCACTCGCCCTCGGCCCGTTGGTGGAGCGATTGGGCGATAAGCTGATCGACCCGGCCCAGAGTCAGGTTGACCAGCGCCTGCACGAGGGGCTGGCGAATCTTCTCGTTCCATACGGTCCCCTTGCGCAGGCCCCGCTGGACGGCCGAGTCGTGCTCCTCGAGGGCCGTGCGCAGCAGTTCTTCGGCCGCGTCGTAGCTCTCGGGCCGTTTCGAGAGGTCGACCACCCGGCCCGGCTCGGCGAGCACCTCGAAGCTCGAAAGCCCCAGTTCCCGGGCGGCCTGCTTGCCGACCCGGCGCTCGTAGTACTCGATTCGCACGATCTGTCGCGCCGGGATGGAATGCTTGGCCGTGCCCGCGGTCGTCCATCGCTGGAACACGATCGTCTCGGAACGCCGCTCGGCGGGCAGCGGCACGGAGAGGTACTCGGGGTAAAGGACGATCGGCATGTCGCGGACCGGCTGCCGATCCGAAGGCTCCCAGTGGACCACGTCGTAGACTTCCTGCTTGCGCGTCGGCGGCCGCTGCTGCTCGGCTTCGTCATCCGTGGGCGCGTCGAGCGACGTTTCGCCTGCCGTCCGGGCCGCACGCGATCGACTGCCGCGCGGCTGGGGCTTTTCTTCCTCCTCCTCCTCCTCTTTCCTTTTCGTCTTCTTCTCGTCTACCTCTTCTTCCTCTCTTGCCGTGGGGAACGGTTGCCCGGCCTCCGCGGATTCGGCGGGCGGATCGGGAGCGTGTCGGGCGGCCGCCGCGGGCGGCTCGGATTTGGGCGAAGGCGTCGCCGGCTCCTCGATGCCCCGGTCGAGCACCGATCGCTGTCCGGCCGCGGACGCCCCAGCCGCCAGGGCCCACCAGCGCGTGCCGGCCGCCAGGCACGCCGGCCCGACCAAAGCCACGACCAGGATGGCCGATGCCGCGAGTCGCAGCGGCTCGGGTGATTTCACGTTCTTTCCGCGTTTGGTCGTCATGGCGATACCAGGTGTCGCATGCGTTCGTATTCGGCGGCTTCCTCGAATCCGGCCCGGCGGCATACGCGGCTCATGTTCGAGAAGATCTGCGCGGCCAGCTCGAATCGTTCGGGGCCGGCGACCTTGACCACCGCCAGGGCGCCGCGGAAGTGGTGCAGGGCCAGTTGGGGCCGGTCGGTGTCGGCAAAGTGCACCGCCAGGTTGTTGAGGATCTTGCCCCGCTCCTCATCCCGGATCGCATACTTGCTGACGCCTTCGAGCAGGGCCGTCAGGCGGTGATCGTCTTCCGAGATCGGCTCGGTGCTGACGTACGATTCGACGCGAACGTCGGCCGTAGTGGGCCGGCCGATCGGCTCGCCCAGCTTGCGGCGAAACCGGGTGATCGCCGCGGCCAGTCCGAAGACGTCGTGGACGTTGAATGCCTCGGCCAGCGCGCATTCCCGGGCGGCCTCGGCCATCTCGTTGCGGCGGAAGAGGCATTCGGCCAGGTTCAGGTGGGCGGGGCCGAACGTGGGGTTGACCACCAACGCGCGGCGAAACTTGCGCTCGGCCACGGCCCAACGTCCTTGGGTCGCGTCGGCCGCCCCCATGAAGTTCAGCAGGAACGGGGCGCCGTGCACGTCCATCGCCCGGGCCCCCCGGCTGGTCAGTTCATCGCCACGGATCGACCCGCCCACGCTGAAAAACGTACGCATGGTTCCGTACTGCGCGACGAAATCGTCGTCGATTGCGATTTCGAGGGGCAACTCGCTGGGCCGGAACCGCACGGCGTGCGTACCCCGCGGCAGCAACAGAATCGGGGCCGGCGCCGCGGCCAGCCCCGAAGGGTTCGCGATCGGCAGGCGCAGCCCGTTGACCTCGATGATCGTCGCCGCCCCGGGGATGCGAACGCCGTGACGGCCCTGGATCCGCTGGCAATCGAGATCGTCGTACTGCCGGGAGATGCCCACCAATCCTTCGTCGCCCTCCCTGACTGGCTCCGGTCGGGTAGCCGGGGTTGAAGACGGGGTCGATGCGGACAAGTACGGGGCGGCCGAGTCCGAAGGTGCGGTGGCTCGAGTCGAGCGCAGCGAGCCCTCAGCACCGTCGGTCGCGACCGCATCCGGCTCGCCGCTCGCCGAGGCGGCCGCGGCTGCCCGCGATGCGTCGACGCTCGGGGCCCCTCGATCGGCCCGCATCCGGCCGCCCAACACCGTCAGGCCGACCGTCGCGACGCACGCCAGTCCCCCCGCGACGACGAACAGCCAAAGCCTCGCGCCGCGAGCGCTCGCGAACGATCGGGGCTCGGGAAGTGGCGGAGGAGCGGCCCCCTGGGTGGCCGCGGGGAGCGGCGGGGGCGAACCGGCGCCCTCGCCGGGCGATGCCGTCGGCGACGCGGGGCCGGGAATCGACAACACGGCCCGGCAATTCGGGCATCGCCCCTGGCGGCCGGCCCAGCGGTCGTCGAGGTCAAGCCGAGTCTTGCACTTGGGGCATTGGACGTGCGGCATGGCGTCAATAGTGATTCAACATCAAAAGGAACAGGTCCCGCGGCAGGCCGTCGTGGGCCACAAAGGCCATTTCGGGCACGAGCGTGGCCGGGTTGATCGCCAGATCGTTGGGCGTCGTGCATCGCCGGGGATAGTCGACCACGAGCAACTCTCCGCTCGCGACGTCGGCCGCGACGAGCGGATGGTATGCTTGCTGCCGGTGCTCGTTCGAGAAGAACCACACCCGGCGGCCGCTCGGCTCCCAGGCGGGGCCCTCCGACTCGAAGTCGCGGTTCACCACGACGTCGCCGCCGACGGTCCGCGCCGTCCCCTCCTCGCCGGTCGGGCAGAGGCGAATTCGCCACGGGCGGTCGTCGCCCGGGGAACGCACGTAATAGGCCGCGTACCGCTCGTCGGGCGACCAGGTCGGGCTTCGCACGACGCCCTCCTCGCCCGCCGGCAGAAGGCGATTGACCTCGGTCCGCAGGTTCCGCAAGGCTACGTCGTACGCTACGAGCTTGCCCTGCCGATACCGCTCCAGGGCAAATAGCAGCCGGTAGCCGTCGCGCGACCAGCGGGCCGACGTGCCGCGCGCCAGCGCCGCCGGGCGGTCCACCGGGCCCTCGTCGTCCCATGCCTCGTGCATCAGACGCCCGTCGGCTTCGTACACCAGACGCCAGATCCCGTCGGTCCGCCGATAGAGGGCCGGAAAAACGTGCCGGCCTTCGTTCGCGGTGATCGCCCGCGGGGCCGACCCGTCGTCGGCAAGGTAGATCCGGGTGGTCTGGCGCGCCGGATCGATTCGGGCGAACGCCAGGGCCAAAGGCTGGTTCACCGCCCATCGCAGCATGTAGTCGTAGGCGCCGGGCTGGTCGGTCAACGGCGTGGGCTCTCGCCGGTCGAGCGACGAAAACACGAAGAGCTTGCTCGACGAAGCTCGACCGTCGCTCTGCTGGAACGCCAGGCGGAGGCCGTCTTCCGACCAGACGGGCAAATGGTGATTGTCGCCGCCGGCGAACAGCTTGAACATCAAGACCGTGGTGATCTCCGGCCTGGCCACCAGGCGCCGAAGCTCGCCGATCGTGGGAAACCGGGCCGGCTCGATCAAGGGCCGACCCAAGTCGACGTTGCCGAACTCGCCCTCGAGCAACTCGGCGCCGGGGACGGCGCCGGCCAGGAGTGCCGTCGCGGCAACAAGGCAGATTGCGGCCCGCCGCGCGGCCGGGGGCCGGAACCGGGTTCGTTGATCGTCCTGGATTCGTCGCATCGTTTGTGGTCGAGGCGTCTCGCGGACCGTTCAATAGGGGAACGTGACATCGGCCTGCGCCGTGGATTCGTAGATCACGACGTCGATGCCTTCCTTCTTTTCGCGCGGCCGAAACCGCAGCACGTAATCGACGGACTTGTCGCCCGTGGCCACGACGCGGATCCATCCGTTGCGGATCGGCGGATCCACGCGAAGGCCCGGAGCCTCGTCGGCCGCAAAGAACACCTGGGCGTTGTCGTAGCCTTCGAGGGCCCACCAGTCGACGCGGTCGTGCCGGGCCGGGTCGAGGCGACCCTCGACGCGGATCGAGGCGACGTCGCGGGCCTGGCAGGCGATCCGCTGGGCATGGAACCACTGGGAATTGGGATCCCGCTCGTCGGCCGGCGGATAGAAGCGGCACCGCAGCTCGACGCGCAGCGCGTCGCGCAACCGGCGCAGCTCGGCCGGGCCGAGCGACTGGGCCATCTTGCGCGTCTCGTCGGGATCGTCGCCTACCTTGCCGCTCATCGCCAGGTAGACGGCGTCGAAACGGCCGTCGATCTTCGCCTCGAAATCGGCGACGGTGCTCTCGAACACGAGACCGCAACGGCGAAGGTGCTCTTCCTTGACCTCGTATTCCACGAGACGGTGGAAATCGTCGATCAGCGCGTGGTCTTCGGCCTGGCGCCATCGCGCCAGGTCGCGCGATCCGATCCAGTTGGGCTTCCGCTCGGCGAACTGCTCCAGCGCGAGCCGGAAGTCGGGCAGCACCCTATTCAGGGTCCGGTGTTGGAGGTACAGTCGGCGAAGCTCGGCCTCGGCCTTTTCCGGATCGCGAATGTCGGGGATCTCGATTTCGTGCTCGGCCAGATAACGGCGCACGTCGCCCAGCGGGGCGGCGTCCGCCTCGGAGGCGAGTTGCCGCTCGGCCGGGTCCCAGATTTTGGCGATGGCTTGCCGGGCGCGGTCCGTGACGTCGCTGCGGCTCAGGGCGACGACGCGGGCTTCGACCTCCGCCGCGCCCCGAAGTCCCTCGACGCGCACGTTCTTCAACTTGGCCATCGCCGCGGGATTGACCGACTCGACGCGAAACTCTCCGGGCTCGCCCAACTCGGCCTCGATCGCGACCTGATCGCGCCCGATCAGCAGAAACTCGACGGCGATCTCGTAGGCGAAGCCGTCGTCGAGGAACACGGCTTCGCGCTTCGGGCCTGCCAGGCGAAAGTCGATCGCCACGGTCGCCGGCGCCGCGCTCCAGCCGGTCGGCGCCTGCCCCCAAGCCGCAGTGGCGCATGACCAGGCGACGACGGCGCCGATGAGTACCGGAAGCCGCTTCATGGCTCGACCTCCTCGGAGTCGGGCGAGGGGACGTGCATCACCAGCAGGGTGCCGTCGCTGAGCGGCACCAGCATCTTGTCGCGATGGCAGGGCACCGGCGTGGCCGAGGGACCGACCCGCGCGCGGAGCCGCACGCTCCACGCCGCCTTGCCGTCGGAAAGCCGAATTCCCGTGAGGCGCCGGCTGTTATCGGCCACCCACAACGTGTCGCCCGCCAGCACGGGCAGGCCCCGAATGCGGCCTTCCAAGGGGTCGGTGATCCAGCGGGGTTGCGCGGCGTCGGGCGGGGCATCGAGGTCGAGGCAGATGAGCCTGCGCTGGTCGGACACCGCGACAAGATGAGATCCTCGAAGCGCGGGGCCGCAAGTCACGCGCGCTTGCAGCGGCCATACGGCCAGGCGGCGGCCGGGGTCGCGGACATCGAGGCAGTACCACGTGCCCCGCGTGTCGGCGAGAAACAGCCGGTCGTCGACGGCGAGCACCTCGCCGCACAGGCGGGCGTCGCCGTCGGGCTCGAACTCGCGGCCGGCCGGTTCCCAGCGCGTCACCCCGTCTTCGGAGCGAATCTCGAGGCGCCGCAGGTGCCGGCCTCCGTCGACCATCACGATCGCGCCGTCGGCCAGCGCCGTCAGGTCGACGCGCCCGGTCGAGCCCGTGCCGAACGAGATCTCGCGTCCGTCGGTCCGTCCCTCGCCGCGCCAACGAATGCGGCGAATCTGCCCGTCGCTGCACGGCACCACGAGAAAATCGCCCGCAAGACAGGGGCGCCCGTTGATCCGGTCGCCGACGGCCAGGGCGACCTGGTTCCACGACGCCGACGTGGGGGCGGCGGCTCCTACCTCGCGAACGGCCAATCGCGTGCCCCCGTCGAGCGGAACCACGAGGTGCGTCGAGCCCGACGGCGAGTCGAGCCGCATCATCGCCCCGGCGTCGGCGCCGTCGGGAAGGGGCTCGCCTTCGGCCCGGGGCACGTCGGAGCGGATCGTCAGCACGCGGCCGCTGCGATCGACGAGCATCACGCCGTCGTCCGCAACGACGGGATCGCCCAGCAGGTTGAGGCCCAGTTGCCGCTGCCAGACCCGCCGGCCGCTCTCCGACTCGACCGCCGTGAAGTGGTAAGCGCGGCCGGTGGCCGAGGCCGTGGCAAGGAACAACCGCGCGGCGAATCGATCGGTTTGCGCCCGGTGGACGGGCAATCCCCCCAGTCCCGCGGCCGCCGTGCTTCGCTTCCAGAGCGAGTGCACCTGCTGGTGCAGCACGTCGACGGCGAGCTGTTCGAGGAGCCCGCCCGCCATGATCCAGAGCAGGTGCTCCTCGGCGTGCACCGCCAGGGCCCGGTAGGGGCCGGGGCGACCCGTGTCCCAGTCGGGAACGATGCGGTAAAGGGCCTCGTCGGGATTGTCGAGGTTCAGCCCGAACACCCCGAGACGCCCCCGGTCGGTGATCAGCGTGATGCGGTCGGGCGTGCAATGGGGCTCGAACCAGGTCCAGCCCTCGAGGGTCGCCTCGCCGCGGCTGGGGTCGGCCGGTTCGAACGCGATGGAATCGCGAATCTCGAAGGCCCGCAGGCGCGTGTGCTCCAATTCCGACGCCTCGGAGACGATCAGGTACCGGCCGACCACGGCCGGCTCGGAGCGGAGGGCCCCGCTGGCGTGGTTCGTGAACAGCACCGCCCGGCAGGCGGGGCGCTCGGGGTCGTCGACGGCGGCCGCGTCGATGGCGAAGATCCGCTTCGAGTCGGCGGGGAAGTAGACCAGGCCCGACCTCGCGTCGTACGCCCCGCCCACGGTCAGAGGATGGCCCACCTCGAAGCGGCCCAGCGGCTTGCCGAGCACCAGCTCGATTGCGTGGATCTCTCCGTCGGCGGTGGGCAACAGCCCGCAATGCCGGGCGCGGCCTTCCGCGTCGACGGACCGCTCGACGACCACCAGCGGCGCGGCGACGTCTTGACCGACCCGATATCGCCACCGCACGCGTCCGGTGGCCTCTTCCACGGCGATCAGGGCATTGTCCTCGGTCGATACGGCCACCGAGATCGGCACGGCCGTATCGAGACGTCGAGGGAGTCGCTCCGAGTCGATCCCCAAGCGCCGCGCCCAGAGCAGGTTTCCCTGTAAATCGAAGGCGTGCAGGATGCCTTGCGCCAAGGCAAAGACGACCTCGGTCGGCTCCGCCGCGGGCGCCCCGGCGAGAAGCTCCCGGCGATGGTTCCAGTCGTTCCAGAGACGCACGTCGCCCGGCTCGTCGCCCCACACGACCACCACGAGGCTGCCCTGAGGCGCGGGCTCCTCGGCGTCGGTGCCCGGGGGCGGGCCGTCGGGCGCCTGCGGCACGAACTCGACGCGGGCGGCCTCGGCGCCGTAGGCGGCGATTCGGCCGTCGTCGGTTTCCTTTTCGGCCCGTTCCAGGCGTCGCCGGGTCGCCTCGATCGAGCGCTCGATGCCCGTGCGGTTGTAGTAGACGTAGAGTTCGTCGAGGGCCGCCAGAGCCGGCTCGCCCGAATCGCGCAGACGCCGCGACACGTCGCGAAGCTCCTCGCGCACGTCGCCGTACTGCGCGATGAGCCGGTCGATCTCGGCGTAGATCGCGTCGGCGCTCACGTCGGCATGCGGGGCTTGGGCCCGTTCGATCTGGTCGGCGGCGGCCTGCCGGATCGCGGCCACGCGCAGCGCCGATTCGGCATACTCGATGGCCAGGGCCAGGGCTTCGGTCCGGCGGGGTATGCCGTCGTCGTCGATTGCCCGGCCGACGGTCGTGAGCAGCTCGTGGGCGCGGCGCGCCGACTCGACGCCGGCGGAGTTCGACGTCTCGATGGCCCGGCCCACGAAACGCACAACCAGGCGCGAGACCGCGTCGTACAGCCGGGGGCAATAGGCCGCATAGGCCGGGTTGTCGCGGTGATCGCGAAAGGTCCGCTCCAGCGCCGCCAGTCCGCTCGCCGCGTCGCCGCCGGGTGAGTAAACGTCGTGCCCTGCCCGGCACAGGTCGCGGAAGAATGGGAGCTCCCTCACGTGCGCGTTGTCGGGGAACTCCCGCTCGAACTCGTCCAGCTCCCGCACGACCCGATCCCACTTCTTCTCGTCGAACCGTTGCATGGTCTCAGCCCAGCGGGCCTCGGCGTCGGGCCGGAGCACGTCCCAGGGCACGTACGGGAGCAACAGCGCGGTCCCCACCACGAAGGCCGCAACCGTGCCGGCCGCAATCCGCGACACCTTGCGTCGCTTGCGGCTCTCGCGCCGCCTCGCGCGGATCGGCGCGGCAGCCGTCGCGCCGGGCCGGGCGGTATCGGGCTTCGCCGCGGCGGGCGCCCCGGCCAAGGTCAAGGCGACTGGCGATTCCGTCACGGCGGGCTCGCGATCCGATGCAATCGCGCTGGCCGGGATCTCCTCGACGTCGGAAGGCGGCGACTCGGCAATCTCGGCTTCGAGATACGCGCGGGAGACCGGGACGGGTACGCTCTGTTCGAACGGCGCCCCGGGTGCTTCGCCCGAGCCGTGCTCGTCGCCTTCCCTGGCCGGGGCGGCGATCTCGGCGTCGATGGCCCCGTGCGAATCGGGCCTCGGGGCCCCGACCACGAACGTCGCTCCGCAGAGCTTATTGGGGCACTGCATCGCCCGGCCCACGGTGCCGGCCAGCAAATGGTACACCGTTCCGCACTCGGGGCACTCGACGTCGATCCGCGACCCGCCGGCCTCGTCCGTCTTGCCCTCGGCCGGAAACGCGGAGACCGGCTCTTCTTGCCGCGGCGGCCCTTCGGTGCTTTCCAACCAAACCGCGCCGTCTTCCCCCAAGCGTCCGGCGGCCAGCAGCGCCTCGAGCGCGTCGACCACGCGGCTTGGGCTGGGCCGTTCGCCCGGATCGACCGCCATCATCGCCCGGATCAATCGCTCCATCGCGTCGGGTGCGTCGGGGCGCCGCGTTCGGATGCTCGGCCGGGGAGCCTCGGCATGCAGCCGAAGCACCTCGTCGACCAGGTCCGATGGAAACGGCGGACGGCCGGTCAGGCAGAACACGGCCGTGCATCCCAGCGAGTAGACGTCGGCCGCGATCGTCACGCCGTGGGGATCGCGGGCCTGCTCGGGGGCCGCGTAGTTGGGCGTTCCCAGCAGGGAGCCGCACCGCGTGACCTGGTCGGTTCCGCCGCCGATCAGGGCCAGGCCGTAGTCGAGGATCTTGGGCGTGCCGCTCGGACGAGCCAAGAGCACGTTCTCGGGCTTGACGTCGCGGTTGACGATCCCCATCGCGCCGGCGTGGGCCAGCCCTCGGGCGATTCCCAGGAGGACGGCGGCCGTGCGGTGCACGGAGAGCGTCTTCTCTCGCGCGACCACGTCGCTGAGCTTGAGTCCGTCGACGAACTCCATCACGAGAAAAGGGCGTCCGCCTTCGATTCCCCGGTGGTAGGCCCGAACCACGTTCTCGTGCTCAAGCCGGGCCGACGCGGCGATCTCCCGCTCGAAGCGCCGTCCGGCCCGATCGGCGTCGTAGCCCGTCTTGGGGATTTTGATGGCCACGGTGCGGTCGCCCATCTCGGGCTCGCGGGCCTGATAGACGTCGCCCATCCCCCCGCCGCCGATCCATTCGAGATGGCAATAGGGCCCCAGCACGAGCTGCGCGCAACGGGGGCAACGGTACGGAACGGCGGCGTCCGAGCGGGCGGCGAATTCGTGCTGGCAAGCGGGACAATGCGGCATAGCGCAAGCGTCAACGATTCATCACGGGCTCGACCGGGGCGGATTCGCACTCGCCGCGTCTCCTCCCGACGGCGCCTCGCTTCGCACCCAGTGCACCTTCTCGATCTGCGCCCCGGCCGCGGCGTCGAGAACCTTGACCACCAGCTCGTGGGGCACGTCGTCGTGCGCGTGCATGGCCATCTCGACGATCGCGCGGCGGCGCGTGACTTCCCTCAAGACCCGGACCAGATCGGCCGCCCCGGCCGGCTCGCCGTCGACCGTAACCGTTCGGTTGCCTCGCACCTCGACGACGATGTATTGCTCCGCAACGTCGGTCCAGGTCGGATTCGAGCGCGAGGCTTCATCGGCGGCCTCGGCTTGGGGCATGTCGATCGTCTTCTGCACGACGAAGGTCGCCGTGATCATGAAGAAGATGATCAACTGGAAGGTGACGTCGATCATCGGGGTGATGTCCATGTCGGGATCGTCGCCCGTGCTGGGACGAAGCCGGCCGCCGGTCGGCAGGAACTCCTCCAACCGGGGGTGGTCGCCGATCAACGTCCACCGGCCCGTCCGGGGATCGCGAACCTGGTCGGCCGGGTCCCAGACGCCGTCGGCGATTTCCCGGCCGAGTTGGGCGAGGTCGATCGCGTGCCCGTCGCCGGTGGCGCCTTCGCCTCGCACGTGCCAGAGATCGGATGCCGTTGCCGCCATGGCCGCCTTTCGACTAATTGAGCTTTTCCTCGACGCCGATGCGGATCGGCCCCAGGTCGCCCACGGCCCCGAGGGCCTCGACGAGCTCGCGCACGTGGCGGTGCCTCGCGTCGCGGTGGGCGCTGACGATGACTTCGAGCGTCTGGCGGGCCGCTCGGGCGTTCTTTTCGACTTCCTCGACCAGGGCCGCGAGCGACTCAGGGGCGTTCTGGTCGCCGGCCGCGTCGCCCAGGTAGTAGTTGCCCTCGGCATCGACGAGGATGAGTTGCTGACCTTCGAGGGTGACGCCCCGCCCGTACTCGGCTTCGGGCACTTCCATGGCGGCCGGATTGGCCAGCGCGTTGGTGAGCATGAAAAAGATCAACAGTTGGAAAGTGACGTCGATCATCGGCGCCATATCCATGGCCGCCTCGTCGTGCGGGCGGCGCCGCGTGAGGCGCAGGGGCCGCCGGGCCTCGGCCGATTCCTCACTCCGAGCGGCGGGCGGCGTTCGCGTTTCTTCGTTCATGGCGACGGAAGCCTCTCGATCGTGGACTACACCAGCGACGGCGGCGACGTGCGCGGCGCCTTGGCGGTCATCGCCGGATACAATCGCAGCGCCGCCTGGGCCGCCCGCTGCAAATCGACCTCGAACCGGTTGACCCGCTCCCGGAACATCGTGTAGGCGAAGATCAAGGGGATGGCAATCAAGAGCCCCTCGGCCGTGGTGAACAGGGCCATGCCGATGTCGCCAGCCAGATCGCTGGGGTTCACCTTGATCGCCCCGGCGATCTTGCCGAAGGCGTTGATCATGCCCCACACCGTGCCCAGCAGGCCGACCATGGGGGCCAGCTTGGCCAGCACGAGGATCCACGGCAGGAGGAAGTTCAGGTCGGGAACGATCTCGAGCTCGATCTTGTCGGCCATGGCGTTGCGGGCCGCCACCTTGCCTTGCGGGCTGTTTTCGAGGGCCGCCCGAAAGACCTTGGCCACGGCTCCCGATTCCTCCTCGCACAATGCGAGGGCCTCGTCGGAGCTGCCCGACGCCAGCGTTTCCCGGAAGCGCTCGACGAACTCGGCCAGATCGATGCTGGCGCCCCGATTCAACAACCATCGCCAGAAGATCAGGGTGAAGCTCGTGAGAAACAGAAGAACGAACACCGTGAGGAAAAAAGGGCCGTTGGCCTCGATGATTCGCTGCCAGCTCACGTAGGGTATCTCCTTAAAGCCGTTGTCGGCAGTTTCCGCGCGCCCCGCGCGCATCTTGTGGGGCACGTTTCCAACGTGCCTTCGGGTTGTCGGCACGTTGGAAACGTGCCCCACGTCCGTCACTCATCGGGGTATCTGCCGAAGGACGCGCACGTCGTATCGGGCGCCCGTCTCGACGACCTCGAAATCGGTCCTTTGGATTTCGTCTTCGCGCAGGTTCCGGTAGGCCAGCTCCATCGCGAGCATGCGCTCTTCGAGGGTCACCGGCAGGAACACGATCATGAACGGCGACGCGGGGATGCCGAGCTCCTGCGCGACGCCGGCGATCGAATGGGGCTTTTCGTCGACCCAATACAGCCGGTTCTCGTCGCTCAGGTCGCGGATCTCCGAGCGGCGGCGGTCGCTGCTGATGTCGAAGTAATAGCGCCAGCGGTTGCCGGTCAGCGGAAAGGCGATCACCGCCCCCAATCCGTCGAGCTGGGCCATGTAGTGTTTCGCCGATCGCGTGTTGAAGTGCAGCACCCATCGCGCCACGCGCGCCCCGCGCCCGGCCGCGCCGGTGCCTCCCCCGCCGGTGCCGGTCCCCTGCGAGGCGCCCTGGTTGAGGTTCGCGTCGAGCTGCTGCCGCGCCGCGGCGAGCCGGTCGAGCGTCGATTGGGCCGTTTCCGCGGCCTCGTCCAACTCCTTGCCCGTCTCGGCCGGCTCGATCTTCGACCGGAGCTCCGGCTTGGTCACCTCGCTCAGGTCTTCGACGGGCAAGTCGGGCATCGCTTCGAGGGGCTCGTCGGGCAGGGTCCCCTCGAGGGCCGCCATCGCGGCCAAGTCGTCGACGTCGCCCGCCGGGGCGCTCTCGTCGGGGCCCACCACGAGGACATCGACGGCGGGCGGCGTCGGGTCGCCCCGCAAAAAAGGCGCCGCCACGACCAGCAGCAGAACGCTCAAGAATGCCAACAGCGTGCACGACATGGCCGACGACCAGGGAAACTCGCCGTGCGGCGAATACCGCGCCCAGAATCCCCGCCGCTCGATCAGGTCGCCATCGGGCCACGGAGGCGACGTGTCCGACATTTCGGTCCTCTCCTGCCTCGGAATGCAGCGCTCGCCGACGGAGTTCCGCCCGTCGCGTACTGCCTGCATCGATCCGGATGTTCCGAACGGCACCCACAACCACCCATTCTAGTGGTCTGGAACGAACCACGCAAGCAACGGCAATTCTCGCTTGATGCTCACCAGGGCTCCATCGTCACGTCGGCCGAATCCGACCGATGCGATCGGCTCGCCGCCAGACCCAGTGCCAGCGCCACGGCGCCGGCAAAAAGGACCAGCACCAACACTGCCCAAACCGAACGCCTCGATCGGTGAAGGGTCGCCTCCGGCGCGGGTTCGGTAGGGGCGCCGACCACGGGCGGCGGCAACACGGGAGGAAGCCGCGGTGGCCGTGGTCGCGGACGCGGCGGCGTTGGCCCGACGGGAAGGCCCGCCCCCTCGAGCCGCTCGCCCTCGAACGGGGCCGGCCCCGGCTGCCGAGGATCCTCGGCAGCGGCGTCCGGAAACCACTCGCCCAGAAGCCGATCGGCAGCATCGGCGCCCCACGCGCACATCCCCCGGGCAATCGCGCCGGAACGACCGGGATGCACCCTCTTTTCCCGCACGAGCCACGATGCCAGGTCGGCGGCGTCCCAAAGGGCCGGGTCGTTCCCGTGCCCCTGGGCGTACTCGTCGAACAGGCGGCCCAGGATGGGAACGTGGTACTGCCGATAGACGCCGGGAGCCCCGAGCGCTTGCTCGCCCGCCTCGAGCTCGATGAGCAGTTCCGAAGCGGACGGTTCGGCGGTTCCGTCCCGACCGAGGCGATCGGCGAGATATTGCCGAGCCGAGCGCGCGGCGCGGAGCAGATACTGTCGATCGGGCGTGAAACGGCAGGCGTCGACGATCTCGTAGAAGTCGGCCGGCCACCGGCCGGCTTCCAACCAGCGGTCCAAGGTGTGTTGCAGCCGCTTCTCGTCGTAGGCGTTTCGGCTGGCCGGGCGGCTCAGGCAGTCGAGCGCCTGGGAGATCTCGTTCAGAAGCGGCGTGACGTGCTCGCCCCAGTCGCCCAGTGCCCGGGCGCGCACCCGCGCCAGCCGCTCGGTGGCCGCCTCCTCGATCCGTCGCGGGTCGCTCTCGTCTTCGGCGACCCCCAACAGGTCGTAGTAACTCGGCGGCCGGCGATCCGGCGGGATCTGCAGCCACGCTCGGTAAGGGTCGAATTGGCTATTCATCCAAACGGTAGACCACGGCTGTGATCTTGCGGCAACTGCGTTTCAAGGCCGCGACGGCCTGCTGCTCTTGCCGGGCGCCCCGGTCGATCTCGGCTTCGAGCTGCGTCCTCTGACGTGCGACCCATGAGGCCAGGTCACCGGCAGCCTCCTCGACGCTCGGCCGGTCCCAAGCGTCGGCCGGTTCGTCAAGCATCTCGTCGACGAACGGGTCGCCGAAGGAGTCGCTTCTCGGGGGTTCGTACCCGTGCTCTTCGAGGATGGCGATCAACCCGTCGATCTCGCGGCCGTGAAGGCGGAAGCGGCGCAGCTTCTGTTGGAGGGAGTTGTCGAGTCTCTTCAGGGCCGCAGCCCTCTTTGCCATCTGCTCACGGACGATCGGCGGCGTGGTCTCGGGGTTCGCGTGGACCACGAGGAACAACCGGTCGCCGCGCGCCTCGAGGCTCACCCAGACCGACTCGAGCCCCAGCCGGCGGCCCAAGCCGGGCACCATCTGTTCGCGGCTGGGAAACGGATCGTCGAACCCCCGGCCGAACTCCCAGGTGCCCGAATCGAGGTGCAACCGTCCCGGCCCCAGGCGGAGCCGATCGGCCGGGGTCGGTTCGGAGACAACGCCGGCCGGGATCACCGCTTCTCCATCGGCAAGAGCCAACTCGTCGACGAGTCCTCCGCCGCGTCCGCGGGCGTATGCCTGGGCATCGCCTTTCCACGCTCGATACTCCACTTCGCGGTCGACGTTCGGCGCCGGGGGCTGCCGATCCGCCAGACGCGCCAGCACCTGCGCGGCGTCGCGCGCGGCCGCGTCGGCCTCCTGCCGTGCCGCTTCCAGGGTCTCGTCGACTGCCTTCGATCGGGCGGCAGACGCCGCCGGAGCCGGCTCGTCGAGCGGCGCCCGCGCCGCCCCGGACGCCTCGCCCGTCGGCCCATTCGAGACATCCGCCGAATCGGCGCGGGAGGGTTCGACCTCGGGAGCCGCCTCCTGGTCCGTTTCAAGGGTTAGATCGACGGAGGGATCCGCGAGGTCGACGGCCGAAGCGGCGGCGGTCGGAGTTCCCTGACCCGAACGAGCCACGTACACGACCGCGCCCGCCAGGGCCACGATCGCGGCGGCGGCGATCACCGCCACCCACGACGAGGGAGACGAACGCTCCGAGGCGAGCGTGCGCAGCGGCGGTTCGGGCCATCGGCCCGTCTCGAACAGAGCGGTTATCTTCTGCTGCAGGCCGGCGTCGCGCCAGTAAAGCGGCGGATGCCCGAGCAATGCGTGGCCGATTTGACGCAGACGCATCTGTTTCCTGCGACCCCAACGATCGTCGCTCAAGCGGCTCGGCGGCATGGCCCGGGCGGCGGCCTGCGCCAATCGCAGACAAGCCTCTTCGATGCGCTCGATGGGCGTCTGCCCCCACGGCGACTTCTCGTGCCGGAGCCGGTCGATCTCGAAGATCGCCACCCGGCATTCAACCCAGGCCATGGCGACCCCCCGGCTCAGCATGGTCGGCAGCAGGTGTTGCCCGGCCGCCACGAAATCGAGGCGCCGCGCGAATCGGCGCGGGTCATCGGCCAGCGCGTCGAGCAGCGCCGACACGCGCCGCCCGAGTGCCTCGGTCTGGTCGGCGTAGTCGACGAACAGATCGGGGCCTCTCCGCTCGAAGAGCGACAGCAGCGCGTCTTCGTCCATGGCCGCGATCGCCGGCGCGGCCTCCGCGGCAACCGGCGGCGCGCGACGAGCGCCGGGCTTCCCTCCCTGACGCCGATCGCTCGGAAAGAGCTTCTTCAACAGCCGATCGGGCGATTTCGAGCCGCGGATGCATCGCGCGACAGCGTCGCTGCGGTCGGGATGGATCCGCCGCCGCGCGAGCCATTCGTGCAGTTCCTTTGCCGTTGCGCGCGCCGCGGCATTGTCGCGCTGCCGCGCGTAGTCGTTGCGCAGGCGCTCGACGATCGCCCGGTGGTAGCGGACGAACTCGGTCGGATCGGACAGGGCCCGCTCCCCGTCCTCCAACTCGGCAAGGCACTTCGCTTGTCGGGCGCGCCGAGCGTCATCGGCGGGCGCCCGGCCTTCGACCTGCTCCTTGGCCTCGCGGATCGCCGCCAGCAGATGGGTTCGGTCGGGAGCGAAGCGAGCCGTGTCGGTCAGATCGTAGAAGTCGCCGGGCTCCCGGCCGTCCTCCAACCATCGTTCGAGGCAGGCGCGACGCCGCTCTCGATCGTACTGCTCGCGCCGGGGGGGATCGGTCAGGCAGATCAGCGCCAGGGAGATTTCATTGAGCAACTCGTTGGCGCAGGCGCCGTACTCGCCCAGCGCCCGGGCGCGGACCGGCTCCATGCGGGCCGCGGCCGCGCTTTCGATCCGCTGGGGGTCGGTCTCGTCCTCGGGCACGGCCAGCAGATCGTAGTAGGTCGGCGGTCGACGGTCCGACGGAATGTCGAGCCACGCTTCATAGGGATCGAAATCGCCGCGCATGGGCGTCCCGTCGGGCAATGCGGCTTCGGGACGATCGCCGGTCGCAACACGAGAGGGAAAGATCGCTGCCGCCCGATTCGACGGAGCCCCAAACACGACCGGGCCGCCCCACCTCCATTCTACTGGACCGGTTCCAAAGTGGAAAAGCCGGCGCCCATGCCGTACCGACTACCGCCGGCCCCGCGACCAATCGCCGCGCGGCGGCTCGCCCGGCCGCCACGAGGGCCCACCCTCACGCGGAGGCCCCCCGCGGCCGCGATACCCCTCTCGACCCGGCGGACCGGGCGGGCCTGACGAGCCCGGCGGGCCCGGTGGACGGGAGCGTGGGTCATCCCCCCGCTCGGGCCCCGGTGCCCACTCGTACTGTTCGTCGTCGCGGACGGTGGGGCCCTCGCCGACCGGCTTGGTGATCAGCGACCAGCCGTTCAGGGCACCCGCCCGGTCGCTCCGCTCGGCCAGGATCATCAGCCTCCAGGTTCCCGAAATCTCCCTGCCGTAGTAATGGCGAAGGCTTGTCTGGCGCTTCGCAACCGCCTCGGGCTGATACCGTCCCCGAAAGGGCGGGCGACCCCGGAGAATCGACTGGTAGGCCTCGTCGTCGAAGATCGTGTTGTCGAAGTGATCGTCGCTGCCGCCCACGCCGGTGAACAACTCGATCCGCTCGCCGTCGGGCCCGAGCAGATAGGCGTCCAACTGTTCGGCGTAGGTATGGGTGATGGAGACTTGCACGTCGAGGTCGGCGACCGGCTCTTCATCGCGAACGATGATCTCGGAGTAGATCGTCCCGCGCGCCGGGATGACCTGCAACTGGTTGTTCGAGTAGCTGCCGCCGGGAAGGTAGATCGCCCGAAGGCACTCGTCGGGCAGAATGACCCCATCGCCGTTGAGATCGAACTGGGCGAACTCGGCGGCTTGCTCGTCGGTCCACTCCTGGGCGAACTCGGCCATCTCGATCTGGCCGTCGCCGTTGAGGTCGCGCCGGGCAAACCAGTCGGGCAGCCCCAAGGGCAGGCTGAGCGACGACTTCGACGCCTTGCGGGCCAGCCAGTCGGAAAGCTCGGTCCGCGTGATCCGGCGGTCGCCGTCCGCGTCGGCCGACGAGGCGTTCGGGCCCATGTTGCTCCACTCGTTGGGGTCGAGCACCCCATTACCGTTCACGTCGTAGCGCTGCATCATGCTGCCCGAGAGATACCACGTCTCGCGGCTGCCCGAGGAGGGCTCGCGCCGCCGCGTTTCGTCCTCGCGCCGGCGGCGATCGTCGGCCTCCGACGAGCCATCCCGCGAGTACGCGCCGCCCCGCGAAGAAGGCCCGGCCAGATAGCGAGGCAGATCGCCCGACTCGGCGAGCCGGCGCCGGGCGTAACGCTCGGCGATCTCGGCCAGGCTGAGACGCTGGTCGCGGTTGCGGTCGAACTCGAACGGATCGTCGCCCCACCGGCCCTCGCGCGCCTCGGCCCGGTCGATGTACCCGTCGCGATTGCGGTCGTGCTGGCGCAACCGCTCCGCCGCCCGCCGGAGATCTTCGGGCTCGACATAGACCAGCGACTCGGCCTCCTCGCCGAATTCGAGAACGGGCGGGAGATGGTCGACGTGCCCGAAGCCCGGAACCGCCGAATCGGCGGGCGCGGCAGTTTGCGGGGACCCGGAAGAGGTGCCCGCGCCGGGCGCGTCGCGCCGATCGGCCGAACCGCGGATCGCGCCCTCCAGGGCTCGAATCGAAAGCGGTCGCGACGGATTCAGACCCGCCGAGCGGGCCGCCCGCTCGATGTAGGGCCGGGCCCGATCGGAAACCTCATGGGGTTCGAGAAGCCCGTTCTGATTCGCGTCCATGCGGCGCATCATGGTGACGAAGAACTCCGAGCGACGATCACCGGAACCCGGCCCCGGCCCACCCTGCCCGTGGGCCTGGGATGCACCCATCGCCGCGAGGACAACGGCTACGATCGCAAGACGGAGGTGAGTCATGTCGCGACACCGTTGGTTGCACCGCGGAGCAGATCGGGCGTCTCGTCCCGAACCGTTTGCAGTCTATTATCGTCCCTTGAGCCCCCGCGCCAAGAATCGACCGACCGATCGTGGTTCCATCGGGGGGCGGGCGCCATCTGGAAATCGCCTTGCCGGTCGCTTATCATGCGCGGGGACGGGGCACACGCTTGATCGACGACTCCCGACTACCCGAGGGTGCTTCCCATGCGGTCCCGACGCCGTCCGACGCGCACAGCCGCGGTTCTCTCGATGGTCTGGGCCTGCCTCGCGCCGAGCGCCGCGGGCGGCGAGCAAGAGGCGCCCGTGCCCGTCCAGGTGGGCATCAATCGACTGAAACCCGAGGTCGTCGGCTCGGTCGACGAGTTGATCCACGGGCGCATGCGCCGGTTTCCGCAGATCGAGTTCGTCATCGTGGGGATTGTCCACGACGGCAAGATCGTGCTGACCAAGTCGTACGGCACCGAGGTCGACGCGAAGTGCGCCTGGGCTTCGATCTCGAAGACGGCGACCGCCATGATCGTCATGCAACTGGTGGCCGAGGGAGCCATCCAGAGCCTCGACGACAACGTCTGGCAGTACGATCGGGCCTATCGCGACGGCATGCCCGACGCGCATCGCGACGCCCCGCTTACCCTGAGACATCTGTTGACCCACCGTGCCGGGCTGCCGCACAACGAGGGAGCGATCCACAACCGGGATTCGATTTGGACGGAGGAAGGCGACCGCCGGGTGCTCCGGCTGCGATTCCGCCCGGGCGACGAGTACCATTATTCCACCCAAAGCTCGGCCGTGCTGGGCGACGTGGTTCGAGCCGTCACCGGCAAGGCGTACCACGAGCTGGTTCGCGAGCGGATCGGCCGTCCCGTCGGCGCCGATTCGCTCGGCGCGCGCGAGCAGGACGATTCGTGGTCGTCGCCCGGGGCCTTTGTCGCGTCGACCATCGAAGACATGGCCCGCTACTCGATCGGCATCATCGAGAACACGTACGTCGCGTCCGACGTGCTCTTCGGCGAAATCTTGCGCAGCAGCCACGCGACCGGCGACGGCTCGTTCCAGGGGCTGGGTTGGCGGTTCTGCGGCAGCGGCGACGACCTCGTGGCCCATCACACGGGCTGCAACGGGAGACCCCAGGCCTACCTGCGCATCAAGCCGCGCAAGCGAGCGAGCGTGTCGCTGTTCTTCCGCTCGAAGGATTCGAAGACGCTCGGCGATGAGCGGATTGCCCTGGGGCGGGAGATTATGGAAGCCATCGAGCGGAGCGGCGATCCCGTCGACCCGATGCGGGCCGCGGTCGAGGCCGACTGGACCGCCCAGGAATCGCGTCGCGGGCGCTCGCCGGCCGACCCGGGCGCCATCCGCGATGCGTTCGCCGCCGCCGCGGCGCTTCGAGATTATCTTCAAGGCTCGATCGGGGTGGCTGGGGCCGAATCAAGTGAGGCCCCAGCCGGCGAGACGCTCGACCGCCTGCGGCGCCGCGCCGAGGCCGCCGATTCGATGAGCGAGCCGGCGCGGCGCGATCTGTACGTTCAGATTCGCTCGGCCGGCAGGAGCCTCGCCCTGGCGAACCCGGCGCTCGCCTCGAAGCCGCTCGTGTTCCTCAAGCGGCGGCGCTTCATCTCGCAAATGCTCCACGAGTATCTCGGCTATTACTACGACTACGGCGACATTGCCGGCGGCGGGGTGTATCGGCTCGAAGAGCCCGGACGCTCGATGAAGGCGCGCGACCTGGTGGGCGATCGGCTGCCCCGGGGCAACTACACGACCCTCTCGCTGTCGTACGACGCCGGGACGATCTACTTCGCCTTTGCCGAGCGAGCCGGGGCGAAGCCCGACTATTCTTCGCCCCGGCGGCGGTGCTTTCACGTGTTCGCCATGGATGCCGACGGCGGCAACCTGCGGCAGCTCACCGACGGCCCCGACGACGATTTCGACCCTTGCCCGCTTCCCGACGGCGGCGTGGCCTTTATGTCGACCCGGCGGGGCGGCTTCGGCCGCTGCCACAACCCTTGGGAGCCCCTGCCCGCCTACACCCTGCACCGGATGGACGCATCGGGCGAGAACGTGCGCGCCCTGTCGCTGCACGAGACGAACGAGTGGCACCCCTCCGTGCTGGCCGACGGGCGGATCGTCTACATCCGCTGGGACTACGTCGATCGCTCGGCCGCCAACTTCCACGGCCTGTGGGTGACAGGGCCCGGGGGATCGAATCCCGCCGTGCTGTTCGGCAACTACACGATGCGGATCAACGCCTGCTACCAGCCCCGCGCCATTCCCGGGTCGAACCGGGTCGTGTTCGTGGCCGGGGCCCATCACGCCGCCGTGGGAGGCTCGCTGGTGATCGTCGATCCGGCGCGCGTCGCGCTCGACCCCGAGACCGGGCACGACCGCTTCGACTCGCTCGAGGTGCTCACGCCCGAGGTGTGTTTTCCCGAGGCCTCCGGGTGGCCGTCGAGCTACTTCCACAGCCCCTGGCCGCTTTCGGAAGCCTGCTTTCTCGTGGCCTTCAGCTTCGATCCGCTTCCCGGCATGGGACCGCGCGTCGGGCAAGACACGCCGACGGGACTCTATTATTTCGACCGCTTCGGCAACTTGGAACTGCTCTATCGCGAGGAAGGCATCTCGTCGATGTACCCGATCCCGCTGAACGCCCGGCCGGTTCCACCCACGATGGCCGGCCCGACGGAACCGAGCCTGGGCGACGAGGGCGAACTCGTGCTGACCGACGTCGGCAGGAGCCTTATGCCTCTGCCCGTGTCGCGGCCCATCCGCGAGCTTCGGGTGTATCAGGTGCTCCCGAAGACCGAGACCCACGTGGCCAACCAGCCGCGCATCGGCTACGCGAACGCCGAGAGCGCCCGGATGCTGCTGGGCACGGTACCGGTCGAGTCCGACGGATCGGCGTATTTCCGCGTGCCGGCGGGCAAGCCGCTGTACTTCCAGGCGGTCGACGGGTCAGGCCGGGCCGTGCAGACCATGCGGAGCGTGACCTACGTCCAGCCCGGCGAGCGGCGCGGATGCGTGGGCTGCCACGAACCCGTGGCGGCCGCCCCGGCGGTGCGGCGCCCCCTGGCGCTCGACCGTGCCCCGTCGTCCATCGCGCCCGGCCCCGAGGGCACGCGCCCATTCAGCTACGTCCGTCTCGTCCAGCCCGTGCTCGACCGCCACTGCGTGCGGTGCCACGACGGCGCGGCGGGTCCCGGCAAGAGCCGGCTTGCCCTCACCGGCGCGCCGAAAGACCAGTTCATTCTGTCCTACGAAAACCTCAAGCCCTACGTGCGCTGGTACGAGTGGGGCGGGAAGACGATCCGGCCCATCGCGACGATGCCGGGCCAGTCGGGCGCCGACGCGAGCCCCCTGGCGACGATCCTCGACGACGACGTCCACGCGGAAACGGTGCGCCTGCCCGACGACGACCGGCGTCGCATCCATGTCTGGCTCGACGGGAACGCGCCCTTCTACGGCACGTACGCACGCGAAGCTCGGCGCGCCCAGCTCGCCGGCCTGGACGTCCCGCCCCCGGCGGTCCAGTAGGCCGCAGCACGCACGGCGCGCTCGCGAAGAACGTCGACGGGATGTTGTTGAAACGCGGGCGATCCGTCACGGGCAACGGGCCAATACGCGCGTCACGGCGTCGGCTGAAGATACTTGCGCAGCGCCGCGGCCAGGTCGTGACCCAGGGCCCGGGCGCTTTCGACGGTTACGGCCGTGCCGGCCACGTCGGCATAGGGGATCTCGATCGTCGTTCCGATGAGCACGCCGGGCAACTGGGCGGTCCAACGGGAGCAACTCCGCGCCTCTTTGAGCGTGTTCCAAGCCTGGCCCCAGGGAAGGTTGTTCCGGGGATGATGGGCCAGCGGGCCGGTCTGCACCGCGTGCAGGATCCGCGAGAACTCCTGCTGGCGCTGCCAGGTCTCGGGATCGGGGTTGCCGACGAAGAACACCCGCTCGTTGCTGCTCGGGTTGTCGCCGCCGCCGCGGATCCAGGGGCAGTGCATGTCGACGGCCACGCGCAGCTTGCCCCGCGACCACTTGGGGGCGTACTCGCGAAGGGCCGCCACCGAGGGATAGATGCTCTCGCCGAGATAGTCGCGGTTGTGATCGTGGGGCTTGCGGTTCTTGCCCTGGTCGCCGTCCTCGACGCCGTCTTTGTCCATCAGGGGGACGACCAGAAACTCGACGTGCTCGCGAAACCACCGGCCGTCGTCCGTGTCGGCCAGCACCGCCTCCATGATTCCCTCGAGGGCCCAACTGGCCATCATCTCGCACGCGTGATGCCTGCAGGTCAGCAGCACCCGGTGCTCGGGCTCGCCGTCGAGCCGGCCCAGGCGGAGCCGCTCGTTCTTGCGTCCCTTGCGGGTGGTCGCGTGGTGTTCGACCACGAGGTGCGGGTTCTTTCGGTGGCGATCGAGGAACCGGTGAAGGTCTGCCTCGAGGTAAGGCATGGCCAGGCAGAAGCGGACCTCCTCGGCGCCGGCCGGAAAGGTATAGCCAAACGCGGCGCCGTCGCACCGGTCGGCTCCCAGCCAGGCCCACGTATCGCCCCCGTCAGTGCTGACGGCCGGTCCCCGGGCGGCGAAGACGTTCTTGTCGGTGAAGTGGAAGGCGAGCGTTCGGCCCGCCGCCCCGCGCACGCGAAAGTACCAGTAGAACCACCATCCCTCCGTGTCGCGAGGGTCTTGGCGCAGGTAGACGTCGTCGCCTTCGACTCGTTCGACGAGGATGTTGCCGCCGGGAAAACCGGCGTCGAGGACCAGGGGCGGTGACTCGGAGTCGTCGCCCAAGCCGCGTCGAAGGCGGCTGGCCGACGCGGCGGCGAGCGTCGCGGCCGCGGCCCGGGCAAGAAAACGTCGGCGGGGGAAGAGAGGTGTGTTTGTCATCGGGTCGACTCGAGTTCGAGGTTGCGCAAGCCGGCAGGCGCTCCATGATAGCAAGGCGGGCGCGCCGGTGAAAACGATCGTCTTTGGGTTTGCCGACCCGGCGGCGCCCCCCGGTTCGGGGCGCGCGGGGGACTGGTGACCCGTCTTGGGAGCGGAAATCGTTGACGGGCATCCCGCGCCGGCTTAGATTGAGAGATGGAAACTGGCCGTCCGCCGTTGGATTCCCTCTTTCTCGTGAGCCGAGCCTGCCATGACTGCAACACGATTCCGCCCGAATTCCGCCGCACGTCCTTTCAGGTTTGCCACGTCGAGCCCGGCGATGGGTTTCGCCCTGGTGATCGTGGTGCTACTGGGGTCGGCCGATTCGGCGCCCGCCCCGCAAGCCCAGCCGAAGGGGAAGAAGCTGCCCCCGCCGGTGGAGCTCGGGGGCAACGACCTGCTGACTTCGGACGGGGTCCAGTTGGCGGCGACCTTTTACCCGGGGACGCAAGGTCAAGACACGGTGCCGATCGTCCTGCTGCACATGGCCGATGGAAGCCGCAAGGACTACCTCGAGCTGGCCCCCGTTTTGCAGGAACAGGGCCACGCCGTGCTCGTGCCCGATCTTCGCGGCCACGGCGACAGCACACGCACGCGATTCGGCGGAACGGTCCGGCTCGACTCGAGGCGGGCGGCCAGTGTGATGTACTACGACATGGTCTACAAGGACATGGAGGCGCTGCGCCGGTTCCTGATCGACAAGAACGACGCAGCCGAGCTGAATCTCAACCGCCTGTGCATCGTGGGGGCCGAGATGGGGGCCGCCGTCGCCCTGTACTACGCGCAGAACGACTGGACCATGCCCCGGCGCGAGGCCGATCGGCTGGGCCCGCCCCAGGACGTCAAGGCGCTGGCGCTGATCTCGCCCGACTGGGCCTTTCCGGGCCTGCCCCTGAGCAAGCCGCTGGGCGACCCCATCGTGCGCAGCCAGATCGCCATGATGATTCTGGTGGGCAAGGAGGAGTCGAAGCCGTTGTCCGATGCCCGGCGCATCCATAAGCTGCTCCAGCGCCATCATCCGGCCGAGCGCCAGGACCTGTTCATCTTCGAGTTGCCCACGAAACTTCAGGGAACGAAGATGGTGGGGGTGAAGAGCCTGGCGATCGAAGTGGCCATCCACCGGTTCATCGAAGGGCACATGGCCCAGAACCGGTACTCGTGGGAGCAGCGCGGCAAGGGCAAGTGACGAGGCGACGCGCGATCGCTCCGGCTCAAAGCCCCATGACGTGGTAGCCGCAGTCGACGTGGATCGTCTCGCCGGTGACGCCGCTCGACAAATCGCCGAGCAGATAGAGCCCCGTGTTGCCCAGTTCCCGCGGATCGACGTTTCGTCCCAGGCACGACTTGCGCGCGGCGTGTTCGCGCATCTCGTCGAACCCCGACACGCCCGCCGAGCTGAGCGTTCGCATGGGGCCGGCGCTGAGGGCGTTGACGCGGATGCCCTTTCGTCCCAGGTCCCAGGCGAGGTAGCGGACGGTGTGCTCCAAGGCCGCCTTGCACACGCCCATCAGGTTGTAGCCGGGGATCACCTTCTCGCCGCCGAAATAGCTGACCGTGACGATCGACCCGCCGTGAGGCATGCGCCGAGCCGCCTCGCGGCTGACCGCCACGAGGCTGTAGGCGCTGATGTCCATGGCCAGGTGCCACCCCTCGCGGCTCGCCTCGACGTAGGGCTTGCGCAGTTCGTCGGGCGGCGCGAAGGCGATCGAGTGGAGTACGAAGTCGAGATGCCCGTAGGTCGCCTCGACCGCCTCGAACACTGCGCAAACGTCGTCGTCGCGCTGCACGTCGCAGGGCATGACCAGCTTGGGCTCGTGGGGCTCGACGAGCCGAGCCACGCGTCGTTGGCTCGACGGTCCGGGAAGATGGGTGAAGGCCAGCTCGGCCCCTTCGGCGAACAGGGCCTCGCTCATCGCCCACGCAATGCTCCGGTCGTTGGCGATTCCCAGGATCAGACCGGTCTTGCCGGAGAACATCCCCATCGTGGCCCCTTGTTCACCCGAAATCGCACTGGGCTAGTCGTTCGACGGCACGGGTCCCGCCAGCAACTCGTATTCCTCCAGCGGTGCCCTGTCGCCCCGGAGGACCTGCTCGCAGTTCATCCGCAATACGGGAAGCCGGCTCTCGATGAACCGCCGCGCGACCCGCTGTTTGCGATCGTTTCGGGCGCCTTGGCCCAGCAGCAGGTGTCCGCAGATCACGTCGATGGCCGCGTCGACCAGGCGCCGGCCCGAGAGATCGAGATACGACGCCGACTGCCCCTTGACGAAAGCGATCGCCTCGACCAGCCGCTTCCGTCCCTCGATCAGCTTCGCTTTGAGGTCGTCGAGCAGCGCGACGCCGTATTCGATCTGCTCGAAGGGTTCGACGTACGATTCGAAGGTGCCCGACGACACCCCGCGGACCGCGGCCACGACCTGCAACTGGCTCGTTCCCTCGTAGATCGTGGTGATGCGGGCGTCGCGCAGATATCGCTCGGCCGCGTAGTCTTTCATGTAGCCCGACCCGCCCAGCACCTGGATCGCCGTGTGGGCCACGTAGCAGCCCATCTCGGAGCAGTAGTACTTGGTCATGGGCGTGAGCATGGCGTTGAGTCGCTTCAGGGCGCGTGCCTGCTGTTTGCGCTGTTTCTGCTCGTCCTTGTCGAGGTCCTTTTTCCATTCGAGGATTCGCAGGTTGTTGTTCTCGCGATCGCATGACCGGCTGGCCTCATAGCTCAGCGCCCGGGCCGCCTCGATCGCCACCTGCATGTCGGTCACCATCTCGGCCACGGCGGGCAGGCGCTCGATGGGGCCGCCGAACTGGTGCCGCGTGTGGGCGTACGTGCGAGCCAGCCGGTAGGCCGCCTCGGCCACCCCCAACGCTTGGGCGGCGACACTCATCCGTGCCCCGTTCATCAGGGCCATCACGTAGGTGATCAGCCCGCGCTGGCGGTCTCCAATCAGCCGGGCCGGGGTGTTTTCGAAGACCAGCTCGCAGGTGGGTGACCCGTGAATCCCCAGCTTGTCTTCCAGGTGGCGCACGCGGACCTTCTCCGACCGCTCGGTGATGAACAGGCTCAGGCCGCGCCCGTCGCTGATCTCGGGCTCGCTTCGGGCCAGCACGAGCAGGATCTCGCCGCAGCCGTTCGTGATGAACCGCTTGACCCCGTTGAGCACCCAGTTGCCCGACTCGTCCCGGTCGGCTCGCAGACGCACCGCCTGGAGGTCGCTGCCCGCGTCGGGCTCGGTGAGCACCATGGCGCCGGTCACCGCGCCCGAGGCGAAACGGGGAAGCACCTCGTCTTTGATCTCCTCGCTGGCGAAGGCGTGCACGGTCTCGGCGATGCCCTGAAGCCCGAACAGGTTCATGAATGACGTGTCGGCCCGGCTGACGATCTCGGTGGCCATGGTGTAGATGACGCTCGGGCAATTCAGGCCGCCGTACTTGCGGGGAAGGGTGAACCCCATCAGGTCGGCCTGCGACATGCGCCTGAGGTTCTCTTGCACGGCCGGATGGAGGGTCACCGTGCCGTCGTCGTTGAGGGTGTTCCCCTCGCGGTCGACCACCTCGGCGTTGGGGGCGATCGTCTCGGCGGCCACCTGGCCCACGATCTCGAGGATCCGCCGGTAGTTGTCGATCGCGTCGTCGCGGTCGACGGGCACGTAGTCGGCGTCGCCGTTGGCCGTGTCGGCCTCCTGGAGATCGGCCAATTCCCCCAGATCGACGTGGTCGAAGAGGAACTGAATGTCCTGGTTATCGAG
>Ga0334892_1000573_pt1 | contig 42445 bp, 52 predicted proteins | sample GraSluR3_MG_4_FD_207213 | JGI IMG/M metagenome (GOLD analysis project Ga0334892, IMG submission 207213) | Sludge microbial communities from methane-producing bioreactor in Wageningen University, Netherlands - Granular Sludge_15_04-R3 | ecosystem: Engineered > Bioreactor > Anaerobic >...
TGTTCGTTTTTAAGATAAAAACTCTTGAATTAATGGGTCTGAAAATATTTCTATGATTTATTGGCTTGTTTAACCAATATTTATAGTTAACCACACTAAAAGAAAAAGTATGAAGTGGGTACTCCACTTAACCATTTTTTGTTGTGTGTGTCCTTGTTTTTGACATACTAAGTTAATTTTAGTTATGTTGTGTAATAATGGTTTAAGGCTGAAAATACTCAATACAGTTTAACCTATTTAATTCTTAATCGTTTATAAATGTGTTGCTCTCACACAGATATTAAACATTTAAATATTAATAATATCATATTATTTTTGAGATCCTCACCTTGGAGTCATAGGATACATTCTCCAACTACCCTTCCTGCCCCTTGGTAGTGGTGAGGATCTGTATTTATAATCAAAATTAAATCAAGTGATAAAAATGGGGATTGAAACTTCAGAAGAACCAGTATGGTTCTACGAAGCCAAATATGGCAAAGTAGGTGAATGGATACTTGTTATTTTAAATATAACTCCTGAAAAAAAGAAAATGCTGGTCAGAAGTGCATTTAGCTACCATAATCAAGGCGATGTCATAGATAACAATAAAAGATTGAATAATTATCTTTTAACAGAAAAAGGTCGTGATTTGATCAGGAAACACATCAGAGAAATGGGGAAATTTGAAGATTTTAGTATAACATTTGTTCAAAATTTTGATGGATATTGATAGAATTAATACCGTGCATAATGAATTAATTGGGTTAATAAGAAATCATATCTATTAGTTATGAAGATATATACAAGTATCACATTATATGAAGGGGAGGCAATAAATTGAATAAAACAGGTAAAATATTGGCCATACTAATCCCAATAGTGGCATTAATATCAATAGTGGGGGCAACAACCATGAACGATGCAAATAACACTACTTTAAATGAAACTAACGAGACTGCACTTGCAAATTCAACAAGTGAAAGTCAAGATACTAAGAATGCTACATCAGAAAGTGGTTCAACTTCTGAAGCAACACCACAGTCTCAGGAAGCAACATCAACTACACAAGAATCAACATCACAATCTCAACCAACAGAACAATCCAAGCAAATGATGTATCAAGAACCCGAAAAACTGCCTTCAAGTGTAGTTTATCGACACGACCCAGATCATCCGATCATTGCACCAGGTTAAACAAATAAAAAAAAATCCCCCACACAGAAAGTGTGTGAGGGGTTAAAAATTATCTTTTTTTCTCCTTAGAATGGTAGTTCACGGTAATTATTGTACACCTGGACCAGCTTCCAGCTCACTATATTGTTGTAGCCATTGTTATTGTTCGATGCATCCAAGGCAACATACTCACCATTTACATAGGCCCTGACATAAACATGGCCAATCTGACCACTTTTGAACTGTGCAAGGACATGGCGATACATGGCCGGTATTCCCATGGCCCTGAGAATAGCAATTAACAAATGGGATAAATCCACACAGTTACCTATTTTATCACGATACGTTCCCAATGCTCCACGCCGGGTGTTGTAGTAATAATCATAGCCATAAACATCACGAACATAATTAAACGCTTGTTCTGCTGTGGTGAACTGTTTAGCCAGATTTTGAATAACTGGATCATTAACCTGACAATTAGCCGTTTTATCCAGGTAGGGTTTCAGGTCATCAGGCACACTAGGTTGGGTGGGCTGTGAAGGACTGGTCCCTCCTCCAAGGCTGTTGGTGTAGATGAAGGCAGGTAAGTATTTTTCATCTGCATAGAAATTCAATGCTCTACTGTACATGTCCATGAAGTTATAAGGACTCATCTGGCCCAAGGGCGTGTTTATGTAGTTTGGCATCTGTTTATTTGCTTCAATGAAGTCCTTAGTTCGCTGTGCTGCATCAATGTAATCAGCTTTTAATAATTTGTTTTCAGGTAGTCCGCCCATAGGATTGGAAGGGTCATCAATACTATCTGTTCTGATATTCTGATTGGTGTTATTGTTTATTTCAATTATCGCAGCAGCCATCATCCTGTTGAAACTAGGTCTGCTTACAGTTTCTCCACCAACATTCACAGTCTTGGGTGTGCTTCCCTTACTTTGTATATAGTTTGTTACTCTTTTTGAAGCGTCTAAAGTTTCGCTTATTGTTTTTACCATAATATTATACCTCCATAGCGTTCGCTAAGATGTAGTTTTTTTTTATAAATTCAAAAAAAATAGAGTTACAATGGCAGAGCAGGAGCGTATGGAACTTTTACCGAACCTATTGCTAGCCAAGTGAAAGTATGAGTTTCACTCCATCCCGTCCCGTCCACATGGTTAAACCAACAAGTACATCCTTGGGGAGTTTTATTCTCTGCAGATGTGGCAAGATAGGAAGAAGGAGACCCAATATATACATCAGGGGTTTCTGCAAATAATTTATTAAAATTTATAGCTTTACTGGTAGCCCTACTCCCATTCCCTGTAATAGTAGATTTGCCTCTATCAACAACTTCAATAACTTCTGAATTATTAATTACTCTCCTTGTTGCGCTAACCATGCTACCAGGGAAAACAGGGGTGAGTTTAATATAATCTAATGCAACCTCAGACTGGCTGATTGATTTAATTATAATTCTATAATTACTTTTAGGGTCAAATTTATTGATTATAGTTGTACCGAAGTCATTCACAGTATCTTCATGCATGAACATTATTTCGTAATCATAACCTCCGTCTTTAGTGATTTGTACAAGAATATCAAAGGTTTCAGTACCTGAAGAGTCCCACATTATAGTTAAAACCATATCTCCAGCCAATACACCGGTACCTAAACTTTTAGTATCTAACAATACCATTCCAGGATAGTTTGAATATACTGCACTTCCATCAAGATAATTAGGGTCATCTATGACCTTAGAATTGTCTCCTTTATAAAGTACTGCATCTAATATAAGGCTAGCATTGACTGGAATACCTGTATTGCTCATTTTAACACCTCATATTCATAAATGAAGTCTTGGAATTCTATATTGCAATTTTTATCTCCTTGAGCAAGGGGTTTGAATTTAAAGCCGATGTATTTATCAATACTGTCATAACCAATGCGGTATTTGCCCTGACTTTTCCCAAGGACCACATTAGTATTCATTCCCCCTGTTCCTAATTCATCAACATATGCTCTGATTGGAATGTCTGGGGCTGATGAACCAGGTTTGGGAAAAATAAGTTCCATGTTCTCTTGTCCGGGAGTACCATCTGGTAAATAAAATATATTAGGATATGTGATTTGGACTGCATCAAAAATGTAAAAATCATTATAACTTGCAACAACCCCTACTGGTGTTTCTCTACCCGTTACAGCAAAATAACCCTCAGTATTTGGGGTGGGAATTGTAAGTAATGTCACTCCATCCACGGTTACCCTAGTGTAATTTTCATATACATAAAAATCATACCTGTGATAAGCCGTGTCTAACTCTTTGTTTACAGAATATGATGCAGATATTCCTGTATTACGCATTTGTTGCACTACCCACTTACGTGGTGACACCCACTGTGCATAATACCACCAAATTCCATTATTAGGAGATAATGCATCACTCCATGACCCATCCCAATGAGTTAAAAACTCTATATTTTCAGTCCGTTTAGCATATACTCGAACAAAATAAGGAGGTTTTAACCGTTTAGCAGTTCTAAGGGCTGCCCGATTCCCTGTTGCAGTGTTTGTTACACGTAATTCCCCACCGGTTTCTACAACATTGGCCTTAGTCCCACTACGAGATAATACCCAATCACTTGAAATTGAATTATCATCAAAGTTATCAAAGAAATGAGGATTGTAGTATACTGGTGTGGGTTGGTGAGGGAAGATGTATCTTATTTTTATATTGTCCCATAACCCCGTACCAGTTAAATTAGACCCGAATCCGAAATAATTGTTAGTGTAACCTGCAAAATGTCCATCATAATAAGTAATGTATTCTTTGTTTCCAATACTAACTATTATCCTGTTTTTAACCCCATCATAACTGAACAACACATTAACATTATATTTAACCCCAGTTGGCACTTTACCAGCACAGAATTTTGTCCGAGAGATTTCTAATCTAGTCACACCTGCATTGTAACAAAGTCTAACATAAGTATCTCCACCATCATAACAAAAATCTATCCAGAAAAAGTTCTCAGAATCATAGTATTGTGGTGAACATAAATAGAAGTATGGGTTTCCCTGTGTACCATAACTTACTATTTTAAAATCAAAATTGTATTCAACCCCATAAGCAGGGTCACCATAATTATGAGAGCATATGAAGAAGTTAGATTTGTTATCTGCACCATTCCCTGTGTGCTGTATACTTTTTCCACCTGAAATTGGCGAAGTGGAATTCACACTCAGTGTTCCACCCAGTACTGCAAAATCAGATATAACTCCATCTTCAAAATCCCAAAACCAACCTTTATATACTTTTGACGGAGAACTCTTATCAGTTGCAGCACTATTCCCATAGAACAGAAGAATTGGGGTTCTGTTTGTGCTTCCACCAGGGATAGCATCTATTAATATATTAAATGTAGCCCATTCACCAGCACGATAATTTAATCGATCATAGCAGAGGAATGTTTGCCCATCAGGATGAATAAATCGAACATCTGAGAAATCTGTTTTCATCCCAGTCCTATAATGAACTGTTACTTGTAAAGCCGGCCACACTGCAGTTTTAACTCCAACATTACTCCCTGCAAACCACATTGGCCTGCAGTAACTCCAGCCTTCTTTCCATGGAACTCCTATTTTTATTTCCTTGAAGTTTTTCCATCGAGAAGGTAATTTAAGATATATCTTCCCTGCAGTGGCCCCGGTTGAGTCAATGTATGTTAAATCTGGATGAGAACTGGAAGATGCTACATCGAATACAATATCTTCCACAGTTTCAGTTGTAGATATACTATTGCTGACGTGTTCTCCAATAAGTTCTTCCTTTCCATCCGGCCGGACACCATATAATCCAGTTACAACATAATATTCATTAGTACTTTCATCCGCTTTTGTTTTTAATTTACACCGGGCTGAAATCCACCTAAAATTAGTAGATTCAATAGGGAAATAACTGTTTTGGAAAGTACCGATCACTGATGATCCTTCTGGTTTTTCAAAAACAGCTTTGCCGTCAGGGATAGCATAGAACTTATCAAAAGGTTTATCTGCTTCAATTGCATTAACACCCGTTTTGCGTTTTTTGATATAAGCCATAAGATGTTACCTCCTTTGGACAAAAGCACCTGCACCACTGAAACCCAAGTTTCCCAGGCCCTCCCTGGAATACATGGCCTCTGATCTCAGCCTATTTAATCCAAGTAATTCCTGTTTCATTCTTAGTACAATTGATTTAAACCTTTTAGACGGTATGTTAAGGTCTATATCTGCCCTGAATTCTCCTTTTTCTAGATTTAACTTATTGGTCATTGATTTGATTTCATGATTCCCTGAAAGAAGAACATGTGGAACATCTGTTATAAGGTAATTAGCAGGGTTTAACTGCACTGTGCCCAGCATATCCAATGTAAAACCAATATATGAGTAAGACCTGGAATCAACTGTATCTTTAGCGTCTTTTTCAGCTTCGGCCTGGGTTGTGGTATTCGTCATGTCTTTATAATTGACCCATGTCCCATAACGAAGCATACTATCTATATTAACATATCCTGTGCCAGCAGCTCGTTTTTCAGCATCATCAGGAGGATAGTACTTTCTGAATGCACGGTTGCAAATACTGTTATTTCCAGTTCCAATCGTGGGTTTATAGGTGATTCCAGTCACGTCCAGAATATTTAATCCCTGTTTTGCTGTCACAACTCCAGCAGATCCTGAAATCTCTTCAAAGATAAAAACATCATCTTTACGTTCAGCCCCTGGCTCGATGTATCCAGTGTAACCAACCAATTCACAAACATCTCTGATGACTTCAATAGGATACTGTGCATCAGATTCAAGGGTGGTTTGTAACATTACATCAGATCCAATCAATCCAATGTTATCAAACCACATTACCCTTTGTTTAATTGGTCCGGGATGTGTTGGAATGGTTATAGTGTCTACAAACCTTATTTGAGTGATATAATATTCATCAGACGTGGCAGAATTATCAAAAGCATCCTTTAAATTGAATTTAAATTCCTCTGGAATTCCAGATAAATTTAATTCAAAATGTCCAATAACTTTGCCTTCAACACGAGATGAATTAACCGTTATTGTGTAATCCAATGCATCATCTGGAGTTTCATTCCCTCGATACATTGAGATAACAATGTTGAATTTGAAAGGATACACAGTAGAATTCCCTTTGGCCATGTAATCGAATACAAGATAAGGGTTTTCTGATACTTTCAATGGTTGGGATGAATTACCCCAAATCAGTGCTTCACAATCTTTACTATTGTTTTCTGAACAATTACTCAGACTTATGTCCTCATAATACAACATAAGCCCGGGTGGGGGCATACCTACGGATTTATCCTGTTTTTTATCAAATCCAGAAACACCAATACTATTAAAGTCATTAATATTGCTCATGTCTTTTAGGAATGCATAGGAACCCTTGTATTTGTAAAATAATGGGAATTCAATACCTGTGGATATGTACTCCATGAATTGCATCAAATTACTGAAATTATATCTGTAAGCATTCACGGCAAGGTCCTGGCCAGATGTACCATAACCTATCGCGAAATTCTTAAAAGTAGGTGCACGATAGAAATCTGCTTCCCTACCTACACAATCCATTTTTAGCAAATCATCATTTAATGTGAATCCTAATACATAGCCTCCAAAGTCGGGTTTAGCATGCTTTCGATCTTCACCCACATAAAAAGTTACAGCGTCCATGAAGTCGAAAATCATCCGTGAATACAAGTTTTCAGGGCATAAAAAGTCTTCTTTGAATGTAACATTTAGTTTAGCCGTGTTCATCTCAGCAATTGTATTTTTAGTGTATTCTGCAGATTGAGCTTCTAGAGAAGTGGAAATATTAGAACTCTCAGTTGATAAGATGTTAACACGCATTACTATGAATGATTCAAACCAAACATCACGCTCATAAAAAGAAGCTTCTAAATTATGAGTACCTGCATTTAGCCTATGTCTGCCAAAATCCATCCATGCGAAATGATAAGCAGGTGTTTCAACACTTTTAACATCCACCAATTTATCATCAAGTTCTAAACGCAATTGTGGAGGTAGTTGCCCAGCCTGTTTGATGGCTTTAACCACTCTGACAAAAATCCGGTAATCGCCAGTTTTTTCAAGATATACCTCTTTTGAAATACTCCCTGATTGATAAGAAGAGTATGATGGAAACCCAAAGATAGGAAATCCATCATAACCACTTTGAGTCATATCTGCAGGTGTGCGGATACAGTTACTTCCAGGGAGGTAGTAAATAGCGGTCACATCTTTGGCTTCAATTTCTGCCCGAAAGTATGGATCTTCATGGATGGTGACGGGATCCACACCATTAAGTAAAGGTATGAAGTTTACTTCTTTCATTCCATTCACACATCCTTTAGATGATTCGTATCCTTTGATTTACTGGGTTCAACCACTCCAGGGCCAATTTGGAATAATGATTCTGGTTAGAGGATGGTAATGTGTTGTCATAAAATCCTATACCTGTTAAACTGGTTGCAGGTATTTTGTTTGATTTTATGGTAGTGGGATACTTTTGTAAAATCATTGTACGCAAATTCTGTGCAGGGTTAGGGTTTGCACAGGTTCCACTACCTTTATTCCAGAACAAAGCATAATGCGTGTTTGACATTGAAATGGATTGATCATCTGCTGTTATTTCTAATGAAGCTCCATCATGGTAGCAACATGAGAATTTAGGATATGTTAAATCATTATATTCATGTTTGATGTACACAAATGGTTCACTACGTCGTAAAATCCATTTAGTCCTATTAATGGCCAGTATTAGTTCTTCAGGAGTTTTGTTCAATAATTTAATGAATGAAATAGGTCCAATGTCCACGTTAAAGAATTTTTCAAAAGAAGCACCGTTTATTCTGTGTATTTCAATACCTGTGGGTGTGGGAATTATTTGAATTGAATCATTGTAAAACTTGCATTTGTCTACTTTCAAACTTTCTTCTATGTTATGTATTTCATTCCATTCGTTCTGAGGATTATTATTTGAATATAACCTTGGTGAACCATTGAAAATTGCCATGGGGTCACTCGCACTGTTTTGGAATGAATTGTCTGATTCTCCATTTTTATGCAAATATGAAGAACCACGACTCCCCAGACCTGTTGAAGCATTTCTTCCAGTTACAGGAATTTTAGCAACACTTTCAAGAACCTGGGCCTGTGTTTTGTACACTTTCACTTTGTCAGTGTATACGGTATGATTTGTAGACTCGTGGCTGTGGTGTGTGAATCCGATAGTGAGTCTTTTCATAGTGCTAAGACTACATGGACCTTTCCAATAGAAATCCCATTCAGAATTAGTTGAATTCCATAGCCAGGCAGTGATTAATCCATTTTCCTCTACTAAAATCTTCCATTTGTGAAGTTTATAGGATGAAGACACATTGTTTTTAATTACTGGGTCTGTCCATGGTTTAGCAAATCGAATATCTCTGCTATTACTCCCACAATCCTGGATAATTAAAAATGTATCTGGCCATCCTTCCCTATCTAACCATTGTCCAGGTCTTAAAACAAAGTGATAATTATGTGCATCAAATCTGTCTGTTGAACTAGTATCTGGAACTTCTAAATCAAATTCAACATAGAATGGAGCATCAAATGACTGTTTGGATTGGATACTTCTGGCACCCCACGCCGGCATTCCTGGAATTATAGAAGTAATCACTCCACTCATCCCTAGTTTGCCTCCAGATACTGTGTGACTTCCACCGGTCATGTTCCACATAGTGGCAGACCATTTGGATGTGTCAAGGGTTGTACCTGGAAAATCATCTTCTAACAATACTAATTCTTCGGTTAAATCATAACCATGTTTTAATGGTGTTCCAGCGTAGGGGCTTGTAGTATAATCCATTTCAAGGAATACATCCAGGGCATTGTTAATTAATTCAACTGTTAATGTTGCTTTAGCTTCAAACTGGTTGATATTATCAATATCCACGTTGCGGATGAGGTACCAGCCTTTATGGTTTAATCGAACATTATCATACTCTTCAGGACGGCTAGCTGTTGCATTTATCCACACAGGACCCCAATCTTTCTGTTTAGTGCTCCTGATAGTTATGCCTCCAGATTCTTCAGTACCTCCTTGTGTTATCAGGCCACGGAGTTGGTTTATTTTCCAGATGGGGCCGGCGATGGTGAACTTTTCCTTACCATCCATGACTCCGTAATCATTGTTTTTTTCATAGTAGAATCCTCTATCGAAAACTACAGGTCCGATTATACAAGTATTCATGCATACACCCTTTTTTTTAGTCGAATAATTCGTCAACTACTCCGTTTAACTCCTCATGCACCACGTTTTTAATCTCCTTGATAAGACCATCTTTGTCATAGATAGGGCCAGTAATGTTAAACACGAATTGCAGCACCCTTTTAACTGGGTTTGCAATTCCAAAGCCCCCAGCACCACTACCTGGCGGAGGTGACCAGGTTCCACGGTTCTGGAAGGCTGTGGTATCAAATGGTATTCCGTTTACCATGGCCCATACGTGTGGTATGCCTGTGGATCCCCAGGTTCCATGGGCCATATAGGCTGATAATCCCATTGCCTGGGCCAGGGCTATGATAATCTGAGCGCCATCAAAACAATTGAATCGACGATCTCTTAAAGCCTGAGCATTACTTTTCTGATCCCCATAGTAGAATTGATATGCTGTTCTTCCAATAATTGAACTGGCAAGGGCTGCGAAAGCTGATAAGCTTCCTCCATTTTTGAGTGTTGAAAGTGAAAGACTAACTCCTCCAATGTTCATCTTCCAACCATAAACGGTTGAGAGGATCCTGTCAATCCAGTTGTCACTGAAATCCCATCCACCAGCATAACAGTTACCATCATAATAGCAAGTATCATCATTTTCAGGGGCAGGACCTGCACCATACATTCTATTCTGGGTTGACCTGAAAACCATAGGTGCGATACCAGCAAAGAGACCATCATTTGAAAGTCCTCCACTGTAATTCAACACACTTATGTCTGGCCCTCCAGCAGCACCGGGCCAGGTTGTACCTCCAAAACCACCACCCCCTCCTCCGGAACCTCTAGAACCACCTCCAGTTATGAAGTCCCAGAATCCTTTCAGATGATCGTATAAAGTTTTGATAGGACCCCATACTCCATCCCTAATAGCAACTGCAGCTGATAGCATACCATTTTTCATCTGATTCCAGGCAGACAGTATCATACCCACATAGGGAGATACCGCTCCCCAGATCTGATTCATCACATTCCAAATGGTCATGAACACATTATTCCAAATCCACTGGGTTGTGGATTGAATAGTGGACCAGGTGGATCCTATGAAACTGGCCAGGATGTTAATCACACCCATGATGACCTGGATTCCAATCATCAGGCCCTGGGCTGCGAATATGAAAATGTTCATGAGCATGGTGCTGAAGGTCTGACCAGCTGCATCACCAAAGAGAAGAGTTACAATCATGGTCAAAGGGTTATATTGAGCTATGAACTGGAACATGGCCATGAGTATACCATACCAGTCAATACCAGAAGCCCAAAGAGTAATAGCTTCAAGTAAACCACCACCACCATCACCTCCAAAGATGTAATCTATTAACACACCTATCGGGTTGAATTGGATTAACCACTCACCAATAGCCATGAAAAGACCAATCCAATCAACATTAACGAGCCATGACATGAATTGACCAATGATATCTCCACCAGCACTGAAGATTCCCATGAGACTGTTCCAAAAGAACACCCCTAAACCTATCCAGTCAATATTTACAATAGCATTCCAGATCATGCCTCCAAGATTCTTAAGACCCGGAATAATGCCCAGCCATTCACCATCCTTGAAGAAAGCACCGACCAGAGCATCCCAAGCACCAGTTAAGGAAGTGAAAATATTGTATAAAAATTGACCAACACTAACCAGAGTATTCCAGTACCCAATTAGCACCTGCCAGGCCCCATTCAAAATCAATCCACCAATCCAAGACAGAGCCGATCCAATAGGTGATAAAACACCCCAAAGGTACCCAGCAACTCCTCTTAATATTCCTATAAAGTTCATCAGAGCATTTAAAGCAGGGAAAAGTATGCTCCTTATACCTATCACAAATTGGTTTGCCACCGTGTCACCAAAGAGCAACCGGATCAGCATAGTAACTGGATTATAATTAGCGAAGAAAATGATAATTTGGCTAAGAATTCCATACAGAATCCCTTCTAAACTTACATTTTCAAGACCACCAAATAAGGCATTCCAGATGTATTGGCCCAATCCTTTAACACTGTTGTAGATAGCGGTAACAAATCCCGTAGCAACAGCTCCCCAATCAATACTCAGTAACCAGTTCCAAAGCATCCCAAAAGCATTCTGGAAACCTTGAATCAAACCAACAAAACGCCCTTCACTATCAAAGAATGCTCCAAAAAAGGCTTTAATTGCATTGCCTGCCTGACTTATAATCCATACAAGTTTATTGAAATTTAGAATTATGAAGAGTAAAGGATTCACAAAAATGGTCAATAAACCTAGTACCTGGCCCAGAGGATTATTCTGGAAGAAACTCCAAACCCGGGCAACAACATTACCTAACAATCCAAATAAGTCAATAATGGCCCGGACAATATCAAAACCTTCTGTAGGAGGGAATAATTGATTCCATAATCCTTGGAAGTATGAAATTAGTGGTGAGAAGAATTGTAATAAACCATACCAAGCTTCTTTAATCCCATTAATAGTAGCCACAACATGAGGATTATTCACGAAAGCAGCCCACAACCTCATGACACCAGACCTAATGGCCTCAATCATTGTGGGAATGTCTTTCCACCAATGGAAATATTCTCCTATTTTATAGATTATGACTGCAGCAGCTATACCAGCTGCGATGAATGGCAATAATGGAGCCAATGCGCTCCAAATTGCCCCTGCAAGCAATATGAATCCTCCAGACGTGCTTATTGCTGTCACTTCAAGACCGAAAAGAGGAAGTAACATGTTTATAAAGTTTAGAGTTGCGGCACTTGCTGCAGGGATGATGGTGGAAGTTAATATTATTCCAAACCCTATTAGTGCAATGCTTGCTATGCCTATTATAATTCCTAACTGAACCCATCCTGGTAATGCAGCCCAACTACTAGATAACCATCCAATTACATTTTTAGCACCATAGGCAAGGTCTGCCAGGGCCATGGTAATGGCATAAATCAATGGAGCAGCAGGTATCAGGAAAGCTCCGAGGAGCTGGCCACCAGCAATAGTTAAGACTTGGACAGCATCATCAAGACTATTGATTTCTTTTGCCATCTGGGTTAAACTACGCTGTTCCAGGACCTGATTGAGTGCAGCTATGATTCCTTTTTTATCTTCTTTATCACCACTCCACAAGCCTGTGGCTTTAAGTGCATCAGCTGTAACTCCAATCTCACTTAGTCGGCGTTCCCATCCTTGGCCCTGGTCTATTAAATCTTTGAGGGCTAGGGCAGAGTCCCGGGCCGATCTTCCTTCCATGGCCATGGCACTAGAAAATACTGCACTGGTTTCTATGAAATCTTTAGCTTCACTTGCATTCAGTTTGTAGATACGGGCCATCTTGGCAACTTCCATGCCGACCTGGTTCATATCTGTTTTGCGGTAGATTGTTTGGAGTCTGGCCATCTCGTTGGTGTACGCGGTTAGTTGTGAGGAGTCCCATCCCATGCCTCTGGCCATTCCTGCGATTTGTCCTTGGGCATTGACTGCACTGTTGGCAACATTCATTATTTGCATGGCTAGGTCCATACCTAATGTGATGGCTAACATTCCTGCTGTAGCCTTTAGCAGGTTCATTGCATTGTTAAGGCCGTGCATCTTTGATTGTGCTGTAGTTGCATTGTTCCCGGCGTTACTGGTTGATTTTGCTGTGTTTTCTAGTTCTTTGCCGGTTTTGCTGGTGGTTTGGCTGAGGTTGTTCATGGTCTGATTCAGACCATCACTATTCTGCTTTAGCTTTGAAACCTCAGAGCTGGATCCACTTGCTCCTTTCTGGAGGCCATTTAATTCAGATTGTAAGGATGCTGCTTTTGATTTAGCACCGCTTAACCCCTGAGTAAAATTGGTAATATCCAGAGTTAGGAATGATTTAATTTCTCGTCCACCGAAAGCCATGATAAAAGACTCCATTAAGTGACTACAAAATAGGGGTTTTTATATACAAAATTTAAATATAATGACTACAAAATAATAATTACAAGAATCAAATCGAAGATGATAAAAATGGGGAATAATATACCAACAAGCGTGAGAATACCCTCTGAATTTAAAGATGATATTGAATTATTAGCAAAACATAGGGGAAAATCTGTCTCTAAAACCATCATCACAGCAATAGAATATTACATAGCTCACGAATATGACCTAATACGCATGTTAAAACTTAAAAAACTTGAAGAGGTATAAAAATGGGGGATTATACAACTAAAAAAAATTTAAAGAAATATTTGAAGAAAAGATTAGGATCTGATTTAGGGGGAGCAAGTAAAGAAATTCGTGAACTCTTTGGAGCAAGCATGATGTCTGTTAGTAAAAACCAAAAAGCAAATTTGTTTGCTCTCCGTTTACGTACAGAAATCAAACCACAACTAGATAATGGGAGTATAACTTCTATTGAACAATTAGATGAAATAATTAATGAACAATTCTCAACCTTACGACAAGTCATGCAATGTCCTCCTCTTAAGATCAAGATTTATAAACCTTCAACCAAAGCAATTGTGTCTGCCCATCGTGGAACTAAAAAAGCCGGAGGAGCTTTAGCAGGGGGATTACTTTTAGGCCCAGTAGGGGCAATTGCAGGGTATGCACTTGCTAGCGGTGATGGGAGCACAACTAAAGAAAGTATCATTAACAACAATAAAACTTTTGAAAATGCTCGTATTGCGATATATGATAATAAACTTCAAATTTACAACAAAATGGTGTGCCATGAAGGCACTATCCTTTTTAATGACATTAACTCCATTGATTGGAATGAAAGAGGTCGTGTATTTCGACTTAAAACAAATGGGTATGGTACTATTGTGATTTCAAGTAAAAACACATCTCTTAATTCTTTGTTTGATGAGTTGATGTTAAAATTCAACGAATTTGAGCCCCAAATATCCAACAAGGAAACTGAAGCCCCCAAACCCAAACTAAGTAATCATGACCCTTTTGACACTCTTAAAAAGCTTCATGAATTACATGTTTCTGGAATACTCACTGAAGAAGAGTATAAATCCAAAAAAGCTCAATTATTAAATCAAATTTGATTATAAATCTAAACTGCTAATTTTTTATAGTTAATGTGAAAGTAAAGTATTATAACTATTAATGGGGAGGCTTTAAAAGGGATTTTAAATGGATCCTAACTCCTGTTCTAATTGTGGTTCTCCTATAGAAGCAGAAGCTAATTTTTGCAGTGAATGTGGAAGTAAAGTATAATTTGGAGGTAAATATTTTTCAGTAACTTATAAAATAAGTGATCAGACCACTGCATAATTGGTCTGCATGGATGGAATTTTCATATCATTAAGAGTTAGTAAGTCAACTGGTCGGTTTTCTTTCTTTTGATGTATTAGGAACATGAAAACGGCTTCAAGATGTATTGTATCTTTTTTTACATCGATTGTCATTTCAAAGTTGAAATTCCTTAAAGAGAATGGTTTGACATGGAAATATTTGGAGGCATCCAATATTTCCAAAGCTACTGGAATGTTATCTTCACTGAAATCAAGTATAACATTATCTGCTAATTCTACAGATTCCTTATAAGAATAAGGCTTTTTAACCTTTAAAAACAATGCATCTGCCTGAGCATCATAGTTACTTATCATTTCAAAATCCACGTCACTCATTTTTCTCTACCGTTCTCTAACTTTCACTGACTGTTCATATGTAGTTACAACTTTTATATCTTTTTCTTTTGAATTTTCAAAGTCAATGATAATGATCAGATCGTGATTAATTCTGGAATCATCCTGTTTGTAAAATAATTTAAATCTGTTTTTTCTCTGTTGAAGAATTCCAGAAACATCTTTTTTCACTAAATAGTCATATATTAAATTTTCATTGATGTTTCTATCTTCCATCCTATCTTTTGCATGAGGGCCTATTTCAATTTGGTTTTGATTACATTCTGATAATCTTGTCAATGCATGCGCAATAGGTGAGGTCATAGATTCAAGTTAAATTTTTATAGGATATAAATAATTTTATTTAGTGTATTCAATTATTATTGGTGGTTTAATATTCACATCTGCATTTATAGCTGCTGATATGGCTATTTTTACCATTTTTTCGCAACTCATGGTTTTAGTCTGTTTTAGTGCGTATAGTGCTCCTCTTGCATCGTATCGTCCACTGCCAATGGCATCGTAATTGTCATTAGATTCTATAATGTCATAATCTTCACCCAAACGGAATAATCGGCCTTTGTAACCGATGAGTAAGGATGAGTCGTATTTCATTTTATGATCGTCTACTAAGTTTTCTTCTTGGAGTTTTTCTTTTAATGCAGGAACAAATTCTTTAAGGAGGTACAGGAAAGGATCTTTGTGTTTGTCGGTGGGAGGGTCAAAGTCATGGTTTAGTATTTGTCCTATTCTGCTGCTTCCTGCTACTCCTATTATCATTCCGTTTGGTGTTTGGAAGATCTTTTTCTGGTTTTTGAGTATGGTATATGCTCCAAATCCATCATTGTTACCGCTGTCTGCGGCCATTACAATTTTCTTATGTGGTGTTATAACTCCTGCGATGCATGTCATATAACAATCACCTTAGTTTGTTGTGCTCTAAAATTTAAGGAAGGTTGAACTATAATATTTACAAAAAGGATAAAGGAGGTGATAATTTATGCCAGGTAAGAAGAAAGCCATACATGTTGTAGCGGATAAAAAAGGTGGGTGGAATACTAAAAAAGACAATGCTAAACGAGCTTCAAAACATTTTGACACTAAAGCTGAAGCTGGTAAAGCTGCTAAAGATCAGGGTCAGCGGGAGAAGACAGAAGTTATCACGCACAAGAAGAATGGACGTATTCAACGGCGTGAAAGTTATGGTAATGATCCATATCCACCAAAGGACAAGAAATAATCATATTTTTTCTCTTTTTTCACCTTATTCTTGGTATGGTTTCTAAATATTCCATGAATTCTTCTATTTTATCCACCATCTGCCTTAATTCTCTATTAAATAATCTGTATTCTTGTAAATCATGCACCCAATGATAATCTATCTCTATAACATTTATAAGTTGACATATGTTGTCTTTTTGTTCATTTAATGAAGTTTTTAATTCATTTAAGAAATCTTTCTTGAAATATTTGAATTTGTTTTCAACATCAGAATCATTATTTTTCAACTCTTTCCGAATATGGATCAATGTTATTATGTGTTTGTCAGGGATTATCTCTATTGTACAGTCTATTAATTCATTTATATCCTCATAAACGTCCATATTGTCTTTATATATCTTTTTTTCAATATTTTCTACTTTATTAACGGCTTTTTGGTACAGTTTTAATTTTTTATTAATTTCCATAACCCTAATCCCCCCTCATTTTTTTTTATTCTATTATTCTGTAAAATTCTTCTTCTATGATGTTGTATACTTCTGTTTCTGAGGATGTTATTCCTTTTTCTAGGTATTTCCAGGTTCCACGTTTAGGGTGTTGGAATTCTTTTTCGTGTTGGATCCAGCTGTAGTCGTATCCTCTGCTCCATGGGTTGTTTCGGACTGAGTATCCGAATTCCATTTTAAAAAGATTGGTTAGGGTGTAGATGATTTGTTCGTAGGATTCTTCTAGGTATCCTTTATCAAGGGGTACGTAGGGTGTGGTTTTGGTTTTGATTAGTAAGCCTGCGTCGATTAGTGCATCGAAGAATCCTGTTTTTAGTTTCAGTTCCACTTTTTTGGCCCATGATTGGAACTGGGAATCATCAACCCTATACATAGTATTTCTTATGCCTCTGTTTGTAGTTCATCCATTAGTTCTTCCATTTCCTCGGAATTTTTCTCTCGGGGTTTGGTTTTGCCTTTTTGTTTGTTGTATTCTTCTTCCTCTTTGTCCATGATTTCTTTCTCACGTTTTAGAAGGTGTGAAGTGGTGTAGGTGTCGAGGTTCCAGTATGCGTCTGGTGAGAGGCTGATGCCAGGTATCCGCCTCACTATTAAGAAATAGTTATCCAGCATCACCTCTTCCAGGATCAAACTTAATGGTTCAGATTTTTTGGAGTTGTTTTTGTCGAAAGTTTTCGGTTCGGTCCATATTGGCTTTTATAACTTCACGGACTTTCTTATCTATCTGTGTCTGAGTGAAGCCAGATTGGCACATATTATAGAACATTCCCAGGTTTTGTACTTTAATGAGGTCTATGCTGTCATATTCTTCTTTGAACTCTTCCGGTGTGAGTGGGTCTATGAGTAAGCATGCGAGTTCTGCATACGTATTTTCCAGTTTTTCTTCCAGTTGCCTCATCTGATCTTTACGTTCATCTCCATCTTCACGTAACTGTTTCTCCAGGGTACGTTTTTCCTTGGAAAGGGTGTCAATATCGTCAAGTAGTTTGATGGCTTTTCGGATTTCTGCATCAGTGGGGGTTTCTGCTGATTCAATTAACTGTATCCTTTTATTAGTCCTGTCAATCTGTGCCTGGATATCTTCTAATTGTTCTTCCAAGTCTATGTTGTCCTGGAAGACTGGTTTCATTTCTTCCTGGAGTTTTTCTATGTCTTTTTGGAAAGTGACTAATGTTTTGTTACTGCATCTTTTGAATTTCCGTTCTTTTCCACAAAATTCTATTTTAGCACGAGTAAACATCTAAAAACACACCCCTTTTTATATGGTTCCTATATGTAAGTTTGCTAGTTCAGAAATTACTTCAACAGTCATGAAACTGGCCAGGCTTTCATCATTGATTTTGAACTCAGTTTCGATTGATTTACGCTCATCACCAGACTGTGGGCTGTCACATTTAGTAATAGTCGCATCTGGTATTAGAATGGCTGTTTTATGGAATATGTCAGTTGATGTAACAGTTTCGATTTGGGGTCCTATGGATTCTATCAGGATCTGTTTCCTGAGTGGTTCTGATGATACTTTAGTCCCGTCAGTTGTTCCAGATTCATATTCTGTCTGGATCCATTTGGTCTGTTCTGTCCAGGGTATGGTGAATCCTCCTTCGGATTCTCTTATGCCCATGTTTTTAGTTTCAGTACCGAAATCATCCCCTCCGCATGGTTCACTTTCGGCGTTGTTGTTTACTTTTACATTGCCTTCTATTACACAGGGGAAAGCATATTGTGATTTGTTTGCTTCGGTTAGTGTCACTCCGACCGGGGCGTAGTAGAGTATTGTCTGGCCTGCTTCTATTTTGACTTTTTTAGTAGGTACTACTCGGGCAGGGTTGGGTTGTTTGAATTGGGGATAGTCACTGACAAATTTAGGGGCTATGCTCATGGGTTCATCGTTTTTGAATTTAACCTCTAGTTCATTGAGCATACAATTATCATAGACGTATGCATCATTTGCAGTCTTAGCATAACCATTATACAATGTACAGAGTGGTGGATCGGATGGGTTTAAAACATCAACTGCAAAGACGTACTTTTTGGCCTTAGTGGCTCCGGCTATTGCGGGGTCTGGGCCTGTCACATGTCCAAAGAGTAAATACCAGTAATCTTCCCATCCTTGTTGGTATCGTGCTTTATCTTCGTAACCTGGGCTACTGGCTGCTTTTTTACGGTACATTCCCATGGTTAGACTGGATCCACCTGTGTGGCCCTTATCTTCTTCGTGTTCGATTTCTTTTTCAGGTTCGAACTCGGTTCCAGGGATCATTATTAGTGGTTGTTCAGGGGCTGTTTTACCGGCGGGTTTGATCCCCAAGGACCAGTAGTGATATGCTAGGTTAGGTGCTATAACTCCCATTTAGTCAGTCCTCCTCTTCTGTTTAGGTTTTTTTACGGGTTTAGATTCTTCTTTTTCCACCCGTTTAAAATATCCTGATGCATCCAGACATGAAACCAGCCTTTTATTATCATCAGGTACTTCAATTATCTGATTTTTCTTTAGTTCTTCGTCTTTTTCCATTATTTCAAAAGCTACTAGTTCCAGGGTCTTATGTCCATCTGGCCCTGTATATTGAAACTTCATAAACAAAATCCCTCCTTCTATAAAGTATATCTAAGTTTGAATGCTACCCTGAGCAGATTACTGAAAAAAACCTCTTTATTATCCTCATGGCGCTTATAAACCAAAGCACCAATTGGATAAGTTTTATGATACTCCAGTTCTATACTATGCCGTGTTGAAAGCTCACCATTAACACCCCCACGTCTGATTAGGGTTATTATTTCTTCTTCGAAATCCCATAGTTCCATTAGAAGCTTATTTTTATCTAGTGTAGCGGTGTGTCTTCGTATTTCTAGTTCTTTAACGTATTCATCACAGCCGGATGGTTTTTCTTGTTTCATTTCCCCGACCTTGTAGCTCAGGGCAGGTAAGGGTGTGTTCGGATCCATGGTGGAATCATCATAAAAGATCCGGGTGTATTTCCCGGATTTGATGATGAATCTGGTTAGGTCTTCCAGGATTTCCTGTAATTTACTCAAAAAAATAGCCCCCACAAATATTTAGATTAGGCTGAATCCAATCAAATCCTCGTTAATACCATCATCGATGTTATCATCGGCGGGAGTGTTTTTATACGTGTCTATGGCCCTGTCTACTATTCCCAAGAGACGGTCCGCATAGTTTTTACTTTTCTGTGTTCCATCACCCATTACCTGGCCTTCATGCTCCCACCGGGTGAGCCAAGTCATGGCTGCAGCTGCAATGTATTTGTACTTGAGTAGTGATTCTGGTAAGGTATCTGTCTGGAGGCCATCTCTAACATAATTCTCACCATCAATTAAACCAAGATCCAGACTTTCAAGTGTGCAAACAGGACTGTTATTCCTAAATATGATGTCGATGATGTCAAGTGAATCTAAAGTTGTATCTAAGTGGATACTTAGCGACTTAATACCAGACAATAACTGACTTTTGGGATCCATCCCTTGATCATTGACTTTAAAAGTAACTGCTCCAGACTGCCCAGCACTGATAATATCACCCGATCCCTGAAGAGTTAAAAGAGTGACTTCAGCACCCATGGTATCATGAAAACCTAGACTAATCTTTGAAGGATCCAACTCACTACCTGGAGTTAGTTTGATTTCAACTGAATCTATCGAAAAATAATCACGCTGTAATGTAGGGATGATAATCACATCATCAGTCATGCCAGTAAATCTTAACAGGTTTATATGAACAGATCCGGCCACTAACTGACATTTACTGGATGGTTGTACGTTGTCTGATGATTCAAAAGAGTAAGGGTATTGTCTGTCAACTTTGAATTCCCTGAGGTGGTGGAGGATTTTATAATAATCCTCCATCCGGGTTGCAGGGTCTGCCAAAGGTCACCCCTCCGTTTATGCTTTTTCATATCTGACAATAACCAGTCCGCCAGGGAATGCTTGGCCATCGCCAGTAACAGTCTTTTTCAAAGTGATTGACTGCCCTTCGGTGACTTCTGCGTCAGTTGAAACTAGGTCCGCACCAACAAAACCCGAGATTGGATTGGTGCTGTTGACAGCTCTGGTTCCTAAACTTGTAGTTCCAGTTCCAGCAGCTCCCTTATTTTGCACGTCAAGGGTCATGTAATTGGTTGCCTGGCCAATGTTTCCATCTGGCACTACTTTTACATCCTTTACTATGCAGTTGTATGGTGCTGTGAAAACTGTTTTTTCAAAGGTTCCTGATGCAGCATCAGCGGGCAGTTGCACCCTTGAAAAAAGGTCCTGGTGTGATACAAAAACTTCTTTGAACTTTTTTATCTCTTCCGTATTTGCATCTACGGCTTTTTTAAACACTCTAGAATCCATACCAAATCACCTCCTATGGGGTTGCAGATACTAAGTCAGCAAAGCGGATCATCCTTTCACCCTTAGCTCTGGGGTATGCTCCGCAAGTACAGGCTACTTTGATGGTGGTCATTGGTCTGTGCTCTTTATCAGCATTATCAAACATCAACATACTGACAGGGGGGAGTAATTTTTCCATTCCCTGGATAGTTGGCATGGATTTGATTTTGGGGTTGTTGTATTTCATCATGATGACATCCAGGGCTGGCATGTTACTGTCAACTCCTATAGCTTCACCATCATCAAATGCCCGACCTCCCCAGAAGTTCTGAGCGTTAGCTAAGTCCAATGCTTTTTTGATTTCAAAACCATTCTGAGGTAATTTGTAATCAGAGGTAGACTGTCCTGCTCTAGCTTTTAACTCAATGTTAGCTTCCTTACCATACGCAATTAAGTCAATATTGTAAGGTTTAGGTAAGATGAAATTTTGTAACCTCATCACATCCCTATATATTGATTTGAACTCAGTAGCAGCTTCACCCCATTCTCCAATGATTTTATCATCAGTTACAAGGGTTGCGTTTTCTTTAGCTGTGGTGTAAACAGTTTGGTCCACATCATTTGCAAACACATATCCCATTCCACTGATTTCATCCATCAGATTAAAATTAGGATGTTCCATGTCACTGTTGAGAATATTATATTCTATTTCGTTGTGCACAAGTTTGAATCCTTTAGGGGTTACTACCTCCCCTCTGATTTTCCGTGCGCTTGCACCTTTAGCTAATTTCTTAGATTTTCCAGTCTGAGTTAGGAATTTCTCAATAGGTGTGCTTTCAACTATGGTGACCTGTTCATTGTCGACTTTTTGAAGAGGGAATATCCCTGCAAAATTGTAACCTTCAACCATGGAAAGTTTTAGTTCTGCCAGGTAGGTTCCGTTCTCAAAGTCAGCATACATTTCTTTTAAACTTGCCATCTTTATCATACCTCCAATTTATGGTGTAACTGCTACAACGCCGATAGGACCATTACAGTCAACAGTGATGTATCCTCCAGTGTTAGCAGGGATGTTTTCGTAGCTTTCAACCACATAGGTTGTTTCAGTGGTTTTGTCCAGTTTTCCACCTTTAGCTTTGATGTTTAACTTATCTCCCACCTTGATTTCAGAATTATCAGGTGCCAGAGGTAACTGTAATTCTCCAGATTTGAGTTTAACAGCACCAACATATCGGTTAGGATATGAACCCTGTGCAGTGGTTGCTTTAGGTAGTGTTCCGTTAACCTCTGGGGCGTAAGGGTTGAAATGGGTAGCTATATCTCCAGTTCCAGCAAGGGTCATTGAAAGCTCTCCTGCCCCTTTTTTCAGGAAGCATTCTTCATTCACCTGTGATGCAAAAGTGATCTGCTCGTTGGGTAATCCATTATTTGGATCCACTCCTTGCCTGTATGTGGCTGTCCCTTCTTCAACTTCATAGGTTTTAACGTCCTTCTCTTCAAAAAATGTTCCAATTTTAGTCATAAAATACCTCCAATTAGTTTACCATCCCTTCTTTTTCTTTCGTATCTCCATGAAATCTTCAGGTTCATCTTTTTCCTTTTTCTTGGTTCCATCATCATCATGCCCTGGAGCTCCACCAGCGGCCACTCCCTTGGGTTTTTGAGTGATGATTTTATGTTCCTTGAAAAATTCCAGCTTCTCCAGGGACATATCTTCAAGTTCTTTTTTCAACTCTTCATCATCCCCGGCCAGTTCTTTTATCAATGTTTCCTTCTTTTGTCCTTCTAATTCATCATATTTCTTGGCTTTATCTTCTAAATCTTTTATTTTATCTTCATTCTCCTTCTGTTTTTTTTCAGCTTCCTTCAAATCCTTCTCTAGTTGCTGTTTTTCTTCAACAGTTTTATTAGCACTTTTAAGCTTGGATTTAAGAATACCGATTTCTTCCTGCTGTTCCTGCTGTTTTTCTAAAGCTTTTTCCAAAACTTCACTTTTATCACCCAAATTATCGTCCTCCTCGGGTTTTTTAATACTATTATAGAGAATGTAAGTTCTGGGAGTGGCTGTTAAACCAACCGATTCGAGATAACCATCTATTGGTAGGTAATATTCATCATATTCTACCAGGTCCATCCCATCAAATAGTGGGCTGATCCCTTTATCTTTCAGATCCACCCCTTCAGGTGGTTTGACTTGTAGGGCTCCATCTTTGTAGACGAAGTTATCTACCTCTGCTATGACTTTCTTATCATGTTCGTCAGTCACGTTTAAGCTGCCAGTTGTGGCTGCTATTTCTTTTAAAAATTCCTCTGTGAATTTAACGGGTTTGTCCAGGCCATGATCCGTATAGTTGACCAGGCCAGGTTTGAAAATAGGTATTAAAATAGTACCATGCCTCCAAAAAAGTAAAAATGTGGATTAAAAAATTAGTTAAATAAGAGTTAAATCAGCGTATTTTTGAGATTCTTCTAAATAGGACTGGTATTCCTTAGTAGCGTTATCTTTCTCAGGAACGAGTTCACAATGGCCATTTGGGTGGTCATATTCCCATTTGTCCATGGGTCTTGGTGGTAGTCGGGCCTTGGCATAGCATTTCTCACAAGTACGTCGTCCAGCAACAACCCAGTAATATAACATGTTTTTGCCATATCTCATCTTCTGAGCTGCTCTCTTGATTTTTTGCTTAGCCAATTGGGCATTGAACTTAACAAAATTCTTAGTACGTCTTATGGCCCTGTTGAAATTAGCTTTAAGATTGAAATCTTTGGGTTCACCCATACCTGCCTTGAATGATGCGGCCTTGGTGGCCACGTCATCTTTTAACTGATTGATAGTTGCTTTAGCACTTAAACTAAGAGTATTTAAGGTTGGTTTAAGGTCCAAGTCAAGTTTAACCTTGGGGATTACTTTTTCGTGTATGTTGAATTCTTTCAGTATGGAAACACGGTGTTCTTCGACTATTTTAGTCAGTTCGGTTTTACTGGTTTCTGCTAGTTTCTTCCCGGCTTTGGTGACAGCATCAGGGAATTTTTCAAGGACATAATCAACTGTTTTATGCTCAAAATCTGTGTAAAGTTTAGCAAAAATAACAAATAAAGCAATAAACATTAACTGTTCATCCATATCCATATCTTCAACATCTGGATCATCTGGTTGGAATGTTTCATTATCCCATCCAAGGAGCTCCTCATTCAGGGGTACTTCAGTCACCATCATCATTCACCCCTTCGTCTGTTTCCTCTTCTGATGGTTCTTTACCTTTATTTTCGTCAGTTTCTAGGTATCCTGATTTCTTATCTTTGTCCTTGGGATGGAAGTTAATCCAGACATTTCCTTTTTTACCTGCTAGTTCTAGTTCAGGTGTGAATAATTCATTTTCAATATATTTTTTCAACCATTCCCTGTTGTATTCAAGGAATACAACTCTTCCACTGGTTTCACTATCCATTAATACTTCCGCTGTGGCCCGGTTACTTCCTTCTGTATCAAATAGTGCATGTGGTGTTGAAAGTCCATCGAAAATTTCATTCTTAAAATCCTGTTTATATTTTGGAATATCTGGCAGCTGACTTGTACCAATCATTTCAGCTTCAAGCCCGAAAGGGAGAACCACAACTCCTTTTTTATGGTAATCAGTAGTGGCCTCCACAACCGCCTCCCGGGACTGTTTAGTTAAACGTTTACCTGGGGCATCCTTGTTCCCCATAGTCACAATTAAAATATTGGAATTTTTGAAAACAGTTTTAGGCATCAGATCTGATAGTACCCTCCGGTAGTATACCGGGTCCAAGATGTCCATCACAATAGATCTGCCCTTACCTTTTAACTCCATGTATTTGGCATTAATGATCTCTCCTGGCTGGAATGGTACAGTCCATTCTTCTAATTTTTCTTCCAGTTCCTCGAACTTTTTAGCCAGCCATCCTTTATTTGTTTCTTTGTTTCTTTGTGTGAGTTGTTTGAATCCGGTTACTTTACCGTATTCATCGTATATCTTTTTGATTCGATAGTTTTCAGCATCAAAGGCCAGGATTCGGAGGTGGATTCTATTTTCAATAATAATCTTATTCGTGAATACCTCACCATCAACCTGACCCGCCCAGAGTAAATCCCTCATGACCTGGTTAATATCCCAGTCTGTGCTTTTGCAACGTTCAATGATATGGTTCACTGCGTCCTGGTTATCTCCTTCTATTACAAAGTTAGATATTGTTTTAGTGATGTTATCATTGATGATACCCTTCACAATAGGGTCGTTTGCTGCAAAACGGCAGTTTTTTATTGTTCTTTTGACTTTGAAAGGTACCGTGTCGATGAGGTCTATTGCATCTGTATCAGTGGTGGTAGTGTCATCAGTGTCTATTCCGGTTTCTTCTATTGCGTTGGGTTCTGCATTCCGTAAAAGGAAATTTTTGTAGTTGATTCTGTCTAATAATCCCATTATTTCCACCACTTTTTTAGTAGACGTAAGCGTCTTCCTCTTCAATTTCCTGTTTTTTGTATTTGCTTAAAGGTCCGAGAACACCGTAAACATCATAGCCCATTGCATCCATGGCATGGTTCTTAAAATCAACAGGTTTATCTAAAATATTCCCATCCTTATCCTTCTGATACTTGTAATTTTTAATTTCTCTTTTAGTTTCAACACAACCAGGGCTTATGTGGATTTGTACACTGCGATTAGTTTCCAGTCGTGCAGCAACATCTTTAACTCCCGGAACAGCATCAAAACCTTGCTGGCAAAATTCTTGAATCCTGTCCGGTTCGGCAGCATCACAATAAACTTTATCTAATTTTCCAGGTGTCAGTCCCTCATCATTTAAAACTGCAATAATTTCATCAATAAACTCGGGATTAGTTAACCGTCTTTTGTAAACTTCACGGACAATATAAGGTTCACCATCATACCAGCCAATTAATAAGAAACAGGAAGGATTATTATAACCGAAATCAACACCAGCAGTCCATTTCTCAACACCACTGACCGGGGACTGTTCATCCCAATTTTCAAAAACAATATTCGATAACTTACCCCACTTACCCAGAGTGTACTTATAATAAAGCTCAATATCTATCTCTTTTAACTCCTCATACTCTTTAACGTACTCTTCTGGAAGAAATGGGTTCTCAGTATAATGAAAATGAAGAATAGTGCCTCTTTTTTGGCGGTGAAAATAATTATAAATCCAATGATCTGTACCTTCAGGAGTGACCGTTAACAAGAACTGTCCAAAACTTTTCTTACTGACTATTCCACGGATACGTTTTTCAAGTTCTGCAAACACGGCAAAAGATATTTCCTCAGCCTGTTCCACCCAAACAAAATCAAGGTTAAGACTTCGAATCTTCTTAAGATCATCCAAGGGTTTAAAAAGAATCGTGGATCCAGTAGGTAACCGTATGATACCCTCATTCTTATTCTCATAAAAAGGAATACCATAATTTTCCAATGCTTCCCGGAGTTCAAGCCAACTAGTAGCCTTCAATGCAGGAAGAGTATCACGAAAAACACCAATACGAGCATTCTTATGCTCAAGACCATATTTTAAAACCTTATGAACAGCATAAATAGTTTTACCAGAACCAGCACTACCCTCAATCAATAACTTACGATCAGTCCGGTTGATGTTCTTCTTCTGCTTCCGGCTCAACCTCCACGTTATCTTCTTCATCAGAATCCACCCCTACAATAGTAATGATGAATTCCTTCTCATCTTCAGAACCAGCCTTAAACACTTCCTGCTTAGCACGAACCGCCTGAATTCCAAGTTTTTTAATATCCAACTCGGAAATATTCTTCTCAGGATCCACTTCCAAACCAGTATCATTAGCCACCGTGATGATATTGTCAAGAAATTCCAGATCGCTAACCGTCTGAGCAACAGCACCATTCAACCGCTCTTTACTCTTCTTTTCATGATATTCCCTGGTAGCTTCCTTATTAATATTGAAATCATTTTTCCTGTAATTGTACAGAGTGGTCCGACCTATCTTCTCAGGTGGATCCTGCTGTTTGAGTAACTCAATGATTTCAGTGTCACCTTTACCTTCAATGATCCAGTGGTCAATCTTTTCCCGGTACTTGGATGTCTTGACTTTGTTAGGTCTGGCCATGGAAACCACTATTTCGGAAATGTTCAGAAACTATTCAAAAATGTTCAAGAATAGGTGAGATGAAGGGCTGAAACTGTATGTTAAATAAAAAAATCTTTACAGTATTTGGACAATTACCAAGAAGATGTCTAATTTAATTAATCGTAATTTTGTTTTAATTGTTTGTGGATAAAGGATAATTGTTTCGGAACAATTCGGTGTTTACGAACAATGTGATTATGCTCCGAATACAACTTTTAAAATCACACCTGATAACAATAGAAGAATAGCCCACACTTTATTTTCTATACTTTTTAATCTGTCATCGAGTTTTTGGTCTTCTGTTTTCAGGTTTCCATTGATTTCTTCTTTGCGTCCCATGAAATCTATGACTTTTTCTTTAAAAACAAAATAGTTTTTCCATCTACCCTCATATTGGCATTTATGGCCAGGGCATGGTTTTCCAGTGATGTTATCATATATTTTTAGTTGGTCCTTCCTGCCTTCCTCTCCCATCTACAGAAGCCCCCTATAAGTTTTTTAGTTTAACTGAAATTGAGGGAATTTAACTTTAATGTAAAGTCGTGCTACAGCTGCAAGTATCAAAACTAATCCAAGTGGAGTTATTGACTGGTCTCTCGATATTGCATCTCCAAGGTACACAATGAATATCAAAACCCAAAGAGAAATTTCCTGTAAAACAGCATTTCTCTTGTTGTTTTCTAATCCTTCAGTTTTGGTTTGTTCTGGTTTAGTTTCCTCTTCTGCCATTATTCCATCTCCTTTTTTAGTTCTTTTTTGTTCATTAAATAATGAAAATCAGTGCCTAAGATTAGTGCAATGTTCAGTGTTATTAGCTGTCGCGGGTGCAGCTGCATTGCAGTTGTAGGCCATGGTAACTGAACAATCTAGTAAACTGTGAGATTGTATGCCATGAATAAGAAAAAGAAAAGTATCCCTAAAAAGATAATTATGAAGCCTAAAAAGTCTTTATTCATAAAAAAAAACCCACCCAATATGTTTGGAAAAGTGGGAGGATAATAGGGCCTTTTTGACGTGAAAGAGAAAAATTAGATTAAATACCTATAAGAGGGGGGGGTATTATTGTTTATTTTAAAAGTCTTTGTTTTTTTAACTTTTATTTATTCGTTTTTTTTTCTCATTTCACTGTGCCCAGGGCCCATAATCCCCCCTTAGAGGTGTGTACCAAATCGCCTAGGAAAGCACTTTTTTCATCAAATAAATGATGAACATAAAAAAATTATTCAATGTAATCCCCATAATCACAGCGATCTGTTTCGTAGGGTGTATAAGTGGCATCAATATCAGCGTAATCGTACCGGTTACCCATGGGATAATTCACCCATCTAGCTGGAGGAATCCACTGTGGAGGCCCCGATAACACCAGGCCACAATCATCACAGAAAATCTCATCATGTTTCTTATCATAAGTAACAGCCTGACCCCCACACTTAGGGCAACCTGTAACTTTCTTTTTTTCTTTCTTCTTTTCAACACGATAATAAGCAAGATACAAAGGATTTCCATAAAGAATAAGGTGGCCCTGACTGCATTCACGTTTAATTCCTTTTTTGAAAAGTTTTCGTGACTTAGGGTTAAACTGATCTAAACATTCAGGACAATAGCCATCACGGACCAGCTGCAACCATTCAGGATCCTCTGCAAATTTTACCAGTTTACACCAACCCCTCCAATAGTTTGCCGTTATCACTATAATAACATGGCAAACATGACCGAAGGAAGAAGAAAGGTTTAAAATTAAAAATAAGAGTTATAATTAAGAATTATCATATCGTTTGATTCTACCAGTGAGGGCCATTTTCTCCTGGAAAAACCTACCTAATTTAGTAACAATGTTAGCATAAATTTCTTCTGTCAAACCCAGGTCCCGGGCTAACTTGTAATGTGATAATGGCCTTTTCTTAGTATTGCTGAATTTCAAATAAAAAATAATAGCCAAGGTAACAGTTTCATACTTGCACCGTGCACAAAGATCCTTAGTACGTGGTCCATGGGTGATGATCCAGATAGCCTGATTCTGGAGCTCACCAGTAACATTCAAATCTTCCATCTGTTTAAGTGCTACTCGTATTTTCTGATTTTCTCTCCATTCCTTTTTTAGATCAATAGTTCGAGGGTTAACCTCTCCAGGTTGCTTGGTTTTATACTTTCCTAGTAAATATTTAATATTTCTAGATTCCCTTTTAACTTGATCCGATGTCATCATCATAATTCATCCCTATTATAAATATCAGAGCTTTAATAATTAATAATTGTAATTTAAAATATTTATAATCTTCTATTTGACGAATAAACTATTCACAGATGATGATATTTTAAAATTATTGTAGATCAAGCTATAAATTAGGAAATTGGAATTTTTATCAACCATTTTGTTCCATTTTCAGACTCAATTTCCAAAGTACCATTTATCTGTTCTGTTAAAATTTTTACCAGTGTTAAGCCTAGTGAATTTGTTTTTTCTATTCCAAAGTCTTCAGGTAAACCAATACCATCATCTTTTATACTTAACATATACATTTCATTATTTCCCCTAAAATCTACCTGTAAATTTCCATTTTCATCTGGAAATGCGTATTTTAGGGAATTTGTGAATAATTCATTGACAATTAGTCCTAAGGGGACTGCAACATTATTTTTCACTGATAAATTTTCAATATTGAGTTTTAAAGATATATTGGTTGAATGTGTGTAAGTTTTGTAGAGATTGTTACATAATCTGGTTAAATATTCTCCAAAGTTTATGTTTTTTAAATCCTTAGACTTGTATAACCTCTCATGAATCATGGACATGGAATTGGCACGATCTTGGATATTTTTAAAAGCATTTAATGCTTCAGGGTCGTCAAAATAAGAGGACTGCAGATTAATAATACTTGAAATAATGGCTAAGTTATTTTTAACTCGGTGATGTGTCTCTTTTAGTAAAATTTCTTTTTCTTCTAATGATTTTTGCAATTTTAGTTCTAGTTCTTTCCTTTTAGTAATATCAACTACAGTTCCCTCAAAAAAATCTTCTTCGGGATATAATTTGAATGAAACCAAAGCTGTTCTAATATCCCCCATTTTATCCAAGATATGGACTTCATGATTCTCAATGAAACCTTCTTCTTCTAATTTCCCCATAATATTCTCAATTTCATCAGGATAAGGAAATTTGACAATTGAGACATCATTCAATAGTTCTTCTTTGGTATAACCTGACAGTTCAGTTATTTTCTTGTTAACATCAAGTAATTCCATTTTATTTATTCTACAACGAAATATTCCAACACGTGCATTATAAAATAGGTCGTAATATCTTTCTTTATTTTTCTTTAAAGATTCTTCCGCACGTTTTAATTCAGTTATATCTTTAATAATAACACAAGCTTTTCCGAAGCTTTTTTCTGGTTGTTTAAGAGCACTTTTTATATGCCCTGTGAACTTTTCACCATTTTTCTTGATGAAAATCAATTCACCCTCTACATCTCCCTCTTTTTTTCTTGCTTCAAGATAAACAGATGTCCGAGAATCAGTTGCATCCACAAGATCTGATCTCTTCAAATCACACCATTCATCCTCAGTGTAACCAAAAAGTTCACAAGCTGACGGATTCGCTGATAAAACTGTCCCATCTGATAATGTTAATAATATGGCATCAGGACAGTTATTAAAAGCAAACTCATATTCTTTGTTAGTAATAACCATACGTAACCACACTCCACGAACTAACCCATAAAAATGTTTATATTCGATCTGGTTCCACCGTATATAAGTTTTTTGCCAAAATAGAGCATGATAAACCATTAAGGATCTCCATTAGAATCCCGCATTACCCCAAATTAGCACATCTCTAAGATAATTCCTTTAAGTTCTTCTTTTTTGTACTGATAATCAATTGGATTATGAATTTTTTGGTAGTAAACGCACATATTCCAAGTCATTTATTATAATGCCCATCAGAACACATCATTTTCTCGTAAAACCTTTTGGCCCGATCCACATGGCTACAGGTACCTCTATAATGGAAACCTGGGCATGGTTGGCAGAACCACTCCCCTAAATAATAACTGACTTCATAAAATTGATGTGTGCCCTTTACAGCTAGCTGTAAAAGGACACCATCATCAAAAATTATGCATATGCCAGCCAGGTCTGGATCCGTGGCATATTCGATCGGTTGAAAAACAATAATCAACCCCTATTATGGCCAAATCTCCGGAAAATATGATTAAAGAATCCTTTCAGCTGATGCAACCAATGAGAAGGAGTGGTGTCTTTGTTTTCTAAGTATCGAATCCCAGTATCTATGGCCCGTTCTGTTCGGTTGAAAATTTCAGCCATTTCTTCCTTACTGCTTCCCATGTCTTTGTAGGTTATGAGAAGGTCATCGTCCTCTGGTGACCAGGACCTTCTATGATTCAAAGGTTTACCTTCCACGGGTGAGCGTTCCATTGCTAAGAATCTGCGGCGGCGGCCCATAGCATCAGGAGTGCGCATGTGAAACCCTTTAGCCTTTTCAAATTTGGTTTTAATATGGAATTCACTGCTAATTTGGGCATCTGTCATTCCTTTGTCAACACATTCGTTGAAGAATTTTTTTTCTTCAGGACTCCAACGTGGTCTTTTTCCCATATTTACGCCTCCTGTAGAAGGAAATTCTTTTCAAGAATTGGTCTAATTAAATGCACTGCATTTTCAACCCTTTGTCCTCCAATGGGCCGGATGTAGCCGAAGTTGTTATAAAAATCTTCATCGAACTCGAATCCCTGCTTTTCACAACAATCACGTATGGCTGGAATGTCGTACATGCTCAGATCAATCCTGACCCCTTTTTCTGAGATTTGATATGGAATGACCCTCCTATTTTTAAGAATTTCATCAATACGATCTGAAATTCTGCCTTCGATGATTTTCTTCTGCAATGCTAATTTCTGCAGCTCCTTATCCGTGGCCACCAAATCTGTTTCCATACCCACAATTTTGTCTATCTTCATGGCCACAACCTGGGCCCTGGACCAATTCTGCCGTAGTGGCGTAGTTAATTGCTTTGCCTTTTTCTCATCCATTTCTGCCAGCTGTTGTTCTGCCAGATTTTCGATACTTGGATTTTCTGGCTCATCAAAATCCCCACGTTCTTCCTGATAGTTTACCGTGCTCATTCCAGGTTCCATCTATGCCACCTCTACATAGAATCCTTTGCAGATTGGGGTTTTTTCATTTTCATTGATTAGACAAAGAATATCAGCATAAACTGGTTCTGCCCATTCAACAAAAATTGTGGCGGCTGTTTTTTTCAATGTGTCGGGCAGATTGGCTGTGTACTCTTTGCCTCGTTTATTTTTCACAGTTATAATCCCATCACGAGTGTTTATTTTTTCGATAATCACTTCTTGTAATGCCATGATTATTCCTCCTCTCCAAACTCATCAGTAAACGCTTCTAAAGCATCTAAAACAGCATTAATCTGTTGTTTTCCTATTTTTGTACTGTCATGGATATACAGTACAAGTAATTTCCTGTTAAACGGGCTGTTTTTTAATGTGCTCAAAGATTCTGCCATTTTTCCTATGTTTTCCGCTAATTTCATTGCAGTTGATTCTTTTTCTTTTTCCATTTTTACACCTCATCTCTTCTTAGATTTAACAATCTCAGCAAGTAACAACTGAACTTTAGTTAAAAGACTTCTATTGTCCTTCAAAACCTTCTCAGCACATTCTGCAACTTCCTCCTCGGATGGGCTAAGATTCTTATCTGTGGTCAGGCTGATAGCACATTCCGCAATGACATCCTGTGCTAGAATCAACTGCACATTATCCAAAAGCTGTAAATTAGGCTCATCTTCACTATTGATGAGTTCCTCCGCATAGTCTGCAATCTGAAGGATTGAAGGATTTTTCTTACCTTCACTGTCCAGAAAGGTTTTGCAGTCTTTGATTAATTCTCTGGCAGCTTCATCATCAATGGCCAAATCTGCTGCTGGTTTCTTAGTGGGTGTGGAAATATTCATTGGAACATCAAGTTCCTTGTCACTCATCACGGTGAACAGCTTTGTAGCACGTTTATATCCGGGGTTAGGTCGTTCCCCACAATAGATCACCCCCACCTGGGCCCCAATTGGGATCCAGGCCATAGAGTCATCCAGGGTCACACCTCCAAAAAGAGCGATACGGCCATCCAAGCCAACTAGTCGGCCATTGGAATCTTTCAATTCATTGTCATCTGAAAAAATGTATTTATTGCGGTGGTAGTTGTCAGCGTCTGGAACGCATTCTAGATATTTGCCTTTGAATGATTCTCCAATTACTGTTGGTCTCCAAACACCGTCACGGCCTTTAATTTCTTTTAATCCTTCTTTTTTGTATTTTTCTTTTATTTCTCTAATTTTTCCCCGTTGTGCAGTTGTTAAAGCCATTTTTTTACACCTCTTTACTTTTCAAACTGTTCTGAATATCTATCCTTACCGCTTTCAACTAAATCTTTAAATTTGTAATGCTCATCCAAGGTCATTATGACTCTGAAATTGTTAAAAGAAGGTTTGAAAATTAATTCTAATTGATAACACTCTTCTAAAAGCTTAGTTGTTTTTTGTTGTGAAAATCCATGTTCTTTAGCCATTTGGGAGACAATAGAATTGACATCAGTACCCCATGGATCCATCATAGTGTGATACGAAGCTTCGGAAATTTCAATGAACTTAAGAAAATGGATAATTCTCTCATGATCTTCGGTTAATTCTAAATCTAAACCATCAAAATCGGCTGGAATTTTATCAAGATTTTTTCCAGAAATAAAAAAACCTTCATCTTTAAAACATTCAACGAACTTTTTTAAAGCCCCAGAATAACTAAACCATTCCCCTCTTATCCGATAATCTCTAAAAATTGTATGTAATAATCTTTCTAGGGTTTCATTTCCAGGCATGGTATAAATAATATGTAAACGGGCATGATTCGCACCCTGCAATGATTTTAATCGTTTTTTAGGATTGTTGGCAATTCCTATTTTAACATACTCTCCATTCCCAATGAAATAAATCCGTTTTTTCAGTTCTTTCATTTCAGCCATTAGGTACACCTCTACTTTTTTTTTATTATTCAGTTGCTGAACTTGATTTTCTGATTTCGTATTCTCTTTTTAGGAGTTCTTCCAGTGCTGTTCTGGTCACTCCAACCTTGGTGGCTTGAAAACCAATGGTGTCGTGGCCAGTGAATTTATTCACTTTCCAGGGTTCGCAGTTGAATCTGTTTGAAATTTTGATGATGCTTGCAATTGCAGGTCCTGCTTTTTCATAGGCGATGTCTTCAGGGTTTCTGTTGAGCCGTTGTTCCAGTTTTTCGATTTCGGATTCTTTGTTTTTGATTTCTGATAGAATTTCGTCGGTTCGGCTCATGATTGCTTCACATTCTAGTTCGAGTTTGGTTATCATCACTCTGTGTCGTCTAATTTGTTCCCATACCATGTCGTCTGGGTTGGATAAGAGTTCGGCAACATATTCCAGGGCATCTCTGGTTGTTAGGCCATGGTTTTTTAGGATTTCACCAACCCATGGTTCGATTCGGGCACTAACGATCTTGGTTTTGGCCATTACGAACTTTCCCCCTTTCTTTCTTCTTTCTTAATAAATAATAATAATAATAATAATAATAATAATAATAATAATAATAATAATAATAATAATAATAATAATAATAATAATAATAATAACTCTACAAATGTATAATTAAAAACCAAAGTGTAAACGTCATACAGTAATACGTTTACACCCCATGATCCAGATCCATTTTCAAAAATCCAAGTGTAAACGTCATACTGTAATACGTTTACACCTAAACATCCAAGTAAAAATCCTAGATTTACACTTGAAATCACCCCACATACACCCCTTCCAGGTCACTTGGATTATGACTCCCTCCAATCACCACTAGCAACACCACAATGATGACTAGGATCAGGACCTGGTAACGGTACTGTGACAAGAATACCAGCCACCCTGGCCGTGCCTTCCTGGCATGCAAAGTCCTTTTCATTCCTTGCCCTCCATGAATTTGCAATGGTTCCTGCAGGGTTCGTTCTCACAGTCCTCATCACCTGTACAATTGTCAAGACCATAATTGGCCCGGATGGAATTACAGTATCCTTCTGCAAGGGCTTCCTCTCTGGCGTAGTGTTCCTCCCAACTAAGTGGCATTTATATGGCCTCCTCAAAGCCTAAGCACTCCACCAACCATATGGGGTCGAACGTGAAAGGCCATAATGCCCAGTTACCTTCAACCCCTTGAAGCTTGAATTGTACTCCCATGGCCCCGGTGATCCTGATGACCTCTTCACCCCGGGCTAGTCTTTGGATCACCATGGCCGTTGTGTTGCAATCCATGTGTAAAACGTCTGGATGTTTGCACTTGGAATGTCGGCTGTATGGCACGTTTCCGCGATGTTTGCATTTTAAGCAGGCATTGCTCATTGATTCAGACATACTTGATCATCCTCTCAGTACGCATATTTCCCAGATACGGCCATCAAGCCATCTTTCATAGATCCGGGTTCCATTACTCACATGGTTGGGAAGTTTTGGTAGTGCGTTGAAGTCATCCGGGCACCTGTATTTATCATTAGTGACTTCACAAATCTTCAAGACCTGTGAGTTGGGTCCACTTGTTTCTAGGATTCTTTGCACGTGCAGCACGCTTTCTGTCCTGTATTGTTCCACCATTAGATCCCCTCCTTGGCCAGTTCTTGGACAACTTTCAATGATACTTTGGATAAGCTGGTGTCATGACCACATTTGTAACAGTGGAAATATATCCACCAGGTTCCATCTTCACCCAGGACCTGGACCCCCTCATCATGTGGATGCATACGAATGTCACCATTGTGGGATCCGCAGCTGCAACCATTCTTCTTGAGAACTTCTCGGATGTGAGGGTCATGGCAAATCCGTTCACCAATGTAGGGGTCAAGGCCACTATCCTGATCACGTGGGGTGTAATTGATTAAACCAGCAGGAGTGCCGCATAATTTACAACCATGGCCACGTGGTTCATCAACAGACACAGCATTCTTATCATAATTCATTTGGCCAATAGCACGACAGCCAGGCTCATGGGTGCGGTTGTGGTTACGGTTGAAAATATAGCTCATGTGGCCACCTCTGCTTTTTGAGTAGCCATCACACCATCAGGTTTCTGGAATTTCATTCTATGAATAACATGCAGGAAGGCTCTGGCAATGTCATCTTCAACTTTAGTGTATCCTTCGGTGTTTGTGATTCTCCGTTCGTAGATTAGATTGCTCACATCAACATGCTGCACAATCTTCAAATCAAGTGCATTCCTTGAAAGAGTCCTTAAATCTGCCAGAGTTAAGTCTTCACCAAGCTGTTTTCCTTTATGGAATAACTGGAATTTTTCATCATTACAGACTAGAGTTAGGTTTTTACAAGTGTCCAGGGAGGTGAGTTCTACTAGAATGTTTTTAACACGATCATTCACCATATTAGTCCACCACCCAACGCTGGCATATAAGACTATGATGGGCAAACTGACCATTTTCAGTTTTGACCATGACAACTCTTTTACTCTGCATGTTTGGGGCCCAACCATCTGCTTCAGCCCTTTCTAGTTCTCTTACAAAGGTGTTACGATCACCTTCAATGATTTTAGTTTTTAACATGAAATCACCTGTACTGATTCATTTCCAGGTTTTCCACAGACACAAGCTCCTTCTTTACGAACAATTTTAATATCTGCTTTGGTTTTTACACAATCGTGCCTCAAATCGACGAGATATTCTTTACAATCAGGACACCAGACTTTAAATGTTCTTTTTAGTTTTGATTCACTTTCACACATACTTTTTTCTCCATTTTCTCATTATTTATTCCCTGGAAAATCAAAGGGGGAAAATGGAGAACGCAAAAAAAGAAACACGTTCTCACGAACAAAGATTGAAATCTCAATGGCTTAGTCAAGATCTCTTAGAAATCTATACAGATTTCTATACAATAATAAGGCAATTATATTATATAAACTATATGGTTTTTTATATAGAAAATTAGTTAGATATTTATACAGTAATCTTACAGATATATACCTAGAAACAGACATAGGAGGGGATATGAAAATGGTATACAGAACCAAAATGCGTAAAAATGCAGGATCAATGATAACAGTTATTCCTTCTGCAATCACCAACCTTTTAAATTTGGAACAGGGAGATATTATGAGGTGGGAAGTTAAAATAGAAGGTGACAATGCATTAATTACTGTAATTCCTGAAAAGGAAGAATCTTCTGAATAATTTTTATTTTCGAATTTAAGGAGATTCATCGTCTGAACCTCCCAAAACTGTACTCTTCTGTTACCTGGCTGTGGCTAGGGTGTTGGTTTAATTCTAGTATTTTGTTGAAAATTTCCCGATTCTCAAGAGTTAAACGTTCCCGTTCTTTATATGGGAGGTTGGGACTCCAGGCAGAATAATTCGTATCGAATTTTTCACGTAATCGGTCTAACTCCGTTTTCACAGGTTGACCCCCAACACGTTGATGGTGTTGGGTCGCACTTCTAAAATAGAAAATTTAATTAATCTTTTAGTCATTAGTTTTATTTGCAGCATCCATATCTACTCCTTTTACTAGGTTTATGGAGTAAGTCTGCCACGTGAGGTTCGTAGGGGTGAACAGTTTGACGACCCGATCCCCTGCGAATTCTCACATGACATTCTTACAATTACTGCTAGATTGAATACTCTTATTAAGGGTAGAGCAGTAGAGCATTTGAGAAGTAATTTAATACATAATATGCATATTCTCAATTTGAATATATATCATAATTACAAAAAATATATTAAATTTGAGGCGGAGTAATGGTCCAATTTGATCAAAAATCTAAAAAATGTCTTAAACAAAAGTTTGAATATGAATTATGGTTGTTAGACTTCATTAGCAATGAAAAAATGTTTTATGGCGATCCACAATTAGACACAGTTTATTTTAGGGATGCTGGATCTTTATCAAATCGGGATATTTCTCTATCTTCAACCATCAAACTCTGCGAGGATGTTGCAGAAAAACTTTTGAAAGAGATAATTCCATTAACCTTCGTTTCAAGTTTTAAAATTTTAGATATGATTTTTGAATGGATTTTAGAAATGAATAATCAAACACCTAAGTCATTACATTGGACATTCGAAGCAAAAATTAAGCGAATAGAGTCATTAGATGCTCAACTTACCTATCCTCCTTTTTTTGAATCCAATAAAGACATAAAAGATCATTTATTCAATCTTTACAAAAATCTTAAGGAATTTAGGAATGAAGTAGTTCATAATCATAATTTCAACATAATTGATGTTAATACCAATTCAATACTTCAAATAACCTCTGAAAATAAGACATTGGTTATTAATAAAGACCAAATGAAGTATTTCGTGGCAATTGTTGTAAGTATTGCTAAGATTTTAATAGGTAAAATAAGATTTGGAAAAAACGAAATTATTCATTATAAATATTATTTAGATCAGATTCAGGATCTACACAAATCAGATTTATTTAAAATTAAAAAACCTATATTACTTGATGTAATATGGGTTTTAAACTCTAAAAAAAATGAATATAGTGTTAATCTTAATTTAATCCCAAAATCATTGCAGAAATATAAAGATTATAATGAACGTGAAGTGAATTTTAATTTGTGGGTAGTAAGTATTGAAGATGGTGAGATAATTAAAGCTTGGAATTTCCCTGCAGAGGATATAAATCAATTTAAGATTTTTGATTTAAATTTGAACTATTATAATGGTAAATTAGTTTCACTAGATAAATTAAAAGAATTTATTAGTTTAAAAAGAATAATTGCCTCTGATAAATTATAAATTTATAATGAACTGTGACTGCTTATGGAAAAAATGTTTAAATTAATTTAAAAATTTTAACAATTTATATTTAGTCACTTGTTTTTTAAGGTTGGTAGACGGTAGAAATGAGCATATTTCTACTGTGTATGGTTCATTAAAATTTTTGTCTTTTATAACAGAATCAAGTTCTTCATCATATTTTCCTAAAATAACCTTATTTTCATCCTCTAAATGGAATTTAAATTTGCGCTCGTCTAAATCTACAGCTCTTAAAGTACCTGATCTCTTAAGTGGATAAGAGATTGGTTTATCTTGAGCATTCAGTACTTGGAATATTTCTTTAGCTTTTTCATGAGTAATTTCCAAAATGGGAATATTTTCTAGTTTTTTATTTTTTCCAGAAAATTCAACATTTATCTTATTAAGTTTCAATGTTTGTAAAAAATTCCTATATTTAATGATAGGGTCAACATCTCCAATTTTGTCTGTTTCTTTCTGTAAAGCTTCTTTATCATTCCCACAATCAACAAGTTCTTTCAAAACTTTAAATGAATCATTTAAACTTTCATTATTAATAACAGATTGTGGGCTTGTTAAAATTATTCTAACTGATCCAGACATAACAGCTGATGCATAAACTTGAGAATTGAATTCCAAAAATTTAGATAAATCCTCTTTTTTTGATGATATTTTTTCTGGGTTTTTTTTCTCAGAATAGAATTCCGCTCTTTTTTTATCTATTAAATTAATTTGCACATCTTCAGATTTATCTTTTACAAGGTCTCTTTTTTTCTTGTAATAGATGGATTTTGCAATTGCAACTGGAACATCGCTAAATTTTATAAATATTTCTCCTAATTGCCTAAGTGGCATTCTAAAATCTTTTAACATTTTTCCAGTTAATTTAATCTCACCAACTGAAAGATTCTGATCTAAGTAACAACGTTCTAATTCAGTCCATAAGCCTTTTTCCATTAATTCTAATAATTCAATATCATCTTCAAGTTCTTCGACGTTAGGATTTAATATATACTCATCTCTCTTCTTTGACAGTGCTAATTGGGTTTTTGTTAACCTATTTTTAATATGTTTAGTATACATTTTAGGTTCATTTTTGACTTTGGACATTTCTCTAATCAGATCTTCTAAAATATTTTCAAATTCCATTAACTCTAATTCTAATCCAAAATCATGAGGGAACTCTAATAGTGCTGATTCTTTAGATGCAATTATCTCTTTAACCTCTTTTAATTCCATTTCAATCTCGTTTATTGATCGATATGGCATTTTAAATCCCCTCAAATGTATTGGAGTTCAGTTCTAAATCTATAACTCCTCTTCTTTTTTTTATCCCCTTTTCATCTTCTCTTGTTTTCCCAAACTTATTGACCCAATACTTTTTAGAATTTAAGTATTCTTTGTAAGTTTTAGATTTACGTGGCTGATGGTACAAAAAAAAACTATCACAACAAGGGATTAGGTTAATATCAACATAACCTGCATCAACTTGTTCAATCATAGCATCACGCATTCTTTTTTCCTGTTTTTTTATTTCTATTTCGTTTTTTATGTATTTCTTTTCTTCACGGGTCAGATCCATCTTATTAAGAACAATTAAAAAATCTATATCATGAGGATCATCTTTATCACTAACAAAACTTCCTGCGATAATTTCTCTCCTAGTGCAGTTTATTCGATTACAAATTTTGTGAGAATACTTTACAAATCCCTGAAATCTACTACCTCTGCTTTTAGATTTAGGAAAATTATCAACAAAAAATTCTTTAATCTCAATTATGTTTGATTTATGTCGCCCAGGATTTAAATAACCATCCTTAGTAAATTTTAGTGTCAATAAAAAATACTCCCCCATTAATTAAATAGTATAAATGATATTTTTTTGAAGTCTATTAATATTAATTATGATTCAACTTAAATAGAAAAATATATATTTTGATTCATTTTTTAGTCAAATGATCATCTATTCCCTATCTAAATTTTTATTCATCTTCTGTAACTGCAAGGCCCGATCCAAATCCGTACGTAATTGTTTCATTTCTTCCTCTCTTTCTTCGTCACGTTTTTCTAATTCGATTAAACGATCATCAGTCACGCCCCTGTATTTGATTGTTTCTGTAATCGTAACTCTACCCATATGTTGCTTGTATAAAATTTTTAGGGCTTGAAGGTCTGGTTGGTAGTAGGAACGGCTTACCCAGTCTTTTTCTCTTTGGTGGCCCATGAGGTAATCAGTATCACGCCTTCCCAAGGCGGGGTCCATCATGTTCCCAAAGAATTTTCTTAGGTTATGGCTTCTGAAATAGATGAATCTGCCTAGTTTTCCAAAATTGCAGAGCGTATTCACTCTTTTGAAGTTATTATTGAACAGAGCTTCACTTATTGCTTTTTGTTTACGGTTACGGAATAGTGGATCTGAGGGTGAACTAGCAGGATACTTTTCCAGATAAGCTAAGATATAGTCTATTGATTCGGGAGTGGATATGGTGTAGTAGTCATGCCCTTTTAGTCCTAGTTTCTTACGCCGAACATTCCACATTGCTATGGGGCCATTAATTCTTTCAAGTTTTCGGCGTGTTTCCTCCAGGTCAAGCATGTCATTTTTATCAGTGATGGCCATGTCGCCCAGGCTATCAGTGAATGTTTCAAGTGTTAACCTGCGGATGGTACTGGCTTCCATTCCACTACTGGCCATGGTGAGAATTATGGCCTTCATGATGGGTTTGGCTGCTGTGACTGCCAGGAAAATTTCATCTCTACCTGGAAGGTCTTCCACATTTTTAACAACCCGATGGGTTGTGTCTGTTTCTTTGTATTGGAATTTGGTTCGTGGGGGTGTGATTTCGTAATAGTTATGAAATGACCTTATAGCGGTTATGGCTTCTTTAACAGTGTTTTCACTGTACTTTCCCTTTTCTAAGTATTCTTTGAATCCTTTTAGTTTCTTTTTGAAGCCAAAGTCTCCAATACGTTCCCATGGAGGTAGTTCGGTTTTGCTTTCGTGCCAGGCTTCTTTTATGAAAATAGATGGTGGTTTTCCCAGGTAGTTTGCGTAATGTTGGATGTGTATTTTTATTCTGCGGTGTGTGGACTTGGCACGGTCTTCAGCCAGATATTCTAGAAGTAGTGGATCTGTTGAAATGTCCAGGTTTTTAGCCATGGATTTTGTTGTGTAGGTTTCCTATAATAAAAATTTTGTTTTGATTTTTAGTTTCCTACACACAAATAAAAAGTAGTGCGTGGGTACTCCACATTTAAATAAGTTGTGATCATCACCAGTTCAACAGGGTTTTCCTCAGTTCTTTCTCTGATTCTGCGATTAATTCTATTTTTTCAACGTTAATGCCTTTCTCATGTAGGTAATCT
>Ga0334892_1000575_pt1 | contig 42382 bp, 37 predicted proteins | sample GraSluR3_MG_4_FD_207213 | JGI IMG/M metagenome (GOLD analysis project Ga0334892, IMG submission 207213) | Sludge microbial communities from methane-producing bioreactor in Wageningen University, Netherlands - Granular Sludge_15_04-R3 | ecosystem: Engineered > Bioreactor > Anaerobic >...
GTCTCTCAAAGAAGGCAGGTGAAAGTTCAATTACCTTCGTGAGTAATTCTGAAGCCAACGACTTTCTTATTCTTTGATATGCTTTATCAAGATTTTCTTCTGGGGTCTGTTCACTTACTTCTTGTGAAATATGTTCTTCCTCGCTTTCAGTATCATTCTTACCTGCATGCACAAATTCGAGAAAAGCAGGAAACTGTCGCAAATATTTTGCATCAATTTTGTCTGGATTCTTCTTCAATGTTTGAAGTCCCAGTTCGGTAATAACAAACGTTGCTCTCTTCGGAGAATCAATAAGACCTGCTTTCTTTAAGTATGTTTTTGCCCAGCCTACTCTGTTATCAAAAACAGGCTGGTTTCCACTTGCCAGCAATTCTTTCCTTTCTTCATCTGTTAAATTAAATTCTGCTGCCAACTTCTCTATTAGGTCACGATATTTATATTCCTGTTTGTCAGAAACAAGTTTTAATAGAGGAAGCATAAGAGTTTGATAATCTGGTATCATATTTTTATTTTACTGTTTTACACTTGACCTGTTTTGACTGCTTAATTCTCAATGCTTACCAGATGATACTATATACTCCACTGGCTTCTTAACTCCTATTAACAGTGCTTCAATATTTCCCCCCTTACTGGCATAACCAACAGTGATTTGGTCGGCAATGTCTACCATTAATTTGTTTCTTATTTGTGCCGAATGTTCCGTTACCCTTTTGATGGTTTTATCAAATGGAGTAATTATTAAAAGCCGACCTTGTTCAATCGGTTTTACGAACTCTGGCTCTGATTTTTCCTTTAATCCCCTTGCCAATACCAATATAATGGGTTGACTACCTTTTAGCAGGTAATGTAACACGTCTTTTTCCAGTTGACTGTGAAACCCACTGATGACGCAATTGTCCTGTTCTCTTTGTTCGATTGCCCAGTCATAGCATTTCAGCACTGCCGTTGCAGGCACTTTACGGCTGCATAAAAAAGCAGTTTTATGCAACTTTAACAGTTCTTGACTTCCTTGATAATTTAACTCCATTCTTTTGGCTTTCTTAATATGTAACCATCCCGCTTTGTTACTTCAGCAGGGAATTGATTATCAGCAAGTTTTTTACGACCAATAGTCAATGAACCTTTTGCAACCAATGAAACCGAATTATTAAAGCGTTTTGGCGGAAATGCTACAAATACCCTTTTTTGCTTAAAGTTTTCGTGTATAGCTCTTATGGGCGGGACTAAATCGCTATCACCCGAAATAAGCATTGCCATATCGTATTTATCCTGATAAGCATCAATAATCATTTGGGTTGCTATGTTCACATCAGTCATTTTTTCATTGTAGTTTGCCCAAATATGACTGCAACGATTACATTCTATAGTATCTCTCTGGTAGTGACCGTAAAATATTTTGATTCCAACGGTCTCCAATGCTTCAAGATAGGATGTTTGCCTTTTTTGCTTATCTGGATTATTACTTACCCTGCTGGTAAAATATTTAAGTTCAACCAATTCTTGGTTTGGTTTTAAAAGCGAAGTTGCGAGTGCTTTTAGGTTTAGCCATTTACAATTATCATATCCTGCTTCCAGTATCCCAAAGTAAATGTTGAAACCATCGATATATACCGTTACACGTTCTTTTTTTGCTTTGAATTTTGCTTTTTCCATTATTGTTCATACATTTGCATACAACATCGCTGAAGATAGCATCTTCAGTCTGACGCTCCGAAAGGAGCGTTTCTCTTTTATTACCAATTCATTAGTCATCTTCTCCTTCCAATTCCTTTCCCATACGGTATTTGATGTCGTAATTGATAATAAAGTCCAGCTCCTCATCCGTAAAATCATAGTGCGTTGCTAAAAGTTTGTCAATTTGGTCAATAATAGGTTTTGAAAGCGAAATTTTAAAGGATTGGGTTTGAGTCTCACCAGTTTGTTTTTGAACTCTGGTGAGCATGGTAGAATTATCCTCTAAATCTTTTAAATACTTTTTACCTATTTCCAGAATATTACTATCGTTTAGGATGGTTGCTGGAAACTTAAAACCTTGAATGTCACTTGGGTTTAGGTCTCTGAGATTTGAAGTAATTGTATACCACCACCAAAAAGTATTACTACTCAATAATGCAATACAAATAATATCTTGATTCTTTTCTGTCACTGCAAAAAATGTTTCCCTGCTTGATTTCCATTCTTTGCCATTTATAAAGAATTTCGGAGAGAAATCTGTAAAAATTTTCCAGTATAATCCACCTGTAGTTCGATAGTAGACTCGATTTGTTGAATTCTTAGTTACCAAATAGGAAATGCTGTTGTCGCTATGTAGAACCTTTTTTAGTATGGCTTTTTCTATTTTATTGCCAAGTTTTGGAACCCAGAATGAGTTTCTCTTTTCCTTCCATGATGTAAAAGAAATTGTAGGAAATAAATTTCCCCTTGTTTCAGACGACCATTTTAAATAATGAGTACTATAAACCTGTGGAATTGAGGTTTTAATTGAAACGAATATAGTTAGAGCACGATTTACATTTTCAAATAATTTTGCTGGTCTCCAAGCAAAATTTGAATACCAAGTTTGTCTCATATTCTCAATCATTTCCTGAATGATAGTCATTCTTTGGGTACATACTAATGCTAATGGTACTATCATTGATATATTCCCAGAGTGATTAAGAATTTGCAGACTCCTCTCAATGCACATGCTATGAACTGCACCTGATTCGACAGTGCTTAATCCTTTCGGTAGATATCCTATTTGTCTAATTTCAAGATAAGGTGGGTTTCCAATAATCACGTCAAAACCCTTCCTATCATTTATTATCTCATAAAATTCAGCAAGCCAGTGAAATGGTTGGTGTGTCTGTAACCAAATATCATATTTTATTCCACTGTATTGTTTATGCAATAATTGGTTGAGCTCATGATTTAGTTCTTTTAATCGAGTATTTAAATCTCCTTTTGCTTCTCTGAAATGATTAAAATCATCGCCATATGTCAGTTGGATTTCCTTATAACGATTATATGCTTTGGCTACTATATCACATCTCTCTTCAATTCTTCCCTTACTGTTTTCAAAATCCATTGTGCCGACAAATGCATTTGCCAATTCTTTTTCTGTAGCATACCCAATCAAAGTATTTCCTGCCCGAATATTAAAGTCAATATCTGGTAATGGTTCTAAACCTAAATTGGGTTTGCGATAATCTGCTTCAACGGTAGCAACAAGTTTGAGGAACAAGCGGAGTTTTGCAATTTCAACAGCTTCTTTCATTATATCAACACCATACAAGTTCCGAAGAATTATGCTCTTATAAATAAAGTATTGCAGATTGGGATGCTCTGGGCATTTAACCTGTGCCAAGGTTTCTTCAAAGAACTTGTATTTACCTTTGGGTGCTTCTGCAATAAAGTTCTCCATTCGCTGGATACAGCTCTCATACAGGGATTCCAATATGTTCATAGCTGCAAATAGGAACGCTCCTGAACCGCAAGTAGGGTCAATTATTGTAATGCTATTTAGTGCTTTATAGAAGTACCTTAGAAAATCGGGGTCGTTTGTATTTTCAATGACATCCTGAGCAAATTGTCGGATGTTTAGGTTAAAGGTTATAAAATCGTTAATGGCTGTTATTTCACCATAGTCAATTTTACTTTTTACCTCTTTATAGCGGTTTCTGCGGTCAACCACTTCACGCCAGATTTCGGTTGGTAAAGCATATTCTACGCTGGCTGGTTTATTCCACTCAGTGCGCTTATTTACCTCTTTTATCCCTTGCTCAATCTCATCTGGTAATGTTAATTCAACACCCTTCTTTACCGCATCGTAAATATATTGGTCGCTACTATTTTTGACCATTTGCCATATTTCGCCTTCAGGTTCAAATGCTTTGGGATAATTTCGCTTGGTTTCATCAAACAAATATGGCAGTATGCAATTTTTGCTTATGTAGTCTGTAATATCTTCCTTGGTGTAATATGCACCCATATCTGCCCTGTCGTTGATATACTTCTCGAAAATGTAGCCAATGACATCTGGGTTGATATCCTTACCTGAAGCGGTTATGCGTGTATCCAAATGCCATTCGTACTGGTCAAAAAAATCGAAAAGACGTTCAAACGCTTTATCGTCAATATCAATAGCAGTATAGGTTTTTTCCAATTCGTGTTCGTCAAACAAGCCCCCGTTGAGGTATGGGATTTTCCCAATTTCAATTAGCGTCTCTGGGCTATGAGTAGGTTCATTTAATCCATCATGGAACAATACCAGCAAAAAATTGCGATAAAACGAATAGAATTTAACCTTGCCTTTTTTCTCCTTACATGCATTTAATTTATCACGCAGGTAGTTTTTATTGTCATCGAGGAAACCTTTCTTTTGGATGAAGTAACAAAACATCAAACGGTTAAGCATAAGCGATGCATACCATTCCTGACTTGTTTTATCGGAAATACCCTTGATAAATTGGAGAAATGAGCTATGTTCCTTCTTGAACTTGTCATAAAATGCCTTGGTGACCTTCTCATTGTTTTGATGGAAATTCTCCCCAACCCGATTCTTAACGTCTACAATGGTAATTTTCTCTTCTTCATCCATTTTAAAGAAAAGCCCAGAGGCACGTTGGTAAAGCAGTTCAGGGTCTTGGCTTACATGCCATCGGGTTTCGGTTACTTTAGTTGGTTTACCCGATTGACGGACAACCAACTGCCAAATCTGTTCTGTTTTCTTTGCATCAATGAAAATAATCAGATGTTCCTGAAAGAGTTTTGTTAATTTGGTTTCAATCTTTTTTCGGGTGATGTAATCAGGCAATAAACCGTTGGATAACGGATTGCATACCAGAATTTTAAATCCACTTTTTTCCGCAACTGCCTGAAGCGTAAAGGTATCACCATCAACAATTATTGGCTGGGTAGTTCTGTCGTTGTTCCAACCCATATCGTTAAATAGTTCACGAAAATTGAACGCTTTGATGTAATCTGAAAATTCTTTCTTGGTGATAGCCATGACTATGAATTAATTAATCCGAGAGAACAAATGATTTGCGGTTCTTTATTTGGCATTTCGTCTTCATTTATTATAGCAAGTTTATCCTCATCACGTAACGAAATTACCAAAGCAGCCAGTTGGTCATCGGAAATACCAGCTTTAAGTTGCCTGTTAAGAGTTTCTCTGGCAAATTCCTTAAGAGGGTATTTGTAAATGTCGTCCACAGCCTTTTTAAGTGGTTCATTCACAAAAAGAGTACCTTCAAATTCCTTACAATATCTGTCGAGACGCATGTAAACACGGTACTTCACACCTGTTTTCTTTCCCAGAGAACCGCCTGAGTTTTTCTCATCCTCTCTAATAAAATCAATGCTTCTTTTGACCAGTTCATGATGATTTGGTAATTTATATCTTGGTTCTGTTTCGGGAGTACATTGGGCAGCTTTCAAAATAGTGTGCTGAGACTGAGTAATAATCTTGCCTTCATTGTTAATCCATGCCAAGACATCATTTTCCTCTGAAGTTCGTGTATAAACAATTACCCCTTCTTTTTCTGGAACATCATTATTCTGTTTGGTTGCGTAGATTACATTGGGCAAATCTGGAATTATCCTGTTCAATTCGGGATTGTCATCGGTAGCATTTTTCCAAATCTGATATGCCAGAGAAGCTAAATCTACTTCTGTCTCATCATCATCTCCATCCAGAATGCCAGATTTTTCATTATATAGGTCTACAAGATTAACAGGGTCACCATCAAAGAAAGTCTCATCACTACCCACCACATTTGCATTTTCTTCGATACGTTGGGTAAGTCTTCTCCGCAATTTGATTATGGCTTCAAGACCATCTTCTGGAAGGAAAGAATAGCAAATAATTTCTTCCGCCTTCTGACCAATACGGTCAACACGACCAGCACGCTGAATCAGACGGATAATTGCCCAAGGCAAATCGTAATTCAGTATTACGTGTGCATCCTGTAAGTTTTGTCCCTCACTCAATACATCAGTGGAAATTAAAATACGGAGTTCCTGCTCTCCTTTAACAGCATCAGATTTCAGGTTGCTGTGTGGACTGAAGCGATGCGCTAATGCAGTAGGATTTTCATCATCACCCGTTACACTCTCAAGCTGTTTAATACCTCTTTTCTTGAGTTGGTCGGTCAGATAATATGCGGTATCAGCAAACTGAGTGAAAACCAGAACTTTTTCTTTTTTGTGTGTTTTCGTAAGTAAATCGCACAGTGCATTTAACTGACGGTCTTCATCGGGATTCCAATCCTTTCCAATAAGCAATACTCTTAGAATCTCTTTACTGTCGCTAATTAAGCTCTTCTGCAATGATGATGCAAAGAATTCACTTCTTATCCAATCGAAGCGATTCTTGTAACTATCGCTGGCAAAAAGTTCATAAAGCTCTTTTGCCTTCTCTAAGTATGTTTCCTCTTTAAGTATGAGTTTCAGGTGGTTCTTTTCATCACCTTCATTATCTGTATCGCTGTCTTCCAAGTAATCATCCAGATTTTGAGAAATGTTTTTACCTATTGGAAGTGGCAGATGATTCTGCGCAGCATACACGAAAAGATAATTCCTGAGAATATGTCTACTCAATGATAGTAAGAATGAATAACCGCTACTTTCCAACCGCTTGAACAAATTGGTTCTGCAAAATCCCATTAATCTTCGACCAGCTCGACTGAGATTTTGCATTATTACTTCTTCCTCTTTGGTCGGCTTTGTTAAGGGTTTCTCGTTTAAATATTGAAGTAATCCGTATCTGGGTAGTTCCAAATCATTAATAATATCAACCACATTGGTCGAGTATAGTTTTGCGTACTGGTCTTTAGGGTCGTTAGGATTAAAGGCATATTCAACCTTTTTAGGAATTCTATCTGGGAAATAGGATTTCGTGCCATCGAAAAAAGTCAGAAATTTTCTTCCATTCTCAGGGTCTGTTTCTGCATAATTGTTTTTAATAAAACTCCGTGTCCTACGTACTAAATACAACCGCATCAGTTCTCGCCAGTCATCTGAGAAATAGCTTTTCTCAAATGCTTTAATACTTCGAATAAATGTTTCCGTATGCAGCGAACCGAATTGAACTTGACCACCAATACTTTCGATGTATCGTTCAGGACTTATGCCTAAATCTTTATCGTCTGAAATAAACAGTCGAAGTTGATTGGAAAGGTCTAAATATGTTTTATTGTAAGGGGTTGCTGATAGCAGGATAACCTTGCTGTCGTTTTCCTCTAAATATGATTTAATGGCTCGATACCTGCTGCCTTGGTCATTTCTCAGGTTATGGCTCTCGTCAATAATAACAAGTCTGTATCTTCTTAGGTTTGGCAAAATGCTTTGTACTCTGCTTTGAGATATAACTTTTGCTCTTAACTGGTATTTGTGCGCATAATCTTCCCACATTTCGACCAAGTTTTTCGGACAAATAATCAAGGTCTCTAAAAAGAAGTCGTCTTCAAATAGTTTTGCCAATGCGGTTGCTGTAATCGTTTTTCCCAGTCCAACAACATCACCCACCATTACACCATTTCTTTTATGCAGGTGGTGTGCTGCCACCAGAACTGCTTTTTGTTGAAATTCGAGCAATTCTTTCTGGAAGACCTTGGGTAGTTTAAACTCATTAATACCTGCCCTTGCCTCACGGGAAAGGTGGTATGCCATTTTCAAATAAATATAGAATGGCGAAACCAAGCGGTCTGCTGCCCATGAGTTATCAATTATTTCAATCAGTTCTTCCGTGATATCAATACACCAACGGTCTTTCCACCTGTCGTCAAACCAAGTTGCCAATTTGTTTGCAGCATCCTGCTCAACCACATCAATATTTAATTCACCCTGCTTGGCAAGTCCTGCAAGAGTAAGGTTACTGCTGCCCAAAAAGCCGATAATTGGAACTCTTTTGTCGTTGCTATATGCCAGATAAAGTTTTGCATGGAGAGGATAGCGCAAATGAAGTTTTACAACCACTTTCTTGTCCTTCATTTGCTGACTTAATTTGCGTAAGGCTCTTTCATCCTGTTCGCTGGGAGTCCCGATAGTCAATTGGTCTTTGAATTCCTGAGCCAGACGTTTTTTAAGTTTAACTGCTTCGGCTTGGTCAATGATATGTTCATCATCCTGAGAAAAGTATTCCCGTAAGATTTCAACGGGCATTTTTTGCATTCCGATAAGCAGACGGCAGGTACGAAGCACATCTTCCTTGCCTTCAGAAACGTTTGCACCTGAAAGGTTATCAATCTTCTCGGCAACTTCTTTCCAACCCCTTAAATTGAAATATCCAACACAAAGGTCAGTTCTCTGTGAAAGTTCTAATGTATCATTGAGTCCAACCGTCAGGTGGTTTTCTATGTTGTCGTAAATCTTTGGCATACCTAATACTCGTTTATGTGTTGGATATTGATTTCTTTGAAACTTTCAGTATTTGACTAATCCTTTCAAGATTATTTGGACTTGGCACGCTTTTGCCAGAACACCAATTGCTGACAGCCACTTCTGATACACCTAATTTTTCCGCAAGCCATTTCTGCTTCAAACCTTTGGTTTTCAGTATTTCCTTTAGTAGCATCGCTTTAATTAAAATTAAAGTTTGGGAAATCGAATGTAAACAATAATTATGGGAATTGCTATATCATTCACAGAAAAAGAGATAGTATAATGTGTAAAAAGATAAAAGGTTGGTGATTAGTTCAAATCCTTTTTGTGAAATTCAATTCTATATGTACTGTGATAAAAAGATGATGAAAGACCTTAATGCGATTTTCTACCTTGCCATGGCTTGGGGATTATAATCTTATTTTTGTTAAATCTGAGTTTCGGGAATTCTTGTTTAATAACCTGCATGGCTTCTTCCTCATCGATGGAGTATTTCTCGAACAAATCTTGCAAGATTTTATCTTTTTTCATTGCAGGGCGAAAATGAAAACTGGATTTAGTGATTTCATTATTAATGGTTCGGGAGATATTATAATAATTTTCAGAACTATAAGATGTCGCTCTTAACTTGAAATGGAGTTTGCAATTCGGGTATTTCTCAACAATAGTCTCGGATATAAAATTCTTATTGTATCTGTATCCATCAGGTAATCGATGGTCTCCTATGATACTGCTATAAAAGTCAGCGTTTACGATGGGAGATTTCTTTTCAAATGGATAATAATATTCATTTAATGCATCTAAAATGAATTTCTTTGCTTGCTGGATTTCGTAGGCATAAAGACCTTTATAATTGGTCTCTGATAGACGTTTTGTTGCATCTCTATTTCTCTCTTCAATAGAAATATCACCGATGTATTTCAATTGTCTTAATTTCTTTAAGCCAATATTAATTGTCCTTCGATGAGTTCCGAGTCTATCTGCAAAACCCTGTTGTGAAAGTTCAATTACTTCATGTTCTGTTATAAGAATATAAAGCATTTGTAACTCGGTCATGGTAAGATTCTGACTGATTTTAATAAAATGCTCGAAAAATTCGTTTGCCCTAATTGTCCTCATTGAATGTGATATAAATATCACAAGTTAGTAAAAAAGCACTAAAATACAACATAATCTCATCTCAAATCAGAAAAATTTCATTCTTCTAAAAGCTATTATTTATGGGGCATTCAGCGACTTGGCAATCATTAAAGTAAAATAGTTACAAAATTTTGTAACAATTATTAAAAAAAATCGGGAGGAAAAAGTAGACAGCAAAATAGTAGATATTAATAAATAAAAACAGAAAATTATGAGTTTCTATCATTTTACAAAAGGTTGCCTTCTGGCACAAATTGTTATCGAAGGACGATTAAGAGTTTACAAGTCATTAATTGACCAGAATGAAAAACCAACATTATGGCTTACAAAAAGTCCTGTTTGGGACAGTGCCTGCAATATTGGTAAAATCGTAAATGCACATGAATTATCTTCTGGGCAAATCTATTCTTCAGATGAAGTTGACTCAATGACAGTCAATAATGAATACATGAAAAAGGAAATTGGGATGGTGAGGATATTAATCAAAGAAAACATTCCAGTTATTTCATGGGCGAAGTTCAAATATGTCGGTGGAATGCCAGAAATCCTTTATCAAGTCATTGACCAGCACTCAAGAAGCATAGGAAGTCCAGTTGATGATTGGTTGTGCTCATTCTCAGAAATACCCAAAGAATATTGGGAAGGTATTGAAATGTATGTCGATGACCAATGGGTAAGGTGGGATGAGAAACTGCCAATTCAGGAGTTTATAGGCTTGTGCATGGGGTGCAATGGAAAACAAATCCCCAAAGAGAGTGTGAATAAAAGTTTTATAATGGCTCATAGTCAATGCCGAATTGATTTTATAAATGACCATTATCAAGAAATCCTCAGATTTTGGGATGACCATAAACATAAAAAGGGATACATCGAGGTTTATGTCACACCTGATTATAAGTACCATCCCTTTAAATTCATTGAGAAAAGAATTAAAAAGGCGAGTTTCAAACCTTTCGGAAAGTGGGAAACTAACTCGTATGCACTGGTGCATTTTCTATGGGAATCGAACTTTACACAGCATCGGTTGGCATTGCCTTATGAGGAAGAGATTCATAACTAATAAAGTCAAAGAGATGAAGAAGAATGTAATAGCTTTTCTCAAATATCTTGAAAAGGAAACAGATATCACGGTTGATTTAACAACCATTTCGCCAACTGAGAAATTGGTCAGTTCAATTAACCGTGATATAGACGTCAATGTGGCTGATATCAATGAAGGAACAATGGGTCTGGTAGTTTTTTCTTGTGGCAGCAAGAATAGTAAGAAACTTACTGGGATGGAAATCATCTATGGAAATAATGGTAGCGAATTATGTGATGCAGAGATTGTCAAAGACCAAATTAATAGGGTTGTTCCAGAGATACCAGTTGAAATCAGATGTGTGGATGAAATAGCCATTTGAATTATATGCTCTTACAGTGGATATAACAATTAGATAATCAGGGTAATTATGCCTAAATGAAACAACAATTAAATAATCGAATATGAAAACAATTAAAATCAAATTAAGTGATGAAGCGTACAGTAGATTAATCGCTTATACAGCAGCGGATAACTACAAGAAGTCCAAACCGAAACATCGTACTTGTGTGGAAAGTGCTGAATACATTGTTTCAAAAATGACAAAGCCAACGAAAGTCCCATTTTGCAATAATAAAAAGGCTATGTCACAATATTATAAGAAGTTAAAAAATCGCATACAAGATTTCCAGATTAATCCATGAAGAATACCAATAATCATTCAGGAGCAGTACCTCTCCGAAATGAAAACACAGTACATACTTCCAGAACATTAGATGAAGTGATGGACGAGATTCGAAATATCACTAAAAACACCCACTGGGTACAAACCAGACTTGCAAAATTGGAATCCAGTGGCTACAAGATAGAACAATGCTGGGTAAAGAACGGCAGCATTGAAACTATGTGGTTCATGAAACGAAAAAATGTATTGAGAATACAGGTTACAGATTCTGAATTAAAAGGAGATTTTCAAAAAGCAGATTGTGTGATTATTCCAGTATCTGAAATCCAATTCCAAAAAGGCGATTCGACAAGGGTCAGGAACTTGCCTGACTTCAAGTAAAGGGCGTAACACACTGCTTAATAGCCATATAATGAACGTTAAGGTCGCATTTAACACTGAGTTAAGGTCAATAATATGGATAATGGAACACAGTGAAACATAAGGAAAGGTCGGATTAAAATAAGGGTTAAGGTACAATAAAAAGATTAATGGAATAGGATAAGCAAGATAAAGTAAACCGTTAAGGTCTGATTAACAATAGGGTTGAGGTCAATAATGGTGATTGGAATGAGATAAGCAAGAATTAACTTAAAGTAATACGTTAAGGTCTGATTAAAGACAATGGTAAGGTCAATAATAGGGGTAACACAATGTGAAAGATGAAGACTAACACAAATAGAAAGAAGTACATTAAACAGGAATATCTTCCTACAAAATTATCAAGAAAATTGCAGGAGTGTATTATCAATAATAACAAGTACCAATACACTTCAAAGAACAACTTTCTACAATGTGTTGCAATCATATATTACCATCAGATAAGTCAGGGTATAGGGTTAAACAACTATGTTCCGTTGGGGAAAGAGTATTGGTATAATATTTACGGTGGAAATTACCATGAAAGAGTAATTGAACCTCTTCTGAATGAACACAAGATTATTGAAAGTCATGATTTTGGTTATCGTACATTCCCAGAAATAAATACAAGTGTTTCCAAGGGGAAAGAACTTGGACAGGTAGGTATCAGATACCGAATAAATCCAGACCTGTTGGATGACCAATATGCAGCAATTCAATACATCGAAAAAAGAACTGTATTATCGGCACAGGAAAGGATATTGTTTGTGGATAAGGAGTTTGTTATGCCTGAAATTGCCGATATCAACTATCGAGTTTCGATTGACCAGGATAAAGCCTGTAAATGGGTCGATAAAAATGCAGAACTAATTTGTGATGAATTCCTTAAAGTAGATTATATCAAGACCATTCCAGATGGTCTGAAAATAGAGTGCAAAGAACTAAATGAGGACTCTGGCAACTGGACATACAGTATCAAATATCGAAGTGTTAAAGCAGCGAAAATCTATGCCGAAACCAAAAGCAAAGACTTCTTCTATTTTAAGGACTCATTTTTTATCGCAGACCTTGAGGAATTTTTAAAGCAGAGAGTTCAATCACTTAAGTATCACTATAAGCAGCAGATTTCACAAATTGGCATTTTACCCATCGAAGAAAAGCGTAATCCATTAACGCTTAGAATTTATAGTCACCTGACTAACTTTCCAAGTAAGGTTCTTCAGTTCATCAATATTAATAACAAGACCGTTGTTCAACTTGACCTCAGAACATCACAGTTTTTGATTTTCGCAAACCTTCTGAATCTTTACCTCAGTCATGGTGAGCAATTCCTTTTATCAATATTCAAGCAAGAAAATAACCTTACTTATTTAAAAAAGTTAGTTGAAATCCTGAAAAATTTCCAGCCACAGTTGCCTAAAGTGAGTGTCAATATTAACGACAGTACATCAGGGCAGTATAGTCTGTCAGATGTAACAAAGTTCATCCGTGATGTATTCTTTAACGATTTTTATAGTGTGGTTCAACAGGAGTTGGGTTTACAAGAAAGGCTGTTGGCAAAGCAGGTGTTATTCAAACTACTTTTCAAAAAAACGAACAGACCAGATGAATTACTCAGCAGATTATCTCAACGTTATCCTGTGGTAATGAGTATTATTGCTGAGTTTAAAAAACCTCAAACCACGGATAAAAAAGCTAATGACCAAGAAGATAATCATGAAAGCAATTTTAGTGTATTCCTGCAATGTATAGAAGGAGAGATATTTGTGGATAACATTTTGCAAAAACTAAGAAATGAAGGCATTCCCTGCTTTTCCAGACATGACTCAATCGTAGTGGCAAGTGGGAATGAGGAACGCTCTGAGGAAATCGCAAAACAGGTTTTCAAGGATTTCGGCTTCAAGTACAATCATAAAGTTGAGGACAAGTTCTGGGAAGCGGTTGATGATGAGGAACTGGAATTCAGCGATTACATGCAGTGGTTAATTGATGAGAATGAGTTAAACCAGTCATTTTATGTCGGGGAATATGAAGAAGATGATGAAAATGAACCAAATGAAAATACAGGTATGGATGAACAAGATGTTGAAATAATTGAAAAACTCAGGGAAATAGGAATTCGGGAAGACTATTATGGTATTATTGATACTGAGTTCCTTGAAGAACTGACCTTACTAACTTTTCTTAGCGAAAAGCAAAGAAATATCTTATATGAAGACATCAACAATATGAATGATGGCATGAGTTTCTTTCAGGATGCTACCAATAAATTGTTGCGACAACTGTCTGGGGAGAATGTTGGAAGGTAGGGCATTTAAGAACAGTTTGGATTTATAATATCTCCAAAAATATCTGGTTCACATCGAGTTCCAATGCATCTGCAATTTCAAAAACGGTCAATAAAGTCATGTTCTTTGGTATACTGGATTCGTATCGTAAAATGGTATTTCTATGGATATCTGATTGTTCACTGAGTTCTTGCTGGCTTAATCCTGAGTTGATGCGATACCATTTTAAAAAAGTTGTAACGGCATTCAAGCGTTCTAAGTTATGTTCCTGAATCTCTTTCATCAGTTAGGGTTTATCATAAATACCCAAGCACAATTAATTGTGCTTTTTGATGTGAATTATCTTTGTTTATGTGGACTTAATGAGGATGATAATATGGGTTTATCGTACCTTCCAAAACTCTGAAACCAGCATAAAAACGCTAATTTTTTCATATTTTACTGCCAGAATGCACAAATAATAGTCCCAGCATGAAAAGCATCGGCTGAATAATTTGGGAAAATATGCCAGAATAAGAATATCAAAGGTCATTAAAGAATTCCGATGCTGATACTTCAAGTGCATCAAGTACTCGTAATAATGAAGAAATTGTGAAGTATACTCTTCCGTGTTCCATTTGATGGTAAAGATTTCGTGAGAGATTTGAGTCCTTTGCCAATCTTGCTGCACTCAATTCCTTACTTTCTCGGATTTGTTTAAGTCTGTCACCTACCTTTTTTATGAAATCCTGATGCTCAGCCTTGATTTCCTTGGGTGGCTGGTATTGTTTCTTTAACGATTCTGGTTGTTGTGACAGGTCAGGCATTTGTTTCGGTGGAATGATTTTGATGTAAATATAAGAATTTGCTGTAAATAATTATGGACAGTTGATGGTCATCTTGATAATTGTTTCTATATTTGACCTGTCCATAATTATGTAATGCATGACAAAACAGAAAGTACGGTTCATCCAACTTGAATTTTATACCCTGCCTGAAGAAAACTGCGATTATATGGTTATCGTTGAGGTAGTTGATGACATTCCAAGAGGTTCTTTTACAGTCCGTGTACCTGCCCAATATAGCCGATTGCCACGTTTCCCTTTTATCCAGAACTGATATGAAAAAGCCAATAAAAATCACCCATACCAATTTTACAATGGATACCGATGATTTTGACCATTTCATGGTAATCAATTTCATTGAAGCAAATCAGGTTAAATCGACACATATTGTTCGCTATCCAGAATGGTGGAGATATTGGGACAAACGATATCGATATTACATTCCTTCAAATAATTAATCACAAAATATGAAACATGTAGCCATTTATACCAGAGTGTCAACTTCAGAGCAGACAGTAGAGAACCAGCGAATCCGATTAATTGAGTATGCTGAAAAAAGCAATCTGACTTACGATATATATGAAGAAGTCGAATCCACACGTAAGACCAGACCTGTAAAACAGGTACTGCTGGCAAAGCTCAGAAATAACGAATATGATGCTGTTCTGGTATACAAACTCGACCGTTGGGCACGTTCCAGCACTGAGTTAATTCTCGATACCAAGGAATTAATTGATAAGGGTATAGGGTTTATAAGCATTTCGGACAATCTTGATTTCAGCACTGCTGCTGGGAAACTTCATTTCCAGATTTTATCGGCTTTTGCAGAATTTGAAAGAGAACTGATACGGGAAAGGACAATCGAGGGTCTTCGCAGGGCAAAAATGCAGGGAAAACAGGCTGGTAGACCGAAAGGAAGTAAGGATACTAAGAAGAGAAAACGGTCTGGGTATATCCTCAGAGAGGCAAAAAAGAAACAATCTAAAGATTCAGAAAATGGCTTGAATAAAGGGATTGAGGCTTATTTAAATGCATAATTAATGTTAATAAATCAAGTGCAAATAGCTGGAAATCATTCCAGCTATTTTTGTATCTTTGCATTTGTTTAATATCATATATATGAGCGAATTAACATATAAGTTCGAAGGACAGTTTTATAGATTAAATGCTGAAGAGAGGGAACAATTTAATAACCAAAATTCATTTACTTGCGTTCAAGTTGGTGTGATTACCATTTTTAATTTAAAAAGTGGCAATCAAGTCAAGGGCGAAGTTACCAAAATAGACTATATATACCCAGTGGATGGTTTCGATGTTTCTCTACAAGCAAAATTTTACATCAAAACTGAAGCAGGACAAAACCTTGAGCTTAGATTTCACGAAATCGAAACTCATGATATTTTGCCATTCGAGCGCAAACCGCTTTTTAAATAATCCTCGCCCAAATAATTCAGGTATGGTTTTAAAGGAAGAAAACCCTGTTATCCCCCCCTGTATTACAAGCATCAAATAAACGTCCGTTTTTTGAATGATTAATGCTTAATTTTAATACTTTGATTCAACTAACTGGTTCATGACAAAACCTATTCAATAGTTACCTTATGAAAAATGAGATGATTGCCAAATATATGAGGCAACTGAAAATAATGGGTGACCAGCACCTCGATATTCCCTCTGGTTATGAAATGGTTTTTTGGGATTGGTTTAAGATTAAGTCGAGAATATATAATTCTAATTGTATTCGAAGGAATCTTTATCTAACGAGTATCCCAATAGTTGAAAATAACTTTTGTTTTAAGAATTCATACCGAGTTTCAAAAGGATTTTTGAAACGCTTATTTTATTTCGAAGGATTCCTTTATCAAAAAAACGCTGACAATTGTGTTCGTCATTCTTTTAATGTTTGCAAGCATGATTCTGTTTTCGATTATTCCATGAGAAACAAGCAGGTTAATATGAACGACATTTACGTTGGTGTCAAGATTCCCCTAACATTTGCACGGAAAATTCATAAGATGGGTGGTGATTATAAGTATATACAATACTCATTATTAGTTCCCTATTTTTTGTTTTCAATAGGTTACGAGGACTACTTCCAGTATGCCAGTCTTTGAAAGAACTCTACAGTTTTTCTGACTCAACAAGGAATTCGACTAATATTTCAGTTGCATGTGAAGCAAGTCTAACCAGTTCTACATTTCGACTATACTGTGGCTGTTCCAGCGATAGTTTATGACCATGAAACAAATTATTTCTTACTTGTCTGATGATATAAATAAGTGCTTTGAAGGCAAAAATAGGGTTAAAATCACCCTTCCACTCATGTGCTGCTTGCCTATTACAGAATCCTGTTCCAATTTTGTGACCACGGCATCCTATTGATATACAGTCAGGTTGATTTTCACCAAAAAGGTTGCAGGAATATCGTAGATACATGGTCGCACGTGCTATTTCTCTATTTTGGGAATAATCTTGCCTTTTATTCGAGCCTACGCATTCAATCTCTACAAATCTCTTGGCATATTCCTTTATAATGTCCAAACTCCAATAAAAGTCACCTTTATCTGTAATGAAACGATATATTGAATCATCATTATGTCCATAATTGTATCGCCAGAAATGCTCAAGCCATTCATAGTTTTCAGAAAGTATTCTTCTTTGCTGAAGATGGTCTTCATCTGACCTGATTTGCATAATAGTATGAAGTAATTCATGCGCATTCATGGGATTCTGATAATTGAATATTTCACCGAAGACTCTTTTTCATGATGCATAATAACAAACCATTCTCTCTCATCTTACTCAAAGGCTATGATTAATCAAAATCTGCATTTTTCACAAGAATTTAATGGACTGAATAAGTTCTACTTTACCTTAAATAATCTGGCGGATACTTTTTCATCAAAAATATCTGGATATTCCTCTTCGAATTTTTCTTTTACACTTTTATCTTTGACTTTCAATGAATTCGACAAATATCCGAGTTTGCGTTTGTTGAGTTCAATCAACTCAGACCATTCCATAACATAAACTTCAACATCCTTTTCAGTTTTATGAGTATATAAAAATGGCTTATCATAATTTTGTCTGGCAGATTTAAGCGTTGAATTCGCAAATCCTGATAGTCTGGAAGAGATTAAAATCATTTTATATTTCACGTTTTCTTTCGGCAGACCGCTTGGATAGCTTTCGATAGTATAAGCATACTCATTTATTTGATTTAATTCTTTCCTTCCAATGGCACATTTTGGAGATTTCAATTCGACAATAAGTATTTCTCGTTTTTCATCATCTAATATTTTCTCATTCATAAAGAACAGGTCAGTAATGTTGTTTAATCCCTCAATATTTCCCAAATCAATAAGATTGTCATCTACTTCAGAGGGTTCATATTCAAAATAGTCCTTTCTAAGTTCTTCCAAAATATTTCCAATTTTTTTATCAGACCATAATTTTGGTGTTCCATTATAGGCTTCCCCAAATAGCCACAATTCTTTCTCAATAATCTTATGTAATTGACTTCTTTCCTTGATTGATTTTGAGATATTACCATAAATAAGTTCGTGCAGGAATTCTAAAAATTCTAATTTATGTGCTACCTGATTCGCAAAATGTACCACATCTTCCAAATCAGTTTTTTGTAAGAGCGCATGAAACTTCTCAATCCCTTCATCAGATAGTTTCAGAACACTTTTAAAAATATCTTCAATCTGTCCATTCCCAATGGTTTTATCAATTAATGGATATAAAAAACTGCGTATTTTATCATTCCTCTTAAGTAATTGATGTTCACTTTCAACTAAATATGCGACTTTTTTAAAAAGTACTTCCTGTGTGTATGATGCTGGATTTGTATTGCTATATGGATATGCTTTATCCTTTTCGAGTAGGGTCAAGAATTTCTCAAATTTTTTATTCCTTTCTTTGAAAAAAGCATTAATAATTTCTTTAATAAACTCTTTCAGTTTCTTGGCATCTTCCTCACCAAGTGTATCAATCTCTAAATTTCTGAATAAATCACTGTCGAATAATGGAGAATCAATGTATATATACCAAGTACCTAAGTCTGGCGTATACCAATCTGATGAATAGGTGTACTCATGTGCAACGGTTTTTAATCCTGCATTATCAATACGTAAAAATGCCTTCACTTTATTTAAATCCAAGCGGATGTTATAAAAACTGAAGGTCATTTCATGATTATTGCCCTTTTTATCAGTGTAATCTGTCTTTTTAATAAATGGCGAATCAATTACAAACTCTTCCTTCCGTACTTCATTATCATTAATTATAAACCTTACTTTCTCATTAAATATTTCAGTAGGGTATTTTTCAAAAATAGATTGTCTGATGTTTTTACTTAATAGCTGGTCGACAATTTTATTCTTATTTGCTATTTTTTCTTGGCTTCCATGATAAAGATTACTTATGGTAACCTTATAGTAAGGATTAATTCTTTTGGAAAAATGCTCATAGTCTATTTTCAGTTCTAACTCATCCAAATGGGGTGCTTCAATTTTTTCAGCATTAAGAGGGAAAGCGACTTTGGAGTATTTTTGGTATTTTTCATCATAAGCAACAGTTTCGATTTCCATCAGTGAGCCAATTTGCAAAGCTCCGAATCTCCCAATACCTTGCCCTCCACTTTTTACAGTTGTACCAATATTTAAAATTTTCATTTCGAATTCACTGTATGGTACACCAAATCCATCATCTCGTATTATTATTGATTGGATTGGTGATTGAGCCAAGCCAGAACTGTAGTCTATTGTTATTTCAATCCTATTTGAATTTGCCTGAATTGAATTATTTATTAGTTCGCACAAAGCAGAGAAAGTATCTCGATACCTTGTAAGGATATCCTTTATTACTCTACTGTTGGTTGTAATCTTTTTAGTTTCGGTTTTCATTGATATTCAGGTATCTAAGAAGACAAAATAAATTCCTCTTGATTAGAAAATAATCAAAATGGTATTGATAAATATAATAAAATACTATTTGAGATAATTTATGTAGTGTAATAAATATCTTTCTTTATAATCAATATTTGACCTCGGCAAAATGAATCATCACAAAAATAGTTTAATTGAGAAATATAATTATACAGACAACCAATCAATTAAAGATAATTGAATGCTCTGAAAAAAATGAATTCTTATTTTTTGTCTTCATGAAATTTTTTATCAAGTACAAATAGTACCATCTCATCGAGCTTTTCTCCTAACTTCCACTGGTCAGAGGCTGATGCGATAATATATTCATCATTGACTTTAATTTTGCCAATTACAACAGGATTACCTTCGATATCAGTCTCTCTTCGAATAATCCCATGAAAGCACCTGTCCCAGCCATGCCTACCTGCCTTTGCCATAAACAGTTCAACGAGTTCAAACCGATTTGATGAATCATCCATAATCAACTAAACTATAGATGTTTATACGAAATAATTTGAAAAATGTTACAGTTTTATGCCTGATTTTCAGCATTTTCGAAGTCGAATTCCAGAAGGTCATCGTTATCGAATCTGGTTGAGGTTTCATCATCTACCATTTGCCTGACATCCTGCCAACGGATAAAAAAGGTATGGGAATGGGTGTCATTTATGTCAATTCGTACTTTACCCGTTAACTGGGTTGTACAATCCAGTACTTTGAGAAAAATATAATTGTCATCAACACTGATATCCAACAATTTGACTTTGCCAAATGTGGTTGGACTGACCATAAGAAATTCAGTATTTTCAAACCAGTCTGTTCGTTCGTCACGCTTCAAGAATACTTTAAGATGGTCGAAGCCGTCAGGATTGCTGGAAATCCTATTAATGAGACCTTGGAGTTCATCTTTGGTGTTCATCTTTATATCAGCCATTTGTACAGTAATCAATTATGAGTTCCTCTTCAGGTTGTGTGAATAAGTCTGTAACTACCCAGTCACACACTCCGCAATTTATTAGCTTCCTTCGTTGAATAACTTCCTTGGTTTTGGTATCCATGACGGTAATCTGAAGCATATTATCAACTCGGTTGGCGTTTAGAAATTTGACTGTTCTAAATTCGATTTCACCATTATCCTTAAAATCCAGTAAATCAATTGTATGCAGTGTTTTTATAATTGAGTGTTCTGTAATAACACAGGGGTCAACAATATAATACGCTATGATAAATTGAAATGGCTTCCTATGGGCATGTGCATCATGTGGAATGATTCTGGGGTGTCGTTTGGAATTCATGAATGTTGTCTTTTCTATAAATACTTCCTACAATCAATTTGGGATGGATGGGGTGCTGGGTATCCTACCCCCCCTGTAATCTACCCCTAGACTGGTTTTCAGAGGCATAGGGTGGGGCAAGAGATTGATATTCTGAAAATTAGGTATTTGCTAAGTCCAGATTATAAAAAATTATAAAAATTTATATTATCTCTTTAAAAGGGAAATCCAAGGCATTTTGAATGGTTGAGAATTGTTGGGGGGTCAATTTTTTTGAAAAATATTTTTTTCTGGCACAGGAATGGACTTGCTTAAAATTCAGATTATCAATAATATTTGAAATTTTTCTTTAGTTTATCGAGATTTTCAGTTCAAAAAGTCCGCAAATTAATCATTTGAATACCCTGTTCATTTCTCTCTTCATATGGTCATCAGATACTTTAATGTACCGTCTCATGACAGAGTAGCTTCCCTGACCTGTCCATTTTAATATCACTTCCACGGGAACTTTTTTCTGGATACAAATTGAAATAAAAGTATCTCGACCGTTATGGCTGGTTCGTTTCTTCCACTTCAGTTCTTCAAACATATCCTTCAGATTATCATTATATTTCTGATTGCTAATCCGAAGCGAGGCTGTGTCATACTCATATTTTTCAAGGATTGCCCTGCTGTATTTGTTTATGTTGATGTAAATCGTGTTATCCTCTTTTGTTTCCGCTGTTTTCTGTGGTTTTATTACAATTCGGTTATTAACAATATTTTCAGGAGTTATTTTATCGATATCTGAGAACCTGAGCCCAGTGCTGCACTGCAAAATGAAACGGTCTTTGGTTTTTTCCAGAACAGGTGAAGAAAATTCCTTCTGAGTTAGTTCTATGAACTCATCATAGGATAATGGATTTGCTTCATTCGCTTTTTTCTTCCCTTTCTTAAAATCTTCATCCATGAAGGAATCGTCCAGTTGAATTTTAAGTTCATGTCGTCTCTTGTAATAATGCTTCAAGAAGGTTTTTAAAATCGTGAAAGTTTTCTCAACGGTGGATGGGTCATATGGAACACCATTCATCCATACGCTGAAACTATCGCTGAATGTCAGGGTCATGTCTGGGAAAAACAGTTTCTTTCCTGTGTGTTTCTCGTAATTCAGTAGCCTGTTTTTTACCGTAATGAATTCTTTCCATGTGCCACGGGCAGCACCATTTGACTTGCGTAACTCAACATATTCGTCAAAGTATTCAGTAAGACCCTTTACACTTGCCTGTTTTTCAGGGGGGAATAATTCAAGGAGTTTTTCAAAATCGGTTCGGAACTTTTCAAAGTTAGCAGTCAGTATAGATGGAGTCCGAAAACTAAGTGGCAATACCTTTCGTTTGTTCAAATAATCAACGACTGCATTATACTTGTCCGTAATGATTACATTCTTCTCATCACAGAGAGAGTCTTTATCCAACACCTTTTGTTTCTTCTGAGACCAGTTCTGAGGATGTACCCAAATTTCTGTTGAGATTCTCAGGATTTTTTTTCGGTAATCACCTGTGCCATGATAGGAGTATTTGAGTACCTCGATATAAATCTTCACTTCTCCATCCGAATTCTTTTGCTTGGGGAGCACCATTTTTCTTGCTTTCCAGTCCGTTTTTCCGAAGTAAGTTTGGATTAATTCGTGTACATTTATACCATCATTATCTGCCATAGTAGTAGAAAAATATGTTAATACTCGATAATGCCCATAAATATAGATTATTATTGCATATTACCAATAGAAAAATGCAATAATTTATCAAATGTAGTAGAAAATCTATAATTGATTATCAGCCATATAGCCAGAAAATAAAATCTTCTCACCCCGACGAAACAAGAAAAAAGGCCCTGTTGCGAAAGCGACAGGGTTTTTGTTTTTCAGAAGCGTTGACAGCTCGCTGGCATAAGCTTAATGAAAAACAAAACCCTTGGCAATGCAAAAGCATTGCAGGGCCTTTTTCTGTTTCATGTCACTCCATGGAAGTCCGCCGCCATGGCGAAGCCATTGGCGGCAATCTTCTCACCTGACTGTGAAGTCTGATCAAGCATTGCAGGGCCTTTTTCTGTTTCAGGTCACTCCATGGAAGTCCGCCGCCATGGCAAAGCCATTGGCGGCAATCTTCTCACCCTGACAGAGTAAGTCAAATGGCTTAGTAAATCAAATGCATCCAGGAGGGTTTTTATTTGTAGTAGAAAAAGTAGTATAAAAATTTTTCAATGAAATTTCTGTACTGATAATCTCATTCTGATCTTCTTTACATTCTTTCAATTAAATCTTTTCTTACCAGATCAAATCCTTCATCAGGATCATAGGTTTCATCAGGCCGAAGTAAAGCAGCCGTGTCTCCAAGGAATTCCGGATCTTTTATCTTATCTTCCAGGTTCTTAAGATATGACAACCTGGAAGGAATTCTTAAGCTTTCATGCTTCATATACTCATGGAACACCTGTATTATCTTCTCTTTTGATAAAGAGTCAGTTGATTTCAGTGCTTTAAAAAGGTCATAAAGATCTCTTCCCTTCTTTCTCTGATAAAGTGCCTTTAGCTTCGTACCCAGCAATTCTTCGAACTCGTAAGTTGTTATATTGCATTGTCCATTGAACCATAATGAATTGACTTTAAATGTCATTTTCTTAAGGTCAAAGACTGAAAAGTGCTCCCTGCAGTTTATCTCTACCTTTAGTTTTAGAATCTGAACAGGCTGCATTTCAGATTCAAAATTAAATATCAACGTAGTATTTCTGTCCTTCAGTTTGATCTTTGGTTCTCCCAGGAAACTCAACAGTTTCCTGATTTGGTCAATTGATGATCCAATTGGTTCTGCTGAAATCTGTACCAAATCTATGTCTTCCGAAAACCTTGGTTGTGGTTCCAGAAAAAGTTTATGTATAGCTGTACCTCCCCGGAAAGCAACTTTTTCAGCTATAAACTCATCCGAAAATAATTCGACAAGTGCCCGGCAGATAATCAGGTCCTGTTCTACCTGCTCATTAGCCTTCCATGGAGCAATTTCAGACCATTCGGTAATATATAGTTGTGGTATCATTCGTCTATTTCAACTTCTGCATTAACGATTACTTTCCAGCGGTTTTCTGATGAGAAACCTTTGGCTGGCGCAGATGCTTTTAACGGTATCCTGAAAAAAACTAAACCATTCTTTTGAGAGGCTCTGAATAGTTCGTTTGCCAGTTTTTCATTGTTTAGAACTCTCTCAATCAAATATCCAAGTCTTTGTATTGCAGTAACAGTAGTTGAAGCAAAAAAAACAGAATCAAACTCTTTAGGTTCAATTTCTTCTACAAGTTCGTTCAATACGGTTGCTGCCCTGTTAATTCCTCCGGATCTTTTTTCATATTGGACAAGATCACTGGCAGTCAGTTCTGGTGAAGACACTTTAAGATAACCTGATTCAGTTTTTCGTTCTCTGAGCAATCGACTTTCAATATTACCTTTACTGATGAAATTTACTTTTAATCCCTTCTTATGAGAAGGTCGAAGGACAGGGAAATCAGTTATAACAAAATATTCCTGAGGCTGCTGGTGTGCCGCTCCGTATAAAGCTGCGGCACTTAATAATCCTACATAATAAGGTCGGTTAAGAAATTTCATGAAATCGTCCATGAATAAAGAAGCAGGCAGAATCCCTCTGGTCGCATATTGTGCAGAGATTATTAAATAGAATCCTTTGTGAAATGATACTATTTTCCCCTTCTTCGATAACCTTTTTAAAGCACTTTTAATGGCTCCTCCGGAGTAGTTCGGTAATTCCGCCTCTAACTGGTTTAATGAAAATGATATTCTTCCCCTTTTCTCGAGGTTTTCAATCCATCGACTTACATTTATGTTAAGCTGTTTTTTCATATTATGAAAAGTGATATTTTGCGAAAGGTACCGATTATCGGCCGTTTTCGCAAAAAATCTATTCAATACTTTTTTGTGTAAAGAGTCATTGAAAGCTAACAGAACACCGACATTTTAAATATGATGTGATTGGCTATTATGCAGCATAATAAACCTATATGTCGTTTTCTCACCCCCATGGAAGTCCACCGCCATGGCAAAGCCATTGGCGGCAATCTTCTAACCGTTAACCTTCAATCCCTTATTGCCAGCACATCCTTGCTTATTACCCGGTATGAATAGCCGTGTCTCTCAAGATATGCCCTGCACTCAGCAGCAGTCGCCGGATCGAAATTAACCTCTTCGTACAAGATTATGTCAGGTTTGATCCTGCTGAGATCGAGCATTTTAATGATTTCATAATCAAAGCCTTCGGTGTCAACCGCAAGCAGGTCTATCTTCTCGTCTCCGAACCTGGCCAGCAAGGTGTCAGGACTTATAGTCTCTATCTCGCGGCTGGCGATAAGCTCATTCTCATCTTCAGGCAAGGTGATGCCCTGCTTAAGTGCCTGCCGCTTCAGAGTACCGTCCTTAATCTTGTTTACCAGTACCTCACGGTTGAAACTTGCCAGTCCGGTTGCCCATCTCTCATTGCTGATGGCCGGCAGGTAGAGAGTTTTGGTTCCGTCAATTACATCAAGGGCGGCATTTATAACAGTTATTTCAGGTCTTTTACTGTGAAGCCGTATCAGAAATTGATTAAATACCTCCGGTTGTGGCTCCAGCATAATTCCCCTCCAGTTATCCCTTTTAATGAACTTATGAATAGGGTCATAGATGAATCCGTCATTAGCGCCAATCTGAAGAAATGTGACGGGACTTTTACTCTTCGAATAGTTGTCAATAAACTCTGCGACAGTTCCTTTCCCTGGCTTGTAGAGATATTTGTAATATGCCAGATAGGCCTTGTTTTCTGCAGCGCTGAGGTTGAAAAGATAACGCTTGACCTTTTTTTGTAGATGGAAGAGTAGGCTCATATTTATGATTGAGATGGAGCTATATTAAATGACTGACCGAAAGCGGTCTGGTATCTTAATAATGGGTTTATCCCTTAACATCCCCGGTTTGTTAAGTGCATAAAACGGCCTGAGAACAGATTGCCTCCGCCTGGCCTGCCTGAAGAAAGAGTCACCATCAACCGGCTGGCTGTTCCTGATAAGCTCAAACAACTGCAGGCGCCTGTCAAAATGCCCTGTCCAGCCCGATTTAAGTAAATCATTATTTCCTGTCTTGCCAACAGACATTTCATAATCAACCATGCCGAAATGGAAAAGAAACAGGTTCGGATCGATCCTGAAATTCCGGCCCTTAATCCGGTGGAACCCCGATCCCCATGTCAGTGGCCGCAGAGCCACAACCGGTTTAGTATACCTTGCCGATACATGAGCGTAACTTCGCTGCTCAAGGAACGGACTGCCAGCCTCAATGGCCTTCTCCTCATCAAGGTGCTGCCCCACATCAAGCCCCAATGCTGAGAGGGATGACCTTCCTGACACAGCCCGAAGGTAGTCTGAGAGGTTTATGTTCACGGCCGGATCAATTACCAGAAACTCATCAATATCATGCGCTATTACAACCTGGTAACGGTGAAATAGAGCCCTGGCGAAGTAAGAAACCATCCGCGCCCTGTTGCGGTCGCCGCGGCTGCGGCTCATCGCAGCATGAGGAAGCCTGATGACGTTAATGGTCTCATGACCTTCCGGCAATGCCTGATCATGCCCGTCAAGAATCAGAAAAAGGTTTTCGCGGCCAAACTGCCTGCCGTAGTAATCTATCCATTTACGGATAAAGAACTCATCATTACGGGCCATCGAAACTGCGGCAATTCCTGCCGGTGTGTCAGAACTCATTATTCATCTGGTCAGTTCACGGCAAAATTGGTTAAAAATGTAAAAAAGCAATACTTTTATATCAAAAAAATGACAGAAGGCGTGCCAGCCAATAATAATCATCCTGTTGATGTTGTAATTACCTGGGTTGACGGTGATGATCCGGAATACCGCGAGAGGATGCTGCCATACCTCGAAAGTGCCTCCGTAAAAGGCAATCCCGGCGCACACACTACCCGTTTTGCATCAGTCAACGAAATAAAGTACTGCCTGCTTTCAATACTGAAGTTCGCTCCGTTTGTCAGAAACATTTTTATAGTTACTGACAGGCAGGATCCCCTGTTAAATGACGACATCAGGAAACATTTTCCGGGAAGAGAGCAATCGATAAGAATTGTCGACCATACTGAAATATTCAGGGACTTTACCCAATACCTTCCTACATTCAACAGCAGGTCGATAGAGAATATGGTGTGGCGCATAGAAGGATTGGCAGACAACTTCGTATGCTTCAACGATGATACGTTCCTGGTAAGGGAGATCAATCCTGAAGAGTGGTTCATCGGCGACAGGCCGGTGCTTCGCGGGCGCTGGATGACAGCTCCTCTGCTCAGGCTGGCATGGAACGGGCTGAAAACAGCCTTAAACAGACTCCTCCTCAATAATCGTAACTATACGCCCAGACCATCTTTTCATCTCGGGCAGTGGGAGGCGGCCAGGTCGGCAGGCTACCGAAACCGCTATTTCGTCTTTGGTCATACTCCACATACAGTAAGCCGCACAATGGCAGGTGATTTTTTTGGCGGGAACCGAAAACTACTGGAGAAAAATATCTCGCACAGGTTCAGAAGCATCAGGCAGTTCAACTCACTTTCACTCTTGTACCATCTTGAGCTAAAGAACGGTAACAGACATATCGAAAGACCTGCGCTGGCATATCTTCAGCCCTTCAACCGGAATGCTGATTATATTGACAAGAAACTCAGGCTCTGTGAAACAGACCAGACAATCAGATATATCTGCATTCAGAGCCTTGAGATGTGCAGCAGTCGCGATCAGGAAAAGATATTCTCCTGGATGGAAGAGAGACTCAGCCACTAAATTGACAGAACATTGGCCAGCTCGAGCAGTGTAGGACTGATCGATTTGTGCAGCTTGACGGCTTTCCTGAACGGAACCAGCACTATGGTGTCATTCTGCAGTCCTACCATGACACTCTTCTGATCGTCAAGCAAGGCTTCAACCGCTGCATTGCCCAGTCTGCTGGCATTGACGCGGTCTACTGCAGAGGGAGAACCTCCTCTTTGGAGGTGACCAAGTACAGATACCCTTACATCATAATCCTTGAAATCATCTTTCAGCTTGTTTGCTATGGCTATGGCCCCTCCCTCTTCATCGCCTTCTGCAACAATAATGATATTACTCGATTTCTTTCTTCTGTTCCCGGTTTCAATAAGTGTTTTCAGATTTCTGGCTTCGCCTTTTAGCTCAGGGATTATAATAGCTTCGGCTCCGGTGGCAATTCCACTGTTGAGTGCTATAAAACCAGCTTCGGCTCCCATCACCTCCACGAAAAACATCCTGTTGTGTGCCGATGCCGTATCTCTTATCTTGTCAACAGCCTGAATGACGGTATTCAGTGCTGTGTCGTAACCTATGGTGTAATCGGTTCCGTAAATGTCATTGTCGATTGTTCCCGGAACACCCACAAAAGGAATGTCATACTCCTCACTGAAGAGACCCGCTCCTGTAAAAGTTCCATCACCTCCTATACACACCACTCCGTCAATTCCGGCCTCCCTGAGGTTCACATATGCTGTCCTCCTGCCTTCAGGTGTCCTGAACTCCTCGCTGCGGGCTGTCTTTAATATTGTACCGCCTCTCTGAATTATGTCACTAACGCTATAAGCCTTCAGGGGCTTGAAATTGCCATTGATGAGACCCTGAAAACCATGCCTTATGCCTATTACCTCAAGGTCGTAATATATTCCTGTCCGTGTTACCGCCCTTATGGCGGCATTCATGCCGGGAGCATCTCCCCCGGATGTAAGAACTCCTATCCTCTTTATCTTACCCATTTCTTCTTAAGAGATTTCATTTTTCCGCGCGAAGGTATAACAATTTTGCGGCTGTTACAACACTCCTGTTTCCAGCTGTTCACCGATTTTCTCAATACGTGCAGCCACCATCTCAATCAGCCATTTGGGGGTTGATGTGGCACCGCACACTCCGACAGTCTCCTTACCGCTGAACCACACCGCATCCAGTTCGTCAGGCGATGATATCATGTAGGCATCAGGATTTTTTTCCCTGCATACGTTGAACAACATTTTTCCGTTGGAACTCTCCCTGCCGCTAACGAAGATTATTACATCATGTGAGGCACAAAAACTCCTCAGTCTTGGTTCCCTGTTTGACACCTGTCCGCAGATGGTACTATTTACAATAAGACGTTCATCAGGGTCTGTGGTACCGGCCGTCTCTGCCATTCTCTGCTTTATTATTGCCGCCAGTCGCCTGTACTCTTCTATGCTCATTGTGGTCTGCGAAAAGAGGAATACTTTCCTGGAGTAGTCTATCTTGTCAAGGTCTTTTTCGTTTTTTATCAGTATAGCACCGTTACCGGTATGCCCCAACAGTCCTATTACCTCGGCATGACCCTCTTTCCCGAAGATGACCACCTGCCCGTCGTTTTCGCTGGCTTCGTTCCATGCTCTTCTTATCCTTGCCTGAAGTCTCTTGACAATCGGACAGGTAGCTTCAATTATAGTTATATTGTTCTGATCAGCTATCTCATAGGTGGAAGGCGGTTCACCATGTGCCCTGAAAAGTACCTTGCAATCGCTAATCTTCATGAACTGGTCACGGTCAATGGTAATAAGTCCTTTACGCTTAAGACGTTCCACCTCTGCGTCGTTGTGAACAATTGACCCAAGACAATATACTTTTTCACCTGCATCAAGCGCCTTTTCTGCAATTCCGACAGCATTCTCAACTCCGAAACAAAATCCCGACCCCGTATCAATCTTTACCTTCATTGATCATTTTATCAATTATACCGCTTATCCACTCCATTTGTTCATTCACACTCATATCACTATTGTCAAGGACAAGTGCATCATCGGCCTTTCTGAGTGGACTAATTTCCCGGGTTTCATCTATATTGTCGCGTTTCACCATAGCTTCCCTGATCTCCTCAAAATCGGAATCAATACCTTTTTCCTCAAGTTCCTTGTGCCGCCGATGTGCCCTTACATCAACAGAGGCTGTCATAAAAATCTTCAGGTCTGCATCAGGAAAAACCACCGTTCCTATGTCACGTCCGTCCATCACAATCCCCCTGAAATAACCTATTTGTCTCTGCAATTCTACCATACGGGTTCGTACCTCCGATATTTTGCTTACCTCAGACACATGCTTTGTAACTTCAACAGACCTGATCTCCCACTCCACATTCTCAGAGTTAAGGTATGTTTCATATTCACCCTTGTCGGGGTTATAAGAGAATGAAATATCTATCATCGGGAGCATGCTGGTGATTTCCTCTCTGTTTATAAAGCCTTCACCGACAAGTCCCTCCCTAATGCAAAAGAGTGTAACCGCCCTGTACATTGCCCCGCTGTCTATAAACAGGTAGCCATATTTCGCGGCTATTGCCCTGGCAAAGGTGCTCTTGCCACATGACGAATACCCGTCGACAGCTATTATAAGCTTTTGTTGTATCATGTTAGTTGCTGTTAATCTGTAATACGCCTGTAAATGCTTGCCGGATTGAATGCCAGGGAAAACTGGTTCGAGATCCCGGCAAGATGATATGTCGCTCTCGAAAACACCAGCCTGAATCCAGAGATATTCACCCCGAAACCCCAGGAGAAACCAGCCGCAGCACTGCCGCTCTCGACTCTTAACTCACTTCTCCTCTGGTAGTTATATCCGGCTCCAAACCATACGCTCTGGTGTGGCAGACACTCTACTCCGAAAAGTGCGTGGCGAAACAGGTTCTCAGCAAACCCGTCCTTTTCACTGGTGGAACCAGGTATTGCTGAAAATGCTGTAGTATCGTAGCTGTGGGTAAGATCATACTTCTGAAGATTTCTCAGGGTAAGTGAAAACCTGAAAGGAGCATGCGCGAGCTTGCCCGAGACACCGGCCAGAATCTCGAAGGGAAGTTTTTCCCTTTCCTCTCCGGCGTATGTGACGGCCTGAAAACCAATGTTTCTGAAGACAATACCTGCAGACAAAAGCGAATTGCGACTGGTGACCGAGGCCCCGATATCAGCTGCAACACCGAAACTGGTATAGCTTTCAAGTTGTGATAATACCGGCTTCAGATTGAATCCGATATTGAATATTGAATCTATCTTTCTGGTATATATAAGATTAAGAGCATATTCGGCAGCCCTGAAAGACCCTGTTATGTTGCCTGCATTGTCTGCCCCGGTGAAGGTTCCGTAATTCAGCCAGTTAAGTCCTGTTGCAATAGTGCCTCCCATTCCCTCGAAAATGTAGTTGGCCGAACCAAATCCCATACCTGCCAGATAGCTCGCATATCCAAGCGAAATCAAGCCATGCATCTTCTCAGTCGCGAGAGCCGGATTACCGGTAATGAACGAAGGGTCCTCACCGGGAATCGATACTATAACACCACCCAGCGCAGACCCGCCGGCCGACCAGGAGAGATTAAGAAATTCATACGTATTGTCACCCCCGACCTGTGCAGCCAGTACAGGTGAGTATAATACGAAGAGCGCTATAAGTACTTTTTTGTTCATCGTTGTTGCGCTTGCCGGGGTGTTTATTCTATGCAAAGGTATATCCTATGCCTTTAAATTTCTATTATTAGCATAAATATAGACTTTATTAAGTAATCAGTGATGAATAAGTGAGAATTAAACTACCCTTGCCAGCAAGGCACAAACACCCTGGCATCGGCAATATTACAGTCTCAGAGGCCGTGGCTTTTAAACCGCGCTACCGGGGTTGCCAATTATCTAACCTCCCGTTGATTTGTACAGAACATTCATGCTTTCTATTTTACCAGCAATATTTGTGTTTTTTATCAGGGTACCTGAATATCTGTATCCAAGCCTCAGAAAAGTCTTGTTCATAGGTATTGAATTCAGTCTTGCTATAGTATAAAGAGTCCTGATACCGGCTCTCTTCATATATTTTTCCATCTCCATAAGCAGGATAACAGAGAGTTTCTTGCCGCGATAATCTTTTGATACGGCAAAGTCAGTCATTTCAGCATTCTGATATTCTCTGTCAATTTCCGATGAGGAGACTGCAATGAGCTTTCCTGTACTGTTCTCTATTCCGAAATACCTGGTTCCGGAACCAAAAGTCTTATAAATATACTGAGGGTCGTTTATCGGGAAGGGATAGGTCATAAAGACTTTGCTGAATACTGATGCTATTCTCTCAGCGTCAGCAGGCTTCAGTTCTTTAACCAGATATTCGTCAGAAATCTCATCTCTGATAATCTTGTGCCTTGTCTTCAGCAAATGACTTAATTCTCTCAGTTTGTCGGTTTCAATATCAAGTAATCTGTCTGAGGTAAGAAACTTTGACACAAAGAAAACAGCTTCAACGCCCCTGTTCATGCCAGGTACATGCGCTTCAATCATGAAACCGTCAGCCAGAAATCCGGGAAGCATCCATACAGGTATTTTGGCGAATATCTTCCCGTAACGGTTTTCCCTGGCTATAAAGGTTATCTTCTCAATAATCGAGGGGTAATCGTCCGGGGCTGTCTTTATCAGGTATACCCTGTCATTTGAATCCCCGTACTGTATTACCGACCCTGCGGGAGTCCTCTCAATGGTATCGCTCATTTCTTTCTTCTTTTATACCTTATGTTATCGCCTGGTATGAGCGAAATGGTTTTACTCTTGTCAGAAAGAAGCTTTTCTATGCCAAGAGCCAGATATTCACTTGGCTCGTTAAGGTCAAGTTCAAGATCACACTCGGCACATTTACGGTCACAGAACCGGGGTTCGTAGCTGTCGGGTTCATTGTAGGTTGTTATGATACCTTCGTAGTTTCTAAGAATAACTTTATTTGTCGACCATGACAGAATATAGTTGGGTGTCACCGGTATCTTACCTCCACCTCCCGGGGCATCAACAACATATGTGGGAACAGCAAATCCACTGGTATGCCCTATAAGGCTCTCCATTATCTCTATTCCCTTCCCGATAGGGGTGCGGAAGTGAGAAAGGCCTTCCGACAGATCACACTGATAGAGGTAATAGGGCCTGACCCTGTTCTGCACGAGCTTGTGCACCAGGTTTTTCATTATCCTCGGACAGTCGTTGACATCAGCCAGCAGTACTGACTGGTTTCCAAGAGGGAATCCCGCGTCGGCAAGCATCCGCAATGCCTCTTTTGAACTGCTTGTAATCTCCCTCGGATGATTGAAATGTGTGTTGATCCAGAGGGGCTGATATTTCTTTAACACATCAATCAGATTATCAGTGATCCTGTAAGGCAACACAACAGGCATCCTGGTGCCAATGCGGATAACTTCCACATGTTCAACAGCCTTGATTTCACTGAGCAGCCAGTCAAGAAGCGTGTCAGGAAGCATCAGGGGGTCTCCTCCAGAGAGCAGAACATCACGTACTGCCGTATTGCCCCTTATGTATTCAATTCCTTTTGAAAGTTGTTCCTTCGTCGGAATGTAATCAATGTCTCCGACTTTTCTTTTCCTTGTACAATGACGGCAGTACATCGAACAAATATTGCTGACATGAAACAATACCCTGTCAGGATAGCGATGTGTGATACCAGGAACCGGACTGTCCTTGTCTTCTGCCAGCGGGTCTTTTATCTCTGAATGATGGACTTCAAGTTCGCGGACACTTCCGAATGCCTGCTTGAAGACCGGATCATTGCGATAGTTTCCCTTGTTTATCAGTGATAAATAATAGGGTGTGATCGATAACGGAAATATTGAAAAAGTCTTTTCCAGCTCCTGCTTCTCATCTTCACTGAATGAAATACCGGTCAGTTCCTCAAATCGTTCTATGGTACGTACAGCATGTTTTAACTGCCACCGCCAGTCTTTCCATTTACTTATAGTTGTATCCTTGTCAATCAGACCAGCCATGGCCTGTTGCCCTTCCGAAAAAATCGACATAATTTAATAGATTATTGGTTCATGGGAGTACAAAGATACTAAAACGGAGGCCAAAATCAAAACCTGGCTACTAACAATAAGATAGACAGTTGATTACGGTCACGTATTTTCTTTGCTCAAAATGCTGTTGCCATTGACCTGGGAAAGAGTCAGACCGGCTATCATAATAATAATGCCGGCATATTTCTCTATTGTTACTGATTCACCAAGGATATGAAATGCATATAAGGCCGTGATAACGGGGAGCAGGTTGGCAAAGAGGTTAGCCCTGGCTATGCCGATTATCCTGACAGAGTATCCAAGCAATATGAAAGAACCGCACGATGCAAAAACAGCAAGTTGAACAATTGCCCTTACTGACTCCTTGTCAAAAACAAGGTGTGGTATCTCTTTCCCGTCAATGATGAGAAAAAGAGGCAGGAAGAGAATGGCTCCTATTATGTTTTGGGTGTTTACGATAAATACCGGACTGTAATTATGTACAAGTTTCCTCAGCAGCAGGCTGTAGCCTGTTGCACACAATACAGCCATAAGCATCAGAATTATACCTGTCGTATTAAATGACAGGTTACTCTCTCCCGAGAGCATGAATACCAGAATGCCGGAAAACGATATTACTATCCCTGAATAATTAATGGCCCTTAATCTCTCATTAAAGATCAGTTGTCCGCCTATCGCTGTAAATACCGGTATTATAGATACTATGACCGCTGCAACGGTAGATGAAACCTTCTCAAGACCATATCCTTCAAAGATGAAATAGAGAAACGGCTCACACAAAGCCAGCAGCATGAAGTACTTATAATCACCTTTTCTGATCTTCTCAAATCCCTTCGTCAGCAGGAGGTATAGAGAAAGAAATGTTATTGCTATCAGCAGACGGCTGAAAACTATGGTAACAGGTCCGTATGTCTCGTTTGCAATCTTAAACCAAACGTAAGAGAAGGCAAAGAATGCCATAGCCGAAATTGCTGCCAGATAGGCTACTGTCTTGTTGTGCACAAAAAGCTGATTTTAATGGCAGGCGAAATTAATGATTTTTGTAATATCCGTATGCCAATTATGAGTATCTTGAAAGATTGCCCCGTGAATTTCGAATATATTGAATCGGGAAACGGAGGTTGCCGTCTAAAGTGCATATTGACAATATTATAATGTCGTGAAATGTTTCGACCAGACCTCAGATAACACTCATTCTTCTATTTGCTTGTCACTCAAAAATTCTTATATTTGCCGGCAATTAAATGGTTACTATCCTGTAACTGACTGATGTAATGTTATTTTCAATCTGTAATAATATTTTTCAAACTAATGAAGATACTTGTTTGTATTAGTAATGTTCCCGACACAACCACAAAAATAAGGTTTACTGACGGTAACAGCAGATTTGACACTACAGGTGTACAATGGGTTATCAATCCCTGGGATGAACTCTCTCTTACACGTGCTCTTGAGCTAAAGGATGATGCCACCACGGGCGTCTCTTCTGTGACTGTAGCCCATGTCGGCAGTTCTGATGCCGAGCCAACCATAAGGAAGGCACTGGCTATAGGTGCCGATGATGCTATCAGGGTTAATGCTGTGGCCGCTGATTCATATTTCGTTGCAGGGCAGCTGGCTGAGGTTGTCAGAAATGGATCATTCGACATAATTCTCTGCGGCATTGAGTCAAGTGATTTCAATGGTTCTGCTGTTGGCGGAATGATGGCCGAGTTCCTGGATATTCCTTCTGTGTCGGGCGTGTCAGATTTGAAGATCAAAGATGGCAAGGCGATCCTTACGCGCGAGATAGACGGAGGCAAGGAGATAGTCTCGGTTCCTGCACCATTTGTAGCAGTAGTACAGAAGGGGATAGCAAAAGAGCCCCGCATTGCATCGATGAGGGGAATTATGACAGCCCGCACAAAGAGTATTATGGTGGTGGAGCCTGCAGGCGTTGAGAAACTGAGTGAGGTAGAGGTGTTTGAACTGCCGAAGCCGAGGGCTGCGTGTCGGTTTATCGACCCTGATAATGCAGGCGAGCTGATTTCGCTGCTGCAAAATGAAGCGAAAGTAATCTGAATCTGAAAAACGAAAAACTGATTGTTATGTCAATATTAGTATATACTGAAAACAGAGATGGTAAATTCAGAAAGCCTGTTTTTGAATTGCTGTCATATGCTTATTCGCTGGCCGCGATGATGAACAGTTCTGTTGTTGCACTGGCGGCAGGTGATGTCTCACCTGACGAGCTTGAGAAGCTGAAACTATACGGAGCCGGTAAGATACTTCATGTAAATGACCCTCTGTACCGCACATTTGACACCCGTGCCTTTACTTCTTTGATTGCCGGGGTGGCTGCTGCTGAGGGTGCCGCGGTGGTATTACTGACGCACAGTACCACCGGCAAGGCTCTGGCGCCTCGCCTGGCAGTAAGGCTTAAGGCCGGTCTGGCTTCCGGGGTAACAGGACTGCCTCTGTCACTGGAGCCATTCACTGTCAACAGAAGAGTCTATTCGGGCAATGCCCTTGCAAGGACGGTAGTCAGTACCAAAGTACGTGTTCTGACCCTTATGCCCAACTCATTTGATCTGGCAGAGAACAAAACAGACGCTGTTGTAGGGGAGTATAAGCCTTCAGATGCCCCTGCCGTAAATACAGAGGTTATTGAGGTTCAGAAGCAGGAGGGTAAGGTTCTTCTCACTGAAGCTTCTGTTGTTGTATCAGGTGGCAGGGGGATGAAGTCGCCCGACAACTGGGCTCCCCTGACCGAGCTTGCATCTCTTCTTGACGGAGCAACGGCATGCTCAAGGCCCGTATCTGATGAGGGATGGAGACCTCATGAAGAGCATACCGGCCAGACAGGAAAAATCATTGCCCCCGATCTCTATATCGCTGTTGGTATTTCGGGTGCAACACAACATCTTGCCGGTGTAAGCTCATCGAAGTACATAGTTGCAATAAACAACGACAAAAGCGCGCCTATATTTGAGGCAGCGCAGTACGGAATAGTAGGTGATGCCTCAAAAGTGCTGCCGGCACTTGTAGATGCTGTTAAGGCCGCCAAAGGCAAGTAGTAAGACCTTTTACCTTACAAAACCGACATAGAAATGACCCGACAACTGATCTTTGCCATTGTACTATTGGTCACGATAGCTGTATTTGCCTGGACTGCGAGAAGGATTATCAGCTACTTCATGCTAACAAGGGCCGGTTTTCCTGTAAAGAATATCGGCAAACGAATAAGGGTGACCCTTGAAGTGGCATTCGGCCAGACAAAGATTTTCAGGGAGCCCGTTACAGGTTTCCTTCATGCCCTTGTCTTCTGGGGGTTTTGCGTAATACTTATCGGAAGCATTGAGATGGTTATAGACGGACTGGCAGGTACTGAAAGGGTGTTGAAAGTACTCGGTCCTGTATATGACGTGATAATAGCATCAGGAGATATCTTTGCCCTGCTGATAGCAGTGGCCATCCTCGTCTTTCTTTTCAGAAGGCTTTTCATGCATGTGAAACGGTTCGAGGGTGCCGAGATGAAAAAAATATCACACATCGATGCGGCCCTTGCCCTTACGATGATATTTCTTCTGATGGTATCGCTGCTTGGAATGAATACCTCCTACATCGTACTCACTTCCCTGCACGGAGAGCAGGTAGCAGGTGTATACCCTGCAGCAATGCTGATGACCTCGCTCTTTGCCGGCGCAGGCGAAGGCACTGTCCATTTCTGGCATGAGTTCTCCTGGTGGTCACACATAGTGCTTATTTTCATCTTCGCTAACATTTTACCTTACTCGAAGCACTTCCATGTCTTCATGTCTGTGCCAAACGTATTTCTTTCAAGGCTGGAACCGTTGGGTAAACTCGATAATATGGAGAGCATCACGCGGGAAGTTAAGCTGATGCTTGATCCCCAGACAGCTTTCCAGGCGGCCCCGGAGAACGAAACCCCGGAGAGATTCGGAGTTAAGGATGCCCAGGATGTGATCTGGAAAAACTACTTCGACGCTCTGTCTTGTACGGAATGTGGCCGCTGTACCGCTGTCTGTCCTGCCAATATTACCGGCAAGAAATTGTCTCCAAGGAAGATAATGATGGATCTGCGGGCCCGCATGAAGGAAAAAGGTCCTTTGATGGTTAAGAATGGCCGCGACTACGATGACGGAAGATCACTAATACGCTCATTGATAACCGAAGAAGAGTTATGGGCTTGTACCACATGTAACGCCTGTGCTATGGAATGCCCGGTGAATATTAACCAGCCCTCGCTGATTGTAGATATGAGAAGATATCTTGTGATGGAGGAGGGATCGGCACCAGGGGAATTGAAAGCGGTATTCAGTAATATTGAGAATAATGGAGCCCCCTGGCAATATTCACCTGAAGACAGGCTGCAGTGGGTTAAGGAACCAGTCCCGGTAATGGCCGACCTCGCTGCGGCCGGTGAGAAACCTGAATATCTCTTCTGGGTAGGTTGTGCAGGTGCATTTGATGACAGATACCGTAAGGTGGCAGCTGCCTTTGCCAAAATACTTAATCACCTTGGTACCAGCTATGCCGTTCTGGGCAGAGAGGAGTCATGTACCGGTGATCCGGCACGCCGTGCAGGTAACGAAATGCTTTTCCAGATGCAGGCGCTACAGAATATTGAAATATTCAAAATGTACGATATCAAAAAAATAATAACCATCTGCCCGCATTGCTACAATATTTTTAAAAATGAATATCCTGACCTCGGTGCTGAAATAGAGGTAATAAACTATACCGATTTTCTCAGCCGTAATATTGAAACCGGAAAGCTGAAGATTGACAGGTCGCTTCTTGATGGCATGAGTGTTACCTATCACGACCCATGTTACCTTGGTCGTGGCAATGAAGAGTATGAGGCACCACGCGGTGTTCTTAAGGCATTGGTGCCCGATATGAGGGAGATGCAGAGAAACAGAAGCCATGCCCTGTGCTGCGGTGCCGGTGGCGGTCAGATGTTCAAGGAGGCCGAGAAGGGAGACAGGGAGGTGTTCCTCGATCGTACCGGTGAAGCTCTTGAAACCGGAGCCTCTGTCATTGCCACAGCATGCCCGTTCTGCATGACAATGATGACCGATGGCATAAAATATAAGAACCGTGAAGAGGATGTCAGGAACTTTGATATCGCTGAACTGGTTGTACAATCGCTTGGAATATAAAATCTTAATGAATATTGTGATGGAAAATGAAAAGGCTTTGAAAAGTGGTGAGTTTCTGGTGAGATCAGTCAATCCTGCCACTGTATTCGTTCCCGAAGAATTCGACGAGGAGCAGCGAATGATAGCTCAAACCTGCAAGGACTTTCTTGAGGCTGATGTTTATCCTAATATGAATCAGCTCGAAAAGGGAGACAGGGAACTTATGAGTACGGTACTTAAGAAATCGGGCGAACTGGGTATGATGGGCATAGCCATACCTGAAGAGTATGGCGGTTTTGGACAGTCTTTCGTAACGCAGATGCTGGTAGCCCAGACAACAGGCGCAGGGTACTCATTCTCAGTGGCATATATGGCTCACTGCGGAATAGGGACAATGCCTATCATGTATTTCGGCAACAACGAACAACGGGAAAGATATATACCCAGGCTCGCAACAGGTGAGCTTATAGGAGCATATTGCCTCACCGAACCGGGAGCAGGAAGTGATGCCAACTCGGGAAAATCAAATGCCACTCTCAGTGAGGACGGAAAGTATTACATCCTGAACGGCCAGAAAATGTGGATAACAAACGCCGGTTTTGCAGATATTCAGATAGTCTTTGCAAAAATCGACAACGACAGGGTGCTGAGTGCATTTATTGTTGAGAAAGATTACCCCGGTGTTGTTATCGGTCCCGATGAACACAAAATGGGAATTAAAGGTTCTTCAACAGCCCAGATCTACTACAACGATGTAAAAGTGCCTGTCGAAAACCTTCTGGGGGCACGGGGTGAAGGCTTCCGCATTGCCCTGAGTATCCTGCATATGGGACGAATAAAGCTTGGAGCCAATGTAATAGGGGCAGCACAAAAGGCAATAATTGATTCAGTAAGGTATGCAAACGAAAGAAAACAGTTTGGCGTACTTATTTCGACATTCGGAGCCATCAGGCAGAAGCTTGCAAACCAGGTTATCAGGACCTTTGCTACGGAGTCGGCTATCTACAGGGTGAGCAAGGATATTGATAATCTCGCAGATCGTTACAGATCTGAAAACTGTGAGAAGTCAAGAGCCTCTATTGATGCAATAAGCCACTATGCTATCGAAGCTGCAATACTCAAGGTCTATGGATCGGAAATGCTGGATTTCGTAGTTGACGAGGCAGTTCAGATTCACGGGGGAATGGGCTATTCATCTGAAATGGACGTCGAAAGGGCTTACCGCGACTCAAGGATAAACAGGATTTTTGAAGGAACCAACGAGATTAACAGGCTGCTGGTGGTAGATACTACCCTGAAAAGGGCAATGAAGGGTGACTTCGACCTGTTCGGTGAGGCTGAGAAATTGTTTGCAGAGATCAATAACATTACCGACGGCAGAAAGGGTGACGAGACATATGGTGACGAAAAACTGAGGTACACCTCCAACTTCAAGAAGGTTGCCCTGCTGGTAACTCATGCAGCATCGAAGACTTTCGAAAAGAAACTTATTCATGAGCAGGAGGTGCTGAACTGCATATCAGACATTATTATGGAGGCATATGTCTCTGAGTCAGTAGCTCTTAGGGTTGTAAAACTTGAAACTGTAAGGGGAGTTGATCAGCTCTATCGTGACATTGCAGATATCTACATCTATAATGCCGCAGCGAAGATAAGAAAAGCAGCTCTTGATGCAGTATGGTCTTCCCTTGAAGGCTCCGATGCCGGGGCAATGGAGCTGGCTGTTACCAAACTGACATCTGTAGCCGGAGTTAACATCAAAGAGGGCGGAAGGCGAATAGCTGATAAACTCATTTCCGATAATGATTATAAATTCTGATATTTGAACGATCAGAATTGCGCCTGGCAATTATGCCGGCGATAATCTTAATGCTCTGGCATGAAAACTATCAGGGTCCTTTTTTCTCCCGCAGTAACGGGAGTACTATTCATTGTTTTCGCAGTTGCCCTGGCATTGGCAACATTCATTGAAAATGACTATGGTGCATCTGCTGCAAGTGGAATGGTGTATAATGCTCTCTGGTTTGAACTGCTGATTGCACTTATCGCCGCGAATCTGTCAGGACAGATTGTAATTTTCAGGTTATACCGCAAAGAGAAACTTTCCGTTTTTTTGTTTCATGCTGCCATATTGGTAATCATTGCCGGTTCGGCTATAACAAGATATACCGGGGAGGAAGGTGTTGTTCACATCAGGGAGGGAGAGGAGACCTCGTTTTACTATTCCGATGACAGGTATATAACTCTTGCGGTAAATGACTCCGACGGAAATCCGGTAAGCAATTCTTTTACTAAATTCAATATAACCTCAATTTCTGTCGATAAGTACCATAAGAAGATTGCTGCACCGGGGAACGAAATTACTGTTGACCTTAAACGGTTTATTCCTAATGTGACAGAGGGAATAGCCGATTCAGAAGGAGGCAGACCGGCGGCGGTTCTGATGATAAATTCAGGTATCTCTTCAGGCAGTGATGTTATTATAACTGATGGAGAAGTAAAATATGCAGGTGATCTTACTATTGGTCTGAACACAGCTCAAAGACATGATATTAACATTGTTGCATCCGATGGCATTTTTTTCATGATCAGTGAAAGAGAGGTGTCTGAGACTTCCATGGATTCAAGGGAGACACTGCTATACCCTGCTGGCGACACTATCAGGTTCAGCCTGATGAATATCTACGTTATCGGCAACGTCAGAATAATACCACGCTCTCTTTCACTTTCAGGGATTGTAAGACCTTTCCCTGTAGATATGGCACAGGAGCGTACCGGCAAGAATGCACTTGAATTTGAGATAGCCTCTGAGTCAGGTTATAATACTGTATACGTCTGGGATAAGGGTGATGAAGAGATATCGGAAACGACAGCGTCATTAGGTAACTATAACGTGATTATATCATACGGAAGGCGTAAGGTGGACATGCCTTTTGCATTAAGACTGAATAAATTTACACTGGAGCGATACCCCGGCTCCAACAGTCCTTCGGGTTATATGAGTGACGTGGTGATTATAGATACTGTGAAAGGCATTGAGGAACCTTACCTGATCTATATGAATAATGTTCTTAAATACGGAGGAGTAAGGTTTTATCAATCCTCTTTTGACAGAGACGAACAGGGAACAATACTCTCGGTAAACCGTGATATGGCCGGTATGCTTGTAACCTATTCCGGATACGGACTTATGATCTTATTTATTATAGTATCGGTTTTTAACAGGTCATCACATTTTCAGAAAGTAACCGGCTTATACTGGAATTCACCATTCAGGAAGATGGTTGTACTATTGTTCCTGGTTTCTCTTGTTTCTCTTCAAAGTGCTAACGCCCAGAGACTTGTTGCAGACAAGCAGATCGCAGATGAGTTTGGAAGGGTACTGGTACAGGATCAGAAGGGCAGGACCAAACC
>Ga0334892_1000577_pt1 | contig 42218 bp, 37 predicted proteins | sample GraSluR3_MG_4_FD_207213 | JGI IMG/M metagenome (GOLD analysis project Ga0334892, IMG submission 207213) | Sludge microbial communities from methane-producing bioreactor in Wageningen University, Netherlands - Granular Sludge_15_04-R3 | ecosystem: Engineered > Bioreactor > Anaerobic >...
GATCCTTATGAATTAAAACAATAAATTCCTCCGCTTTTATTTTGGTTATTTTAAAATCGGTTAAAATAAATTTAATTATGACAACAATAAAAGATGTGGCGACTGAGGCGGGCGTGAGTGTGGCGACAGTGTCACGCGTGATCAATAATGAAAAATATGTCTCTGAGGACATGCGAGAGCATGTCCTGAAAGTCATCTCAGAAATGAATTATCAGCCGGATGCGGTTGCCCGGGGGCTTAGAACGAAATCAACTCATATCATTTCCCTGGTTATCCCAGATATCTGCAACCCCTATTTCCCTGAGGTCTCCAGAGGCGTTCAGAGCGTTGCCGACCTGCATAAATACATTGTTGTCTTATGTAACACGGACCGAAGCCTGAAGCGTGAACTGGAATTTTATGAAAAACTATCCATGCAAAAGGTTGAGGGCATCATCATTAACCCGTCCAGCTCGAAGAAAGAAGAGATTGACCTCTTGCATGATCTGGAGATTCCCGTTGTATTGATCAGTTCTCAAAGGGCTTTGGAAGATTTTGATATCGTGATGGTTGATAATAAACAAGGTGCCGCGCTGGCGGTGAACCACCTGATCGAGTTAGGTCATCGGAGGATCGGCCTGGTGGGTGGGGTGCGCGAGGTGTCCTCTGCTCGCCAGCGCCGTGAGGGCTTTATCAAAGCGCTGAAGAAAGCCGGATTGACGGTTTATCAGGAGCTTTTGACGGAAGGTACGTTTGATCATGAAGGCGGCTATCAATGTATGAAATCCATATTGTCCCTGAAAGAACGCCCCTCAGCGGTATTCGCGGCCAATGATATCATGGCGATTGGGGGCATCTCGGCGATTTATGAGTCGGGTTTGAGAATTCCTGAGGATATCTCCCTGATTGGGTTCGATGACATTTCATTTGCCAAAATGACCTATCCGAAACTGACGACCATCAGTCAGCCCATGTATGAAACCGGGAAGGTCGCAACCGAACTCCTGTTTCAGCGGATTGATAACTTGTCTGAGTCATTGCCACCCCAAAAAGTAGTCTTATCTCACAATCTGGTCATCAGAGAAACAACCCAAGCAGTATAATTTACCCCCCCCTTTTTTTTTTACTGCTATAGGACATATCACCAAGGTCATCATCCTCAATTGGATGGAAAAATGCGATCGCGCTTAACGATCAGCGCGGTTTTAAAAGTTATTTCCGAATCCACCCCATTTACTCTTGACAATCTCATGTAATTATTATATAACATCTGTAAACGATTACAGATTGGTAAGGAGTTAACAGTGCCATTGAACAGTGACAAGGTGAATGAGAATGACGCTCTCTTTGATAAGGTCTACGGATGCTTAATTGGACTGGCGATTGGAGATTCAATCGGGGACCAGGCGAGAACCCCCGAAATGCACTCCAGGTACGGTGTCATGGTGGATATGGAAAACACGGAATCCTGGAGCACGGATGACACCGAATTTGCCTTAATGGTGGCGAAAGCCATGATTGACCATCAGGGTGAATTAACAGATGATATCGTGGTAGAGACCTGGATGAAATATGTGGTCTCCACCCGGGACTTGGGTGTGAAGACGGGTGAAAGTGAGATTGGTGCAGCAGAGAACCTTCGCAGAGGGCTTCGCCCCCCGTTTTCAGGCAGCGATAATTCTTATAATCTGAGCGATGGCGCCGCTATGCGGATTGCGCCAATCGGTGCGGTCAATCCAGGAGATCCTGATCGGGCAGCGGAGATGGCGCGGATAGAATCACAGGTGTCCCATTTTCAGGACGGGATCTGGGGCGCGCAGGCTGTTGCTGCTAGCGTTTCCGTTGCGGTGACCGGGGCTTCCGTAGATGAAATTATTCAAACAGGACGTCAGTATATTCCCGACGATTCGTGGTTGGGTAGGACTTTTGATGCTTCATTTGATCTTGTGAAAAAACATGAGGGAGATTTGTTGCGGGTTTGGAAACCGCTCCACGATCTTCTCTGGACTCCTTATCGGGCTTCCAATCCGGAAGCCATCCCGGAAGCTTACTGTCTGTTTGCATTAACAAAGGGCGATTTCTATAACGGTGTGATCGCGGCCGCAAATTTTGGCAGGGATGCGGACACCTTGGCAGCTTTGGTGGGGGCCTGGTCCGGCGCTTTGCATGGCGCTTCGGCAATCCCTGAGGATTGGATTGAAAAATGTCGCTATCCCTCCGGGCGTAGCCTTCCGCTGTTTAAAAATATTGATATTAAAGAGATATCCATGGATTTGTTCAAGCTGATCCCTTAGCCGGTCAGTTGATTGAGACCACAGGAGGTGCTGATAGATTGAAAAATTAAGTTGATGTGACACCAAATTTTCAAGCGTAACCCATATCACGAGGAGATAAAGATAATGAAATTCAAATGGATTGCAATTTTATCGATGCTGATAATTGCAACAATGGTTCTTTCAGCCTGTGGTCCGACTGATGCACCTGCTGTTGAAGAACCTGCTGGTGAAGAACCTGTTGTTGAAGAACCGGCTGTTGAAGAACCGGCAGCTGAGCCTGTTCAAATTGGCGTATATTCTGTTTCCTGGTCAACGACCAGCATCAACGCCATGAAAGGGCTGATTGAAAAATTCAACGCCGAACACGAAGGTCGGATTGTCGCTGAATATATCCAGGGCGATTGGGGAGATGCTGAAACCTACATCACCTCTGGTGTTGCTGGTGGCGGCGGGATTGCTGATGTGATCGAATACTATCTGGATGGTGCGCTGAATTGGTACAATCAAGGGTATACGATTGATCTCAGCCCTTACATCACCGATGAAGTTCGTGCGACCATTCCGGAAGTTTTATGGGCCGGAAAAACGGCAGCCGATGGCGGCGTGTTTGAAAGCTGCACGAACACCAATGAGCATATGTTGATCTATTACAACCCCGCTCTTCTTGAAGAAGCTGGTGTTGAACCGCCTTCGTTTGGTGAAACCTGGACCATGGAAGAATTTCTTGAAAATGCCAAATTGCTCACCCGCGATGCTGAAGGCCGTCATGTTGGTGAAGATGGTTTTGATCCTGACAGTGTTGTTCAATGGGGTTTCGTGCCCCGCATGAGCCAGGATCACATCTTTGAAAACCTGTATGACTATACCATTCAGGTCTCAGGCGAACCCATGATCCGGCGCGGCGACGATGGCGAATGGGATATCTTCTTTGATGAAGAGGCCATGCCGGTGATTGAGGCCTTCATGAGCGTCATCACAGAAGGCGTAACCCCGGTTGAAGCGGTTGGCCTGGGCGGAAGCTCTCAGGATCAGCTTTTCTATCAGGGCACTGCAGCGATGGTGCAGCGTGCGTATTTCAATATCGCTGTCCTGCTGGAAACCTATCCCGATTTCGTGTTTGATGTGATGCCGGTCCCCATGGAAGATGATATTTATTTCTCGTCTGCCGCGGTTGGTCAGGGTTTCTCAGTACCTGTTGTCAGCGAACATCCTGCAGAAGCTGCAGAATTTGTGTTCTGGATGCAGAAAGCTGAAAACCAGGCCATCTGGGCGGAAGCATTGATGCTGGCGCCCTGTAACCCGGATGCATTGCTGGATCCACGGATTGCGGATAATCCGCTCTTCGAAACCATGTTATGGTACTTTGATATCCAGACCTTTGCTGAAGCCGAACCCAATCCTTATCAGGAGGAATTCAAGACAACGGTGTTCGGGCCTACAATGATGGATGTCTTAATGGGTGAGCTCACCCTGGAAGAAGGGATTGAGCTTATCAAAGAAGTCTCAAAAGATGTGCTGAACCAATAGCACTCTCCTATTTCCGAACCTGTCGAGGGGAGATAATCCCCTCGATAGGTCTCTTAGAAGGATTTATCCATACTAATGAAGAAACGTCACCTGACTCCATATCTTTTAATTCTTCCAACGCTTATCGCTTTGCTGGTCTTCACAGGATACCCTTTGATATCCGGGATTTTCTATTCGTTCACGGATATCAAATTTATTGGCGGAGAAGCGGTTTGGGTGGGGCTTGCAAACTATCAAAAGCTGTTTTCAGGGGGCAGGATTGGCATTGGCAGGTTCTTCAACCAATCCTTTTGGCAGACCATTCTCTGGACTGTCAGTGTCGTGGGCGGGCAATTTACCCTTGGGTTTCTAACCGCCTTGTTGTTGAACCGAAACTTCCGGGGCAAAGGAATCTATAATATATTAATTTTGCTCCCCTGGACGATCCCCAGTGTGGTCATGGTGCTGACCTGGCAATGGATGTATGATCCTTTCTTCGGGTTGATCAACTTTTACCTTCAGAAATTTGGTTTGATTGCGAAATATCAGGTATGGGTTGGACAGCCGAACTCGTCCATTTGGCCGCAGGTCATTGTTGGCATCTGGCGGGGAATCCCTTTCATGACGATCATGATGCTTTCAGGTCTAAAAACAATCCCCAAAGATCTTTATGAAGCAGCAACAGTTGATGGCGCTAATATTATTCAGCAATTTTTCCACATCACGCTTCCACTGATGAAAAAGATCATTACCATCAATCTAATGATCTCCGTTATGTGGTGGTGGAATTCCTTTGATATTCAACGTATTATGAGTCCGGTTGGTTCATTGGGCTATAACGCCTCAACCCTTCCAATCCTGGCCTGGTTTGAATCGTTCCAGTGGAACAGGCTTGGAAGCGGGGCTGCAATTTCGGTAATTTCATTGGTCGTGCTTTTTGTCTTACTATCCAGCCACATCAAGCAGCAAATGCAGGCAGTGAAAGATTAAAGGTTAAGTTGATGTTCAAATTCAGAAGAAATAAAATCATTAAAGTAATCACGGATATCGTTTGTTATGTCATTCTGACCGCGATATTGATTTTTTGTGTCGCGCCGATCTTTTGGATCATCAAAACTTCTTTTGAGACACCTCAATTTATTCGAAGCCCCCAGATCCAATGGATTCCGATTAAGTTTACGCTTCAAAATTACATCAGTGTGTTAACAAATCCAAATGCGATGATTTTCAGAGCGTTTCTCAACAGCCTGATCGTTGCCCTTTCCTCGACTGCTTTATCTCTGACCATGACCACCATGGCAGGATATGCTTTGTCCCGCTGGAATTTCAAAGGCAAGACTCAGTTCAATGTTTACCTCTTAATGGTTAATATGGTACCCGGGACGTTGGTCCTGATCTCAATGTTTGTCATCCTGCGGCGTTTGGACCTCATTAATTCCCATATTGGTCTGATCCTGTTCTATATATCTACCGGTTTGACATTGGCGACCTGGATGCTCAAAGGGTATTTTGATTCCATCCCGGTTGAAATTGAGGAACAGGCAAGGATTGATGGTGCGAGCCATTTCCAGGTCATCTGGAGGATCATACTTCCTTTGGCCCTGCCTGGCATATTCTCCACAGGCGCCTATCTCTTCCTGAGTTATTGGAATGAGTACATGGCGGCTATGACGATCCTCCAAAAGCAGGAGCTGCGCACTTTACCGGTTCAAATTGTCAATTTCATGGGCTTTCAACGGGTTGAGTGGGGGCCGATCATGGCATACAGTGTGATCGTGATGATCCCCTCATCCATCCTGTTCTTCATTGCGCAGAAACATATGGTGGCTGGTTTGACGGCGGGTTATTCAAAATGAGTTCCCCAAATATCAAACAGAACACCCTCAAAATTATCAACTACGATCAGCCTGAAAGGATTGAGGTCTGTGTCCCCATGAGGCCTGTCTCCTATCTTGGGTGTGACCACGAGAGCCTTGATATCGTTTCGCAGGCGGATAAAGAAGCGAGCGGGACCTGGGAGGATATCTGGGGGACGGCCTTCAGGTTCTATCCCGGCGGGATCAGCGAGACTCCCATTGGACACCCTCTGACTGACGGCGTGGACGCACTGCCCGGTTATAGATGGCCTGATCCAAACGATGAACGCCTGACTGGGAAAATCTATCAGGACCTTAAGGGTATTACAGACCCAGAGAATGGTTTCATCACCGGCCTCCATCGGGATTTGCTCTGGGAGAAAAGTTACATGCTTGCCGGCATGGAAAACATGATGATGTGGTTCATCATCGAGCCGGAACTTGTGAAAGAAATCTTTCATAAAATTATGGATTTTCAAATGGGGATTGCCGAGCATTACCTGAATGCTGGCGTGGAACTGGTCAAGTTTGGGGATGACCTTGGCGGACAGACCAATGCCTTGTTCAGCCATGAGATATTTTCCGAATTCATTCTTCCTGAATATCGCAGAATATTTGACTTTTACAAGCAGAACAATGTCCTGATCTATTTGCATTCCTGTGGAAACATTCACAATTTTCTGGAGGATTATATGGATTTAGGGGTTGACGTGTTGAATCCAGTGCAGGCCACGGCAAACGATCTCGATTGGGTGAGAGCGAAAACCCAGGGAAGGATTGCGCTGGAGGGCGGTGTGCGTTCATCCATTGTGATGCATGGCAAGGAATCAGAAGTGGAGCAGGAAGTGCTGACGCGGATGATCCAACTGGGGAACGCAGGCGGCTATTTTTGCAAGCCTGATCAAACGATGCCCTACCCTGAAAATAATTACGCCAAACTCGTTGAGACTGTCGGACTGTATGGGCAATACCCCTTGAAAATTGGTACAATGAATTCAATCATTGACAGGATCATAACGTGAACGAAAAGAAAGATAAAAGTATTTCTCCCAGGATGCTGGATTTAAATCTGCGGTATTATCGCTGGTTCCCGCCTGAAAAACATCTGGGGTTCACAACCGAAAATTGCACATTGGATATTTCCACGACGGCTTTTCTTCTGGTGGATGTCTATTGCCTGGAACCCGAAAGTCATTTCCTGACCCACACTCATCACGATGACTATGGCAAATTATGGTATGACATCACGGTTAACAACATCGCACCGGCGCTTCAGATAGCGCGAGGCCTGGGGTTGCCCGTCATCTATGTGACGAATAGCGCACCGAAAATCGGCCTCGAACAATCCCAGTTTGCAGAAAAATTGCAGAAGAGCCAGGGGTTTGACTTGACGGAAGCTTTTGTTGAAAAGGGTATTGACCCCAAAGAATATCATCAGGGTCCGCTAGTTCAGCTCCAGTTTCCCGAATCGATCAAGCCCCGGAACGAGGATTACTACATCCGCAAACATGCCTACAGCGGTTTTTTTGATACCCGGCTCGATTCTTTGCTCCGAAACCTAAAAATCAAAAACCTGATCTGCGTTGGGTTTGTTGCCGATGCCTGTCTGTTCACCACCATTGCCGATGCCGTATTCCGTAATTATAAAGTGATCCTGCTGCGGGACTGCACGCTTGCCTCTGAACTTCCAGGGGAGGTCAAGGAGATGAAGAATACCGAACGGATCATCCTTTGGATTGAGACCATATTCGGCACCTCGATCACATCTTCCGAATTCATTCAGGCAAGCCGGGCTCTGGAATAAAGGTTGTTTCGACAAATCCTCGGTTATTCAGTTTTTTTCAGTGTATCATTTTTAATAGCAGGGCTTTCAGTGGATTGTAATAAATGGATTGTATATTTAGGTGAGAATGTCCTTGAAGAAGCCCCCAATGACATGATAAGAAAACAGCAGATATGGAGTCCTTATGGAAAATCATTTCTCAAGTATGAGTCAGCTCGCCTTTTTGCACGAAAAGGTGAGGCGGGAGCGATTGTCAAGCTGGGATCGGAGCGGTGGCAACCACGACTATGAGGTTATTGAGGCCGGAGAAGACCGCTTGCTGACGGGGTATTCCGGTGCAGGCTGCATTCGGCATATCTGGATGACGATGTCCTCTAAATCGGAATACTTTGCACGTGAAATTGTTTTGCGAATGTATTGGGATTCGGAAGAGAATCCCAGCGTTGAAGCACCCATCGGGGATTTCTTCGGGATTGGCCACGGGATTGTAAAAATTTTTTGGTCAGCGCCGCTCTGTATGAGTCCGGAAAATGGCAGAGGGTTCAATGCTTTTTTCCCGATGCCCTTTAATAAGGGCTTCAAGGTTATGGTAGAAAACCAATCTGATTGCCCGTTAAATCTCTACTTCTATATTGATTTTGAAAGCTATCCCGATCCTGTTGAAAAGATCGCTTATTTCCATGCCTGGTGGAACCGTGAGAATCCAACCCAAAGCGATTTTCCTGACACGCTGGATTGGGACGGTGTTTTGAAATTGAAAAACCTGACGGATAAGGATAATTATCTAATTCTATCCGCGGAAGGCCAAGGCCATTATGTCGGATGCCATCTGGATATTGATTGTTTCCGGCCTGACACGATCAAGTGGTACGGCGAAGGCGATGACATGATCATCATTGATGGCGAGAACTGGCCGCCCCGGCTGCATGGAACCGGGACCGAAGACTATTTCAACACCGCCTATTGTCCAACAGAAGAATTCTGTACCCCCTTCCACGGGATCACTGTCAACAGCGGGGATGAGGCGTCGAAATGGAAGGGCAAGAACTCACTGTACCGCTATCACATTTTGGACCCCATTTACTTTGAAAAATCCATTCGGGTAAGTATTGAACATGGTCATGCCAACCATCAAGGTCATGACTGCGCCAGCACAGCCTATTGGTATCAGGGCGAACCACACAAGCCTTTCCCGGTTTTTCCCGCCAGAGAATTGCGCTTGCCGCGACCATAAACACGGAGGAATTGAAGATGCTGCATCAGGATTTATCTGTTGAAAAACTGATTAATAACGAGATCACGGAACTGAAAAACGCAGGCGTTGATCTAAAACGAGTTAAGCAAATTGAATCAACCGCCGGGCAGTATATCAAGAATGATGATTACGAGGGCTTCCTCAACGAACTTGAGAAAATCGATTGGACTCAACTTCAAAAGGATGAACCTTCAGATTATGAGGCGATTATTGCCGGGGATTCAGACCAGGTTAAGATTGAGAAACCTCGTAAGGAAGACCCTGAGCTGTATGACCGGATTTATGGTGCCTGGCTGGCGCGCTGTGCGGGCTGTATACTCGGCAAACCGGTTGAGGGATGGTTCCACACCAAAATCAAAGATTATCTGGTGGCTGCTGGTGCTTTTCCGTTGACGACTTATATCCCTGAAATGGGTGAGTTCCCAGAAGGATTGAGTCTGCATAAAAATTATTCTGGCACCACCCTGGGTAATATCAAAAAAATGGTCAGAGATGATGACATTGATTACACAGTCTTGGGCCTGCTGATCCTCGAAACGTTTGGGTGCGATTTCACAACCCAGCAGGTCGGTGAGACCTGGCTGCGAATGATGCCCTTCTTCAGTGTCTATACGGCTGAAGCGGTTGCCTACAAAAACCTGGTCAACGGGATTGATCCCCCAACGACGGCTGCGCTTGGTAATCCCTATCGTGAATTCATCGGCGCACAGATCCGGGCTGACATGTGGGGTTATGTCAACCCTGGCGATCCGCTGACGGCGAGCGAGTTTGCCTTCCGTGATGCCAGTCTGTCTCATCTTGCGAACGGGATCTATGGTGAAATGTGGGCGTCTGCCTGTATCGCAGCTGCGTATTCACTGGACGACCCGGAGGAGATCATTGAGGCAGGTTTGGGCTGTATTCCGCCCAACAGCCGGCTGGCAAGGGCGATCCGGCAGACGATTGAATGGTGTAAACACTACCCGGATTGGGAATCGACTCTGGCAGAGATCGTCCTTCATTATGACTGTTATCACACGGTGCACGTGATCAACAATACCTGCATTATTGTCATGGGACTTCTTTATGGCGCAGGGGATCTTGAACGAACGTTATGTATCGCTCTAATGGGCGGGTATGACACGGACTGCACCTGTGCCACGGCTGGATCGATTGTCGGCATGATGAAAGGGGCTAAGGCACTGCCTGAGAAATGGATCGGGCCTTTGAACGACCGGCTGGCAAGCATGGTGCTGGGGTTTGGCGATTGCAGGATCTCGGATCTTGCAAAGCGAACAGTGGCCTTGATCAACTGAGATGAGGTAAACGCGATGCGGGTGGATTTTACGTCTATGAATGAGGAATGCGCAAACTTATGGGCATTTATCGACGAACTATTCATCTATAACACGCATGAGCATCTCCCGCCGAATAAAAATGTCTACAGAACACTCAAACAGGATATTCTCCAGGAGGTGGTAGGCGGTTATTTACAGACGGATTTGGTGTCCGCCGGGATGCGCCGGGAAGACTTGGCGTTGGTACTCGATCATGATGGCGATATCCATGACCGCTGGGAAGTTTTACAGCCCTATTGGGCCGCGGTTCAAAACACGGGCTATGCATTGATGGCGGACCTGGGTTGTGAGGGGTTGTTTGGCGAGCAGATCAGTGGCGATTCAATCTCCAGGATTGACACCCGTTATCGCGAACTGCTCTCGCGGGATTTCTATCAGATCGTTCTCAAAGAAAAATCCCGAATTCTTTACTCTCTGCTTGATAAATATCAACCCCTCGGTGACAACGGCGTGCAGGTCAATGTGATCGATACAGACATCGAGGTTGAGCGGGAATATTTCAAATCCGTTTACAGGCTGGACCATTTTGTGTTTCCCAGAGATTGGAACGATATTTTCCAAATCGAATCGCAGTTTGATATCTCAGTTAATTCACTGGACGATTGGCTTACGGGGTGTGAGCTGGCGCTTGAAAACGCTATTGGAAAGGGCGTGGTGGCGGTCAAGAGTGCTCTGGCGTATAACCGCTCCTTGAGCTATGACCAGGTGACGAAAACATCCGCCGAAAGAGAATTTCTGGATGTTTTACGGTCCCGCCGGAATGTTGAATGGGAAAAATTACCGGGTGCGCCGGGCGTAAATTTCCAGAACTATGTGATGCATCACATTCTTTCTTTACTGGAATCTACCTCGCTCCCAATCCAGTTTCATACCGGGATGCAGGCCGGGCATGGGAATTTCCTTGGCGATTCGAACCCGCTTTTATTATCCAATCTGCTGCTGACCTACCCACGGGTCAACTTTGTCCTGCTCCACTCGGGGTATCCGTTTCTTGAAGATGCGGCTGCAATGGCGAAGATGTTCCCCAACGCATTTTTGGATCTGGCTTGGGTTCACATCATCTCGCCGGGCGCGGTTGTCCGTGCGCTGGCGGAATGGGTGCACCTGCTCCCGGAAAATAAGGTTATGGCATTCGGCGGCGACCTGCCTTCCATTGTCTGTTTCTATGGTCATCAGAGGATCGCGCGCCGGAATGTATACAAAGCCCTTTCAGAAAAAGTCATTGAGTCCGATCTGGATCTGGCATCTGCAAAGCGGCTGGCCGAAAGGTGGTTCGTGACCAATCCGAAGGTGTTTTTTCGGTTGTAAAAGCCATGCTGTTGACCGGGTGACTGGGAGAACTCAGCAACGGACAATTCTAATTGTTATTATGCAAATTTTAAAAGGCCGCGCTTTACTTATTTTGAGTTACTGGTCATGATCATAAATTATCGTACATTACTTTGCGTAGTTCTGATAATTGAAAGCCATCATATAGTCTTTGCAAATATCTTTGAACCGGTCAAACCAGACGTCCCTGCGAATGGAGCTTGTGAGGTGGGTTAACTTGGGTCCAATGGGGGTTACGGTTTTTCCGTAATTTGAACCTAGAACTGCATCACCCAGAATATTCTGATCGATTAACTTTTCCAATTCCTCTTCTGTCAGCACATTTCCAATATTCTCGAGTTCATGATAAGCGACTGCCTTCCCGGCTTCGCGGGCAATTCCTGTGTAGATGTTGATTTTGATTGCGCCATCTTCTGTGATTTTTGGTAAATCACTCTTCTTGAGGGAGGAAGACCCATGCAGGCAGACGATTTTGCCCACTGCATCGGTGATTTTTCTGGTCAATTCGGAATCATAATGCGCTTCTGAGGCATCCGCTCTGTGTTCTGTGCCGACATTTGGAACAATGATGTCAACACCTGTCTCCTCAAGAAACCTTTTTGCATCCTCAACAGTTGTCTTTTTTTGGACGATCCCTAATTCCGGTGAAGAAATTTCATCCACGGCACCTTCAACTAGCACTTTGCCCTTGACCTTTTCGACAAACTCTGCAGTCAGTTTAATATTTTCCTCAAAAGGTCTCTCGCTGCCATCGCACATTACGGATGCAAATTGCATGTAAAAATCATCGAGGATATCACCGTCAATCCAGGGGATAGCATGGTCGAGGTTGGGAAGAACCAGCAAATCCCGGTAGGGGCTTTCATCGTTTGTGAAGATTTCCAGGTCAGAAAAATTAAGGCGACAACCGATTCTGGCATCCCGAGTTTTTGATACAAACGTCGCTTGAGAATATAAGGGATAGCGGGCTGTCCATGAAACAATGATGGGGATGGCCTTATTGCCTATTGATTCACCAACTTCAAGTGCAGCCGCCAGAATTGCCTCCAGCGTTTCTCTATCTTCCAAACAAAAAGCTGGCAAACCTACTTTTTTTTCTCCAGCTTCGCTATAAATTTCTTTAACATGGTTGTAGTCATTGATTACGGGCATGAAGTCCTCTTTTCCTGTAAAGTGGCAGTATAAATAGTGGTATAATTTTAATGTGGTCTGATGGTAAGACCAGTGAAATGAATTATATCAGAATTAGGGATTAAGTCAAACAGAGTGCGTAAATAGCGTTTTTTTGAACATCTAAAAACCTGTTGTTTATTAATTGAAAACTGCAGATTGAAACCAAAAATATTATTCAAATCTTTTGCTGGACCCAACACAGGAAAAGGAGAACAGGATGGATAGTCAGAAAATATTAGATCAAGGTGGAGGTATTTTAAGGTTAGCACCGACCTGGGTGTGTCGAAGTTTTATTACACCAGGAAAGCGATTGAAAGTGCATCCTGACGACCTTTACACTTTCGGAGTGGAGCATGGCGGTATTGGTGAGCGGTGGTTGTCATCCACAACAAACGCCGACAATGGTGACTTAACCTTGCCCGACGAGGGACTGAGCTGGGTGATCTTTGGAGAGAATGACCAGTATGAAAAAGTCCTGCTGCGAGATGTAATCCAAGATCTGGGCGATAAAATCCTTGGAGAAGCCCTCTTTAATAACCATCATGCCTGGCCGATGTTCTCAAAATTTTATGATTTCAGGCCGGGATTATTTCTCCATCTTCACCAAATGGCAGAACATGCCGAGCTGGTTGGGATGGATCAGAAACCTGAGAGCTATTACTTCCCTTATCAGATGAATAACTATCCGGGTGATTTCCCGCTCACATACTTCGGGCTGGAAGCAAATACAACCAAAGATCAGGTGCGTCAATGTCTGGAAATTTGGAATTCCGGTGATAACCGGATTTCTTATTTATCGAAAGCCTATCGCCTTGAATTGGGGACGGGATGGTATGTCCCGCCAGGCATTTTGCATGCACCCGGCAGCTTTTGCACCTATGAGCCTCAATGGGCTAGTGATGTTTTTGCAGTTTTCGAATCGATGACGATGGACGACAATACATTCGATCGGGAGTTGTTGGTAAAACAAGTGCCAGAGGAAAAGCATCAGGATCTGGACTATCTAATCTCGATGATTGATTGGGAAAACAATATTAGGCAAGATTTCAAAGAAGAATATTTCCGGCCTCCTGTGCCCGTGCGTGAACCAGATGAAATGAAAGCCGAAGGTTACTACGAACAGTGGGTGAGTTATGGGAATCCTTATGTTGCTGCAAAGGAGCTAACGGTTCTTCCAGGTAGATCGGTAACAATCAAAGACGCAGGTCCTTACGGCATGATCATGCTTCAAGGCCACGGCAAGATGGGTGTCTGGGATGTTGAAACGCCGGTACTCATTCGGGTTGGTCAGCTGACAAATGATGAGTTCTTCGTTTCTTCAGTTGCGACGGAAGAAGGCGTGACCATTGTTAATCCGAGCACCTGCGATCCTCTCGTAATGTTGAAACATTTTGCCCAAAATCCTGAATCACCGGATAAACCTTAGTTTGATTGGGATTGAAAACCGTAATTACAAATTAGTCATTAGATCAGGAAGGCTATGACCGACAAGTTTGATCGTTATTTGAATGCAGAATATCCCATCCCCAAGACTCAAAAAATTTGGCCGCTGTTTGGCGCTGGTTTCGAAAGGCTTGGTGTTGATGATGTGCCAATAGAGTCCCCTGTGCCAGAGATAAAGGATGATGAGCTCCTTGTGAGGCATGATGCAGTAGGCCTGTGTTTTTCCGATATCAAGGTCATCAATCAAGGGCAGACCCATCCGAGAATCTATAAAAATATGCAACAGGATCCTGTCGTTCTTGGGCATGAAGTCAGTATGACAGTCGTAAAAGTAGGAAGTGGGCTGATCGGTGAATATTCTCCGGGAGATCGGTTTACCATTCAGGCGGACGTTTTTGTTGATGGTATTGGATATGCTTACGGGTACGAAATCCAGGGAGGCTTGTCGCAATTCAACGTGATTGACCAGCGCATCTTAAATGGAGATGCAGGCAATTACTTAATCCCTGTTCAACGGTCAACAGGATATGCAGAAAGTGCATTGACAGAACCCTGGGCATGTGTCGCTGCCGCTTATCAATTAACATACCGTACCCAGCTGAAACCTGCAGGTATTGTCTGGATCATTGGAACGGACAGTGTCCAGGACGGCTTCTATGAAATTAATCATGGGTTTGATGAGACCTCTCATCCAGCTAAGGTCTATTATTCCAATCTTCCCGCCCAGTTTTTTGATTGGCTGAAAGTGAAGGCTGAGGCTTTGGGAATTGAACTATGTGAAATTCCAAGGATCGAAGATCCGCCTGATGAGCAGGTTGACGATCTCATCATTTTGGGGAGTGATCCTGCCCTGGTGGAGGTCGTCAGTCCCTGTCTTGCGGATTATGGTGTCGTGGCACTGATCACGGATGAGCCGTTTTCTCGACAGGTAAATATCGATATAGGCCGCGTTCACTATAATCGGTGGGTCTATGTCGGTTGTTCGGGGAATGACATTGGATCGGCTTATATCAGCCCACCTGTTCGATCGTCTTTGAAAGCCTGGGGAACCAGCTGGTTCATTGGTGCGGGTGGCCCGATGGGACAGATGCATGTCCAACGGGCGATTCAAAGCTGTGACCCACCAGGAAAAATCCTTTGTACCGATGTTAATGATATTCGCCTGGAATTCTTATATTCAAAATTCGCTGATCAAGCTCAGGAACGAGATATTGAATTCTATTGTCTCAATCCTCAAAAAATCGAAGCGTATCAAACCGGGCTGGCGCAGTTTCCTGAAGGGTTTGATGACATCATCATCCTGGCCCCGGTACCGGCATTGATTGCCCAGGCAGAAAAACATTTGGCTAAAAACGGTGTAATCAACGTTTTTGCAGGTCTCAGCCGAGGTGTGATGGCAGCTGCGAATCTCAACAATACGATATTTCAGGGAGCGCGTGTCATCGGTCATTCAGCCTCTTCAAAGGAAGATCTTGAATTGATGTTGAGGAATACCGAAGCAGGTGAATTGTCTCCGAACCGTTCCGTATCAGCTGTTGGATCTTTAAATGCAGCCAAGGACGGTTTGCTTGCCTTAGAAAACGGGTTGTATCCGGGCAAAGTGGTCATTTATCCTCAAATTCGAGATCTACCCCTGACATCGCTTGAGGGGTTGAAAGAGAAGATGCCCACGGTTTGGAATCTACTGGAGAAAAGCTCTGAATGGACAAACGAAGCAGAAAAAGAATTTCTCCATTTGATGTTGCCATAGAAAATAATATCTTAAGGAATGCTATGGAAAAACTGTTGACTGATAAGGTTGCTATAGTTACAGGCGGTGCTCGGGGTTTGGGTGAAGCGCTATCGCTTCGCCTGGCAGAGGAAGGCGCGTATGTGACCGTTGCTGACATTGACCTGGAAGGGGCAGGCAGGGTTGCGGAATCGATTGTAGAAAAGAAAGGTAGAAAAAGCCTGCCTTTGGGAGTGGATGTTACGCTTGAAGAGCAGGTTGCTGCGATGGTAGACCGGACAATTGAAACCTTCGGACGGCTTGACATCATGATTTCGAATGCTGGCATATTGATCTCTGGCGATGTCGAAATTTTTGAGTCACCAAGATGGCAGGCCGTCATCCAGGTGAATCTGGTGGGATATTTTCATTGCGCCAAACACGCCGCCAGAGTCATGAAAAAACAAAAATCAGGAAAGATCATCCAAATCAATTCGAAATCAGGAAAGAAGGGCAGTTACAGGAATTCAGCTTATGCGGCAAGTAAATTTGGCGGAATTGGGTTGACCCAAAGCCTGGCGCTTGAGTTGGCAGAATACGGAATTTGTGTAAACGCTGTCTGCCCTGGCAATTTGTTGGACTCGCCGTTGTGGGTTGACTCACTTTTTGATCAATACGCCCGCAATCAAGGTTTATCAAAGGAAGAAATCCGTCAGAAATATATCGATCAGGTGCCGCTCGGAAGAGCCTGCACCTACGAGGATGTTGGCAATGTTGTTGCCTTTTTAGCCTCTGAATCCTCAAACTATATGACCGGACAGGCTATCAATGTTACTGGTGGCCAGGAGATGAGTTAAAAATTTTTGTCGTTATGGAGATAAATAGTGGAAGATCAAAGAATTAGAAAGATTGAGCAAATAACGGCTCTCATTGAAGAACAATCACTGACCAAAGAAGATCTGGAGAATTATCTCCGTCAGATGATGGAAATACGCGCTCTTGAAAACCAAATTTCAAGTTTATTGAGTAAAGCTGTACTTCAAGGCGCTTCTCACCTTTATGCCGGACAGGAGGCAGTCGCTGTTGGTGCTATTGGTGCATTAAGGGAAACGGATATCGTCACCAGCACCCACAGAGGTCATGGGCACGCTCATGCCCACGGAGATACTGCTGCAAAAACACAAGAAGAAAAACAAGCGCACTACAACAAAATGATGGCTGAAGTTCTTGGGAAGTCAGGTGGTTACTGCAAAGGAAAAGGGGGCTCCATGCATATTGCTGATGTGGCCCATGGGAATCTTGGCGCAACAGGCATTGTTGGCGGGAATATTCCGGTAGCGGTTGGTGCAGCGTTAGCCCAAAAGATTCAGGGCACCGATTCCGTAGTAGCCTGTTTTTTCGGGGATGGTGCCTCAAACACCGGAAATTTCCATGAATCATTAAATATGGCGTCATTATGGAACCTCCCGATTGTGTTTGTTGTCGAGAACAACAAATATGCCATGTCTGTGCCCTGGGCAAAAGCCAGTAAACTACCTCAGATAGCTCACCGCGCATGTGCTTATGGGATTCCTGGGGAAACGGTCGATGGGATGAATGTTCTGGAAGTGCGAAAAGCTGTTTCGGAGGCGGTCGATCGTGCCCGAAAGGGAGAAGGACCCTCACTTGTTGAGTGTCAAACATATCGGTATTTTGGACATTCGCATTCTGATCCCAGAGCTTATCGTACCCGTGAAGAAGAAAAGGAATATAAAAACCGGGATCCAATCAAAAACCTGCATCAGGATATGTCAGAAATTGGATTTTTGACTGATGAGGTATTTGATCAGTTCGATGAGGGAGTCAAAGCAAAACTCAATGAAGCCATGGACTACAGTGAAGCATCGTTGATGCCCTCAATCGATGAGTTGTATACCGATCTGTTCGCTCCCTCAAAATTTTCAACAGAGCAGGTTGAGGATGATAAAAAATTTCGATCCGGAATCCGGAGTGGTGAATCTTTTCGAGAAATCAGTTACGCTCAGGCATTAACCGAGGCTATGCGTGAAGAAATGGTCCGTGACGAAGATGTCTTTCTGCTTGGCGAAGACATTGGACTATATGGCGGCGCATATGGTGCTACACGGGGGCTTTTGGAAGAGTTTGGTGAATGGCGAGTCATTGACACACCGATTTCTGAGGCGACAATAGGCGGCGCGGCAGTTGGTGCTGCGATGATGGGGATGAGGCCGGTTGCTGAAATAATGTATGTTGATTTCACCCCTTTAGCGATGGACCAGATTGCTAATCAGGGCGCGAAAAACCGTTATATGTTTGGCGGGAAGACTTCTGTTCCGATGGTTGTTCGTACCGAAGGCGGCGCCGGGCGCGCAATTGCCGCTCATCACTCTCAAAGTTTGGAGAGCTTATGGACTCATTTCCCGGGGATTTATGTTGCTATGCCGGCGACTCCTTATGATGCCAAAGGTTTGCTTAAAGCGGCTATCCGGGATGATAACCCTGTTATGTTCATTGAGCATAAAATGCTCTATAAGGAGAAGGGGCCGGTACCTGAAACGGATTATGTCATACCTTTTGGTATTGCGGATGTTAAACGCACAGGCAAGGACATGACAATTGTCACATATTCAAGGATGGTGTTGAGGTCGCTCGAAACTGCAGAAATTCTTGCAAACGAAGGTATTGATGTTGAGGTTGTTGATCTCAGAACTTTGAATCCACTGGATATTGACACCATCGTGACCTCCATCAAAAAAACTGGGCGGTTTGTGGGGGTTACTGAAGCTTATGAAAACACTGGTTTTATTAATGAGGTTATGGCGAGAGTTAATGAGGAAGCGTTTGATTGGTTGGATGCACCTATGATCCGGGTGGCAGCCGCTAATGTTCCCGTCCCTCGCTCGGAAGTATTGGAAGATGTTGCCATACCCAATGTTCAGCGGATTATTTCTGCCTGTAGAAAGGTTATGAGTTAATGTCCGAGGATCTTTTTATCCCAAAATTAGGACAGACTGTAGAGGAAGTTGTCCTTATCAATTGGCTGGTTGAAGATGGCGAGAAGGTCGAATTTGGCGATCCTGTGTTGGAAGTTGAAACGGATAAAGCTGTCTTCAATGTTGAAGCCAATGCAAATGGGTTTCTGCATATTGGACCTTATAAAGTAGGTGATTCTGTCCCTGTTTTGACCGTGATCGCAACCATCGGCAAACAGGATGAAGGATTTTCCCTCAATGCATCGGTATCAGAAAGCAGCTCAACGAATGACATAAAGACCGTCCAGAGCCGGGATGAAGAGGTTGAGATATCACCGGTTAGGCCAGAAGCTGCTGTGGATGTGGATCAGAAGATATTTGCATCCCCTCGGGCGAGGCATCTGGCAAAGGAAAAGGGAATTAATCTATCTTTGGTTCGACCCTCTGGCGGAGGCGGTGTCAGGGTGATTGAGGAGGATGTGCTCGGTTATCTCCATAGTAAACCTAAAGCGACACCTGTGGCTGCGGCAATGGCAGAAGAGCTTGGTCAGGATTTGAGAGAGGTGACCGGCACGGGTCCCAAAGGTGTTATCACAAGATCGAATGTCGCAAGTCTTGTCAGGGAGAAATTAGGTGATGCTGTCAAGCCGGTCGATGATCAGGATTCGTCGGTCTCTTATGCCACTGTGGAGATCAACACACGGGAACCTCTTAGAGGCATACGTAAGCTCATTTTTGACCGGATGGCCCAGAGCGATCAGACAACGGCCCGGGTGACACTGATGATGGAAGTTGATGCGACTGCACTTGTCGGATTGCGGGAAGAATTAAAAGCACAAAAGACTGAATTATGGGGATTTACGCCAGGGTACAACGATCTCATTGGATCACTGGTGGCCCGCTTACTGCCCGATTTCCCCTATATGAATGCAAGAGTCAGCGCAGATGGACGGCAAGTTGAATATTTAGGTGAAGTCAATCTTGGTATTGCCGTGGATACCGATCGAGGATTGATCGTACCTGTTATCAAACACGCTGATCAGATGGGTTTGAGAGATTTTGGGAAGGAACTGCGCCAATTGGTTGAAAGGGCGAAAGAAGGCAGGTCCAGGCCTGCTGACCTTGATGGAGGGACCTTCACAATCACCAATTTGGGGAATTTTGATGTGGACGCATTCACACCGATCATTAATTTGCCGGAAGTGGGAATCCTTGGGCTGGGACGAATTGCCGATAAGGTTGTAACGCAAGCGGGTGAAATTCAAATCCGAAAGATGATGACGTTGAGCCTGGTTTTTGACCATCGTCTGATCGATGGCGCGCCGGCAGCACGTTTCCTTCAAGAAGTGAAGCAGGGCATTGAGGACGGAATATAATATGACTTATCAAATCTTTGATGAAGGGCATATGCTCTTTGATCTGAAGTATGATCCTGCTCAGAAAAACCAATTGATGATCCCGAAACTGAAAAAGGATGTTTCGGTTAATGGTGGGGTTAATTAAAGAAAATGATTGTCCGCCCGAACAATACACCCGCCTTGGATTGGAGCGAGAAGTGGATCGGTGGGATTCTTAAACAACATCAATTGCCCTTGAAAGGATAGGGGAGGTGGCTGATGTGAACAATTCAAAACCTTGAAAAAAGCCGGCAGACCACAGCCTGCTATTGACACATCTGGATAAATTGTTTATACTGGTCATGTGGTCAGACCATCTAGCCACCTTACAATTGGCTACATGACGTAAGGATCACAAGAGAATGGAATATCATGTTAGAAAAAGTAAAAAAAACTCAGACTTATGAAATTGTTGTTGACCGGATTAAAACCGAGATCGAAAAAGGTGCCTGGAAACCGGGGACCAGTTTACCTTCAGAACGTATCCTGGCTGAACAGTTGGGCGTCAGCAGGCCATCGGTTCGTGAAGCCTTGCGGGTTCTGGAGGTCATGGGATATGTCGAGATCAAACCGGGGCAAGGTATTTTTGCTAAAGAACCGGACCAAAATGAAAAAAGCTCGAGAGCTCTTTTGTCAATGCTTGAGCAGGATGATAATGTGCTTGAGGTCCTCGAGATCAGGGAAATATTTGAACCGCAAATTGCTTTTTTAGCAGCCGAGTCAGCTACAGAGCGTGATATCGAGGTCATGGAAGAAATCATTAAGCGAATGGATGAACATTTGAAAGCTGGGGAATCGACTGTTAACGACAATATTGATTTTCACCTTGCAATTGCCCGCACGGTTAATAACAAAGTGCTCTACCAGGTTCAGAAAATATTATTGAAAGCTTCTAAGGATGCTGTTACACGCTATTATGAGGTTCCCGGTAGAGATAATCGATCCATTATTGGTCACAAAGAGATTCTCAAGGCCATCAAAGATCACAACGCTGAGATAGCGAAACAGCTCATGTTTGATCACTTACGGACGCGTTTGTCTGCCCCTAATGGAAGAATCGGAAAAAAGGGAGGGGAACAGGCGTAGTGATTGATACAACCTCCGTCTCAAAATTTGAAATACCCATCAGATATTACTGTTGGTATCCACCGCATGAACACATTGGGTACCAGGAGGAAACTTTAACGCTTGATAAATCAAAGACAGCATTGATGCTGGTCGATGTGTATCTGCCCGATAAATATGACCCTGACCTGGCAGATGAAGACCAATCAGGCTCGCTGTCAGAGAAGGATTATGAATTGTGGCGGGGAAGAATTGAGACCGGGGTCGTACCCACCCTTAATGCTGCCCGTTCATTGGGGATACCCGTGGTTTATGTGTGTAATCAAAATTTCGAGATATCCCATCAGAATTCTGCCTTTGGCAAGAAACTCAAACGATCTCTGGGGCTAAAGGTTGAACAGGAGTTCCAGAACGTTGTTCTTGAAAGTCAATATGCAAAAGGCCAAATGGGTCGGTTGAATTTCATCGAAGCCGTAGCTCCTCAACCAGGTGAGTATTTTATTGGTAAGACAGTTTATTCTGGTTTTTTCAACACCCCATTGGATAGCCTTTTACGGAATTTGGGGATTGAGACATTAATTACAGCAGGATTCAGGCTGGACGCGTGCCTGCTGGGTACGGTTATGGATGCACTTTACAGAAATTATCGCGTTATTTTGGTTCGAGACGCAACCCTGGGGTGTGAGTTGCCTCATGAGATAAATCAAACAACCTTCACTGAACGGATGATCCTGCATTTTGAAGCGCTTATTGGAGAGACAGTCACTGTCGGAGATTTAGAGGTAGCTACCGGTAATAATCGTTGAGGAGGGGCGTTCATCACGGAGGTGCTTAGCGGATAAGACAATTCACCACCCAAATTAGGAGACGAGTATCTATTTCGGAAATAGGAGTTAAGTGAGGAAAAATGAAAAAGCTGAAAGTTTTTAGTGTCTTGATGATTCTTGTGCTTTTTGGTGCTTTGATTGTGGGGTGTGCGCCGGCGAATAATGCTCCGGAGGATGTCGTTGTTGATGAGCCGGCAGTTGAAGAGCCGGCAGTTGAAGAACCAGAAGTTGAAGAACCAGAAGAAGAGGAAAAGGAACCCGTAACGCTGACTGTCTGGACAGAATATGCCACATCACCAAAATCAGACATGGCAGAGTACTGGGTTGAAACCTTTGAGGCAAAGTATCCCTGGATCACTGTTGAGAGTCGTGTGATCAGTCAGCTCATCGGCGAAGAAGCCTTACGCGTTGGCCTTTTGGGGTCAGAAGCCCCGGATATTTTCCATGTCCAATCGCGCGGCGAGGTTGTTGATTATGTTGAAGCAGGACTGTTGTATGACCTGACGGATTTTTATAACGAACGAGCTGATCGGTTTGCTTCAAGCTTTGATGCCTTAAGCGAATGGCAATCAGTCGTTGGTGGGAAGCGCTGGGCGATCCCCTATACTGTGCTTCATATCAATTTAATCTGGTACAACGTTGATATGTTAGATACCTATGGTATCGATGCGGATTCTATTGTGACTCTCGATGATCTGATGGCCGCTTGTGATGTTCTTGATGAAAATGGAGAGATTTGTTTCCAACTGGGTGCAGGCTCCACCTGGCCAGCCGGACACTGGTCGGAATTCTTCATTCAACAGAATTTACCTGAAGAATCCTGGTTCAAATTGGCGACAGGCGAGAAGAAATGGGCCGACCCCGACATCGTTGACGCTGTATCCTACCTTGAAGAATTCTACAATCGGGGTTATTTCCAGCCTGGCGTCGCAGCAGATTCCCGTGATACGACAATGGCAGCTCATTTCCAGGGAAATGGCGCTTTCTTTGCAGCGGGTTCATGGCATCTCTATAATAAGGGTGGGGATCTTGCACCTCCTGATTGGGAATTCAAGTTCATCCCCTTCCCAGTCGCCGCAGACTCAGTTGTTGAGAATCCCGTGCTCTCCACAAACAACGTGCTTTGGGCAGTCCATGCCGATACAGACGTTCCTGAAGAGGCTTTGCTCTTCCTGGATCATGTACTTTCACTGGAAACAGCTCAAAAGCATGTTGAGATGCTGCAGGAATTCCTGGTTATTGAAGGCTCTGTAACACCTGATAACGCCAGTGAAGAGTTTGTGGCAATTGCTGAATGGGCAGAAGCGGGCACCGGGATTAACTGGCTCGAAAATTACTTCACCCGTGAAGTAATCAATGAAGCCCTCTGGGGTGGCGCGACAGGTGTTTTATCTGGTCAGATTACGACGCTTGAATGGATGCAATTGATTGATGAGACACAAGCGAGGACTGGTAATCTGGAGTTTGAAGAGTAATTAATCTCTTCCGAGTTAATGCTTCCCCTTTACTTCCCAGTGAAGGGGAAGCAATTTTCATAATTGATATCATAATTTTCAAGACGAATTCAGGTGGAAGCATGCAGTTTATAAAATTTGCATCGAAGAAAAAAAAGCAAACCACCACACTTCAGACAAAGCAGAACAGGTTTGCCTATTCACTTTTAGTCCCGGGTTATTTGTTCTTTATCCCTTTTAGACTGCTTTCAATCATTGCGATTTTTGTGATGAGTTTTGTCTCTTGGAAAGGGTACAGCTTTTCGACCATCAAATGGGCTGGGCTGGATAATTTTACAAGGCTTATCAACGATCCGATCTTCTGGAAGTCGCTGTGGCACACCATTCAGTTTGTGCTGATTGTGGTGGTTGTCCAGACAGTCTTAGCATTATTTTTAGCAATTCTCCTTGAGCAGCATTTACCCTTAACCAAATTCATCCGTGGGATATATTTCATGCCGACCGTTTTATCACTGGTGGTGGTTGGGATTTTATTTGGTTATATTTTTTCACCCTCATCCGGCGTTGTCAATGCCTTACTCAGAACTTTGGGATCGGAGATCCAGCCGCATTGGTTAGGTGACCCAAAAATTGCACTTTATTTAATAATGGCGATTACCACATGGAAAGAATTTGGTCTGGCGATGTTCATCTTTATTGCCGGTTTGGAAGCTATCCCGCTTGATTTATTTGACGCCGCTAAAGTGGATGGTGCGAATAGCTGGAACATCCTCAGAAACATAATTCTCCCTCTGATTAAAGAAACGACCACAGTTGTGGTGATCCTTACAACCGTCAACTGCCTCAAAGTCTTTGATCTGATCTGGGTTATGACCAAAGGGGGACCATTCTACGCCACGGAGGTTCTGGCGACCAGAATGTATACTCAAACCTTCAATCACGGCAACTTTGGCTATGGGTCGGCAATTGCGTCAGTATTATTCATATTGACATTTGTTGTCAGTGTAATCCAAATGAAAGTTAGCCGTAGTGGTAAAGAAGCGATCTATTAATCTAAACTAATCAGTGAGTGATAGGCACTTGGTCAGGAAGGAATTAAATGTATAAAGTTGGACGAGTCCTCAAACATGCTTTGATTTATTTCATTTTGCTGGTCGTCTTTGTTTTGGTTCTCTATCCTGTGATTTGGATGTTTATCAATTCATTAAAACCAACCTGGGAGATTCTCACAAACCCCTTTAGTCTACCTACAACCTTTACCCTGGAAAATTATATAACAGCCTGGAATATTGCGAATTTCGGCAGGGTTTTTCTCAACACTGTCGGATTACTTGCAATCTCTTTATCTGGCATATTAATTATCTCTTGTATGGGGGGGTATGTTTTTGGCAAACTGGAATTCCCAGGGAAAAATTTTCTGTTTTATTTTTGGCTGGCAGGGATGATGGTGCCTCCGCATGTTTCGTTGATTCCAAATTTTGTGATAATTGACTACCTGGGATTGATTGATAACTATCTTTCGTTGATCCTTGTCTATTTTGGTTCAGCCACTTTCGGTGTGTTTGTAATGCGCTCATTCTTTATGTCGGTCCCGACTGAAATTCTGGAAGCCGCTCTGATTGATGGATGTTCTGAGAGCGGTGTGTTCTGGCGGATTGCAGTTCCACTCGCCAAAGGTGGTTTGACAACTATTGCAATATTTTATTTTGTCTTTCTTTGGAATGATTATATGTATCCAATGACCTTTCTGAGGTCAGATAGCAAGAATACTATCTCGATCGCCCTGACCGCTTTTAGGGATGTTTACATTACGAATTGGGGTTCGTTATTGGCGGCATTGAGTCTGGCATCTCTCCCGCCGATTATTTTCTATTTCATCTTCCAGCGCCAGTTTATCAGAGGGCTGACAGCAGGCGCACTCAAGGGATAAAAATAAAGGGTCCAGATAAAATTGGCTTAGTGTCGAATGATGATAAGGCTTTACTCGAATGAAAAATTTTGATGTTTTTGTGGGTGGACACCTGGCGCTTGAGGTGTATCCTGGCCTGCAAACTTTCCCACCTGGCACCTTCTTAGATTTTATGAAGCCAGGGAAATTATTATATGTGGAAAATGCATCTTTTTGTACCGGGGGCCCTGTATCTAATACCGGGCTTGCGCTTCATAAACTGGGCCTGAGGGTTTGTCTTTTTGGCAAGGTCGGAAAAGATGATTTTGGCGCGATCGTCAAGCGGCTGATGGAATCTCATTCATCATCATTAGCCAAAGCGACATCGCAGGAAAATTCTGTTAAGACAAGATCCATTTTCTCTTTAGTGTCTACTGATGAAGTAGGGACATCCTATACCATGAACCTCAGTCCTCCAGGCATCGACCGGATATTTTTACATTATCCCGGCGCGAATAACACCTTCACTTATGAAGATGTCGATTTTGACCTTGTCTCAAAATCCAGAATATTTCATTTTGGATATCCCCCGTTAATGCGCGGGATGTTTGCCGATAGAGGGGAGAACCTTTCAAAAATCATGCAAAAGGCGAAAGAATGCGGGGTTTTCACCTCACTGGACATGGCTTTGCCAGACCCAAATTCTGAAGCAGGTCAGGCGGATTGGGAAGGTATCCTTCAGAAGACTCTACCTTTTGTTGATCTGTTTGCCCCAAGTATTGAGGAAATCCTGTATATGGCGGATCGAGAGCTGTATCAGGCTCTGATGGCTGACGCAAAAAATGGGGATATTATTCCACTGATCGCCCCCCAACACCTTCACCGTATCTGCGACCGGTTATCAGAGTGGGGGGCAAAGATCCTGCTGATAAAACTCGGTGAGCGGGGATTGTTTTTACAAACGCCTGGCATTGAGCAAATGGAAAACCTTAAAAGTCATTGTGATTTTCAATTTGAGGGCTGGGAAAACCAGCAGATCTGGTCACCCTGTTTCAAAGCTGATCTGGTGGGGGCCACTGGCTCAGGTGATGCAACGATTGCAGGGTTTCTGTCAGGATTGATTCGAAGTTTGTCCGTTGATGAGGTTGTTCAATCTGCTGTCGCTGTGGGTGCCTGTTGTGTTGAAGCGCTGGATACCTTAAGCGGCATTCGGGAATGGGAAGAAACTTCTCGAAGAATTGATTCTGGCTGGGAAAAGCACGATCTGGGTATCGATGAACCTGGCTGGAATAGATCAGAGCAATATCAACACTGGAAAAAGAGAAATAAATAATGGAAGTCACTGAAAAACATTTACATGAATTAATGGTGCAGGTCAGGAAAATTTACGAAAGCGAAGAAAACCAGCAAAAAGCAGCTTATTGGAAATGGTTTGACAATAAGGATTGGGAGCCTGCTCAGATCCGCACACTCCCAAATCGCCATGAAGGCGGGAAAATCCCCTTTGTTGTGGAGCTTGGATTAAACTTTTGGGCTCAAATATTGGATTTCAATCTGTATGATTATTACCATGATCCACTGACTTATGCCATTGCGCAACTGGAGATGAAGGTTTTTCATCATAAGAACTTCGCTGATGACACCTTCATTGATAAAGCCTATCGATTATTAATTGCGACAACCCTGGAGGCAAATCTTCTGGGCGTCCCGGTTGTTTATACCAAAGAGGGGCACCCATGGCTGGATTACAACCTTCAACCCATAAAAACCCCGGAGGATCTCAAAGAGATCAGATTCCCTGATTTTTATTCGTCTGGGGATATGCCCAGATTGATCCAATTTTATGAAAAGCAGAAAGACTATCTTGACGATGACTTTCTGATCAAATTCCCGGATTGGATTATGGGGCCTTTTGGTGTAGCTGCGATTTTACGGGGTTTTGACAAATTACTCATGGACATGATGGGTGAACCTGATTTTGTCAGAGAGCTTCTGGCAACTATTATCAGGTCAAGGAAAGTCTGGCAGAAGCAGCTTGACCACTACCTGGGTATTCCAAGAACGAAGGGTCTTTTGGGCAATGACGATGTCAATTGCCCGACATTATCACCGGTGCTATACGAAGAGTTTCTGCTTCCGACAGAAATTGAGCTTTGCGAGTATTATGGGAAAATATTCTATTGGCATAGCTGCGGTATAACCACGCCATTATTATCCGCTATCAGGAATATTCCCAGGCTGGATTTATTCCACTGTGGACCCTGGACATCCATCGAAAAGTCCTGTGAGATATTCGGGCGAGGGGATTCATCTGTGGAGATTGTCCTTGAACCCATGGACAAGGTCCTGTTTGCAACGCCGGAAGAAATGAAGAAGTATTTAATTGAAGCAGCATCTCAAATCCCAGAATCCACTAACTGTTATGTTAAGGTCGATTCATTGGAATCGGACGTGAATCTGGAAAAGGATCTGCGTACGATCCAGACCTGGATCAAGACAGCCAGAGAGGTTTTTGGATAAAATATTATGTGGAAATATTCAGATAAACAAATCTTGCGAGGCGGTTTATTTGGGAGCGGACAGGTTACCCGTTACCACATGGACGCCTGGAAGGTTATTGACAACGTTGAGATTGTTGCGATTGCTAACAGGACGGTTGAGAAAGCTCAGGAACTGGCTGAGGTTTATGGTGTTGATCCCAGCAAAGTTTACTCATCCCACAAAGCCCTTTTGAAAAATGAAGACCTTGATTTTGTTGATATCGCAACTGTCCCACAGGTTCACTATGAACAGGTGATGGATTCCATCGATTCTGGTAGACATGCCTTTTGTCAGAAACCGTTCAGTATGGATCTGGATTCAGCATACCAGATGATGACGATGGCTGAAAAACGAGGCGTTTTGCTTTCAGTTAACGAAAACTGGCGCTGGCGGAGCTGGTACCGCAAGCTCAAAGAACTCCTTATTGAAAACAGAATTGGTAAACCCCGCTATCTTTATATCCGCCGCCATAATAATGGCACCTTGCCAACCTTAAACGAACAACCGCCTGCGCTGGCGGAAAAACAGCCGTATACACAGGACCTGGAGCAGTTGATTTTATTTGAGTGGGGGATCCATATCATTGATGTGGCAAGATTTTTGTTTGGGGACCCTTCGACGGTTTATGCCTCCATGTTGAATGTCAGCCCATATTTCAAAGGGGAAGACAGAATTGTCCTGACATTAAACACTGGGGATACTCACGCCGTTTTGGACTTGAGTTGGGCGTCATTGGGTAAAGAGGAAAAAGTCTCCCAGCTCGAGTATATAGACCTTGAAGGCGAGGAGGGTTCTATCAGGATCAATCCAGAGATTGACAATGGAATCCATGTTTTCAGCCGCAATGGAGCGTATACAATGCCCGCTTTTTCATTGTCTGAAAGCGATGAATACCAACTGAGTTATACCCGTGCTCATCAGGATTTTGTCCGTGCTCTAAGGACTGGCAAATATCCCGAAACCTGCGCACGGGATAATATCAAAACGTTGGCAGTGGTTTTTGCTGCCTACCAATCGGCCGGAAAAAACCGGGTGGTTGATATTCGGGATTTCGCAGGGGAGGTACTTAAATGATCTCTCTGGAAGGTTTTTATGATATTCATATCCACACCTCGCCTGATGTCAGGCCGCGTAAGATGGACGATATTGACACAGCTCAGGACGCATATCAAGAAAAGATGAAGGGAATTGTTCTCAAATCCCATGTCTCTTCGACCGCTGGCAGGGCTGCACTAGCCGAAAAACAGGTTCCTGGGATCAAGGTTTTTGGCAGCCTTTCACTCAACGACCACGTAGGCGGAATCAATCCGTTTGCCGTCGAAGCAGCTTTGAAGATGGGTGCCAAAATCGTCTGGCTGCCTACAATCTCAGCCCAAAACCACAAGCGGTTTCATGGCGAAGAAGGCGGGATAACATTTCTTGATATGAACAAGGATCTGGAAATAAAGTTGCTGGCGGTACTGGAGCTGGTTCGGGATGAGGACGTTGCATTGGGGACTGGACACATCTCCAAAGAAGAGATCAAAGTCGTTGTCGAATATGCAAGGCAGCTAAAGTTACCGAAAATAATTATCACCCATCCGGAAGCCCCCTGGATAGAGTTGTCTGCTGCTGAGCAGAAGGAACTTTCTGGAGAAGGTACCTTTTTTGAACGCTGCTTTGCTTCGACCTTTGAGGTGGGCGGGGGCGTTCCGATTGAGAAAATAATCCGGGATATCCGTGAAGTTGGATTTCAATCCACGGTCATCAGCACAGATTTTGGTGCTGATGTTTTGGCAAGGCCCGTTGATGGATATAAGGGTTTCCTACAGGCTCTGATTGATGCCGGGTTTGACGAAACTCAGCTTGCTGTCATGGGTAAAGAAAACCCTGCCTATTTATTAAGTTGTAATCAATAAGGAGTGATTGATGTATTTACAGACCGTCAAAGAATCCTCATCGGAAGTGATGCGGAATTCCACGATCGAGATCAGACTGGAAGCAAAGTCGGAAAAATACTGTGACGCAGTCCAGGCGAAACTAAACGTTGTTTTTGTTCATTCAGATGGCACGAAAATATCCGGGCAAGGCTTTCCCAACGGCGGAAAAGATTGGCGGGTCAGGTTTTTACCCAAGAAATGCGGGTTGTATACCTGGTTTACTTCCAGTGATGACGCAGGTTTGGATAAGCAGCAGGGTTCATTTGTTGTAAAGCCGGGACAGACAGACAATGTATTCCTTAATCATGGCTCAATAAAAATTTCAGAATCAAACAGGTGTTTTGAACATGAAGATGGCACGCCTTTTCTTTGGATCGGAGAAGGGTTATGGGCAGTTGCTCAACAAGCCGAAGAAGATGAATTGGACGAATACTTCAAAAAAAGGAGCCAGCAAAACCTTAGTGTAGTCCAATATAATACGCTTTTAAATTGGGAATCCACAACGCCATATAAGCGTGAACCGTTCAGGAAAGTTAATAACACCCCGGATTTTAGTCTCAATAACTATGAGTATTTTGACTTTCTGGATATTGTCTTTGACAAGTGTGCGGATAACGGGATGGTTTCTGCCGCCGTTGTTTTATGGTTCAATTATCTGCCCGGTGAAAAACCCGACTGGTATGATCCACCCTTTGATTGGCCGGTTTTCACAGAGGATCAGGCCTATCAATTGGGTGTTTTCTTAGGTGCGAGATATGGCAGTTACCCAATGGTTTGGCTGCTTTCAGCGGATATTGCTGATTACGATCCGGAAGCGATGTCTGTCCTCCTCTCAGCGGTTAAAGGTTTGCAGGATGGGTCATTTTATGAACCTATCATCAGCTCTCACATTGCCGCAAAAACCGCGTTTTTACCCTTTCTGGCTGATTATGATTGGCATGCATTTCATTTCATTCAGTCGGGACACCGGAAGGATTCCATTGGATTTCCCGCAGCGTATTGCAGGGCTGCGCGAAACCAGACAAAAGCCAAACCAGTTGTTAATGGTGAGATGTTTTTTGAAGGTTTAGGCCATACCCGCGAAAATGAGAAAGTCTCCAATGATCTGATTCGCAGGGCAGCCTGGGAGAGTTTCCTGGCTGGGGCTAATGCCGGGGTATCTTATGGCGCCCATGGCATGTGGTGCTGGTATGACCCAAAACTCGACTTCCGGATGCATTATTTATGGCAAATGCCTACACCTTGGAAAGAGGCCATAAATTTCCCGGGCATTAATTATTACAAGTTATTAAAAGACTTCTTTACCGACCTGCCCTGGTATGATTACCAAGAAGGAACGGATATCCCGATCCATGAGGAGGGCGAAGAGCCGGCCACAGCCTGCCGGCTGGGCCAGGGGAAGTATGCCGTGGTGTATCTCCCCAAAGCCAGAGCTTTGAGGATGACGGATCTTAAGTTTATTAGTGCGCCTGCGAAATGGTTTGACCCTATTGATGGCATCTATGAACCCTCAACGATCATCAAAGAACAGGGTGGGGTTATGGTTGATCCACCGAATTGGGAGCACGACGCAGTTCTGTTGATTGGTCCCTTATTTTAAGAATGAATTTACAAAATACTATGGATAAACCTCGATTATTCATTGAACTAAAACAAGAACAGCACTTAGAGCTGTTGAAGAGAATGTATCAAATCCGTTTCTTTGAAGAAGCTGCCGGCCGGTATTACCGTAAGGGCATGGTCAAGGGCGGGATCCATGCTTCGATCGGCCAGGAGGCGGTTGCCGTTGGGATATGCGCGCACTTACGAACCAATGACCTGATCACCAGCACCCATCGCGGCCACGGTCATCATATCGCTAAAGGTGCGGATCTTAATAAATTAATGGCGGAAATATTGGGAAAAGAAGAAGGCTATTGCAAGGGCAGGGGGGGATCAATGCATGTGGCCGCTTTTGATATTGGCAGTCTGGGCGCTTTTCCGGTTGTCGCTGCCGGCGTTCCCTCCGCAGTTGGGGCCGGATTGTCCATTCGCCTTCATAAGGATGACCGGATTGCTGTTTCCTTCTTTGGCGATGGCGCGCTGGGGCAGGGCACGATATACGAATGTATGAACATTGCTGCGATCTGGAAGCTGCCGGTTGTTTTCGTATGTGAGAACAATCGTTTTGCGGTGTCCACTGATTGCTCGACTTCCATTGCCATCGAAGATTTTGCAAAGATGGCTGAATCTCATGGGCTGAAGGCGTATCAAGTGGATGGTCAGGATTTGGAAAAGGTCCATTACACTATGTTCCGGGCTGTTGATTATCTCAAAGCTGAAGAACAGCCGGTGTTTATTCAGGCGGATACATTCCGGTTTGAGGGGCACTATTTTGGGGAGCCGGAGGTCAATCGTGATAAGGACCAGATCAGGCAGATGCGCGAGAGTCAGGACCCCATCGAGAGGTTTGTCTTCTGGCTGCAGGATCGGTACGAGGATGACATCATTGAAAGGATTGACCAGGTCAAACAAAGCGCCTTTGACGAGATAGAATCAGCCTGCGGATTTGCTGAAAACGGTTCCGATCCGGCACCAGAGACCTATGCGGAGTATATCTATGCCTGAAAACGGAAGCAGAAAATTAACCTATATGCTGGCGATCAGAGAAGCGCTTCAGGAAGAGATGCGCGCTGACCCGCATGTGTTGATTATGGGTGAGGACCTGGCCCGGCATGGCGGCGGGTTCGGTGTAACCAAGGAATTGTGGGAGGAGTTCGGTTCTGACCGTGTCCGGAATACACCAATATCAGAAAACAGCTTTGTTGGCGCAGCTTTAGGCGCAGCGATGACAGGCTCAAGGCCGGTCGTTGAGTTGATGTTCATGGATTTTGCGATGGTCGCCATGGATCAAATTTGTAATGAGGCTGCCAAAGTCCGGTACATGTACGGCGGTCAGGCACAGGCGCCTCTGGTGATCCGCTGCCCCCAGGGCGGGCTGTCTTGGAAAAGCGCTGCGGCGCAGCACTCCCAGAGTCTTGAAGCCTGGTTCGTGCATATCCCTGGTTTGAAGGTCGTCTTTCCATCCAACGCTTATGATGCAAAAGGGCTGCTGAAGAGTGCGATCAGGGACAATAACCCCGTTGTATTTATTGAACACAAAGCCCTTTACGGCATTGAGGATCTGGTTCCGGCTGAGGAATATCTGGTGCCGTTTGGGAAGGGAAAGGTTGTCCGGCCTGGTAACGATGTCACCGTGATCGCATCCGGCTACATGGTGCATTTTGCACAGGAAGCGGCCTCCCGATTGGAAGAGAAAGGAATTGAGGTTGAAATCCTGGACCCGAGAACCTTGAAACCGCTTGATGAGGAGCTGTTCTACCAGTCCATCAAGAAAACGCATCGGGCTGTGATTGTTCAGGAGGCGAATAAGAACGCCGGCCTGGGCATGGATTGGTGCGCGCGGATCCAGGAAAATTGTTTTGACTGGCTGGACGCCCCCATCAGTGTATTAGCGGGCGAAGATGTTCCGATCCCTTATGCGAGTTCGATTGAAAACCAAATTTATGTCAGCACCAGTGACATTGTCAGGGCTGTCAAAGAAGTTTGTTATGGCTGACAGGTGCACAAATGATTTATGAAATTTTTATGCCGAAATTGACCCACGATATGCAAACAGGGATTCTGGTTGCCTGGGTCAAAAAGGAAAACGACTTAGTTAAAAAAGGTGATGTTCTCTTTGAGGTAGAGACGGATAAGGCGATCAGCGAAGTCGAGGCGGAGGATGAGGGTTATCTGAGGGGTATCTCCGTTGAGGATGGTCAGGAGGTAAAGGTAGGCGAAGTAATTGCATATCTGACTTCCGATGAAACCGAACCTCTTCCGGCAGGATCTGGATCTCAGCCCACTGATGAAGCACCGGAACAACCTGAAGCAGTGGCAGGTGAACCAGTGATGAAAAAGGAGGATCCCTCTCCAGATAGTGTCTCTCCAGAGAGCGTCTCTCCAGATAGCTTAGAGAGGATTTTTATTTCTCCCATTGCCAGGCGAATGGCGGAGGAGTCGCAGATTGATATCCATAAAGTCCCCGGGTCAGGCCCGCGCGGTAGGATTATTGAACGGGATATTACAGCCGTTCTGGCGGCGCGTGCCGCAACCAAACCCGGTAAACTGGCAAACACGGTTGCTTACCAGGACCGGCGGATGAGCCGCGCCAACCAAGTCATGGCTGCCCGGATGGTGGAATCTGTTCAGACAATCCCGCAGTTTGTCGTGGAAATGGCTGTGCGGCTGGATGAGGTCCTGCGTTATAAAGCGATATGGCAGGAACAGCATCAAAAGAAATTATCGCTTACAGCCATCCTTATCCGGGCGGTGTCGCAGGTCCTTGGCGGGTTCCCGTTGTTGAATGCGAGCGTGATTGAACCTGAAACCATCAGGGTCTATGAAGATATCAATATTGGGATCGCTTTCCAGACTGCCGAGTCCTTGCTGGTGCCCGTCGTTCACAACGCGCCAGCCAGATCCATGTTTGAGATCATGACCATCATGGACCAGTTCAGGATGGTTGCTAGCGAGCGCGGTTTTCAACCGGAAGATCTGGCGCTGGGTACTTTTACGATTTCCAATCTGGGGATGTATGGCGTGGAACGGTTCACGGCCCTGATTAATCCTCCCCAAACAGCCATTCTGGCGGTTGGGAGCAGCCATGATCAGTTGGTTCGAACAGACAAGGGTTTCGGGTTTTGCTCAGCCATCGCTTTGCGGCTGTCTACGGACCACCGGGTGATCACAGGCGTTTACGCCAGCCAATTCTTAACTGCATTGCGGGAACTTCTCGAAAACCCCAAAACTTTAATTTTACAAGAGGTGGATCAACGATGACCATGAAGATCAGCGTTGAAGAGTATCGATCGAGGATCGCGGCTCTTCAGGAAACAATGCAGCAGAACGATATTGACCACCTGGTGGCATATAGCTGGAAACGAGGTCAAACGAAATTTCTGGCTGGATATTTCCCGAATTATATTGCCAATATTGCAGCGGTCTTAGTCTCACAAACTGGGAGCCCAAAACTTTTCATCCGGTTTCCCTTCGATCTCGAAAGGGCGGAACGGGAGAGCTGGATCGGTGATATCAGAGCCAGCGGTGACCCCGAGAACATGGCTAGCGATATTGCTGAGGATATTCTGGCAAATGGAAAAGCGCGGGGTAAAGTCGGGATAGTGAGTGGGGATTATTTAATGGATGAGATGCCCCATTCGTTCTACGCCAGGTTGCGGATGGGTTTGCCCGGGTTTGAGCTGATTGATCAGCGGGCAATGCTCCAGGACGTGAGGATCATCAAAACAGCTGCTGAAATCACAGCCGTCAGAAAAGCGGCTAAATTGGCAGACGAAGGCTTGCGGGCTGCAAAACCGTGGGTCCGTGCAGGAGTCTCGGAATGGCAGGTCGTCGCAGCAGTTGAATCGGCCTTGCGGGAGGGCGGGGCAGATCATCATCTGGTGGTCATTGCAGCGCCGGGTAGTCAAAAATTGATCGGTCCGCCGACGAACAGGGAACTCCAGGAAAATGAGGATGTCATCGTCGAAATCGCTGTTGAATTTGAAGGATATTGGTCACAGGTCGCTGCAGTATTTTTTACCCAGCCGGTCTCGGAAGAACGACTGCAAGTCAGCAGAGTTGTTTATGATGCCTATAAAACCCTTGTTGCTCAAATCAAGCCCGGGATGACCTGTGCGGACCTTGCCGGGAAAGCCAGGACATACTTTGAGGAGCGGGGATATGGCGAGTATATCGAACAGGATTTCGGTCACGGGATTGGGTTGGATATGCCTGAACCGCCGAAGATTGAGTTGAAGGATCAGACCATCATTGAACCGGGGATGCTTCTGGTGGTTCATCCTGCTTTGCGTATCCCGGAGAAGGGTGGTGCTTTCATCGGCGGGACGGTTGTCGTCGGTGAGAGAACCGCTGAAGAACTGCATGATTTATCCATATTAATGGAAGGAGTTTAATGTCATTATGAGTACGAAGATTCGTTTTTTAGGTTTGGCTGCTTTCGAAATTATCACACCCGCTGGGAAAACAATCCTAATTGATCCCTATCTGGATGAAAACAGAGCCAGTCCGGTGAAAGTCTCGGATTTAACAAAAGTTGATCTGATCCTGGTGACGCACCTGGCACTGGACCATTTGGGCGACGCGGCCGCCATTCAGCAAAAATTCAACTGCCCGGTCGTTTGTGGCGCGGAGGTCAAGGTATTTCTGAGCGAACAAGGGGTTGATCCCGGAATGGTGAGGACTGTTCCCTGGGGCGGGCAGGTGAACCCATTGGGGATCAGAGTCAGAGGTGTTGAGTGTCACCATACGTCATTCAGAATGTCACCCCAAGGGAATTATCTAGCAGGCCAGCCGCTTGGGTTTATTCTCTATATCGAACCGGGTGTTCGGATCTATCATTCCGGAGATTCGGCTATCTTCAGCGACCTAAAGCTGATCGGGGAATTGTATCAGCCCACGGTTGGCTTGATGTGCGCCTGTGAATTGGAACAGGATTATTTATTATCGCTCGGGTTGAAGGACCATTTTGGCAATGAGATGAGCGGGGATGAAGGAGCGCTGGCCGCAAAATGGCTGGGCGTCCGGCATGCGATTTTGTGCCACTATCTCAGCCGGGAAAACCATCCGGATATTGATCTCTTCATCGAAGGGGTCGAGAAAGCCAACCAGGAGGATCCTGAAAAGGAAATCCGCGCTTATGTCCCCGACCCCGGCGAGGTCATCGAAATTGAACCAGAGGTGAACTAAATGCGTTTAAAATCCAAGACAGCGATTGTTGCAGGCGGTGCCATGGGGATAGGTGCACAGGTCGCCATCTCCATGGCGCGTGAAGGCGCGAAGGTTGTCGTTGCTGATCTGAATTTGGAATTAGCCAAAGAGACCTGCGCCGAGATTGAGAAAATGGGCGGCAAAGCTCTTGCTGTTCAGATGGATGTGAGCAGTTGGCAGGATGTCGAGAACATGGTGGATATTACCTGCAAGGAATTTGGTGCACCCGATATCCTGTATAACAGCATTGCGATCTATAACCGCTCGAAACTGGCGGAAACGGATCTCCAGATGTGGCAGAAAGTCATGGATGTCAATGTCACGGGGTCGTTTTACCTGTGCCGGGCTGTTATTCCCCTCATGCAAAGCAAAGGTGGCGGCTCAATCATTTTGACCTCCTCCTCGGTTGGGGTTCAAGGGACCAAGGCGAATATTTTCCCATATGCAACGAGTAAATTTGCTGTCACCGGGATGACCAAAGCCGCTGCCTGTGATTATCTCCGGGACGGCATCCGGGTGAACTGCATCTGTCCCGGGCCGACGGATACCCCAATGATTCGTGGGGGAAGAACCCCGGAAGCGTTGAGTGAGTTTGTAGAATCACTCCCCATCGGGAGATTGGGAACGACGGAAGAAATTGCGCAATCGGTCCTCTTTCTGGCTTCGGATGAGAGCAGGTTCATTACAGGGGTGGCCTTGTTTGTTGACGGCGGCCAGAACGCACATGTGTAATAAGGAAAATAGACGAAAGGAGTATTAGCATGACATACTTTAAAAGAGTTCAATCCCTGACCCCGACGAAGTTCTGGATCAATAACCCAACCAGAGAGGAAGCGGATTGGGCGATTGAGGCGGGTGCCATGGGATGTACGTGCAACCCCGCTTATGTTGGAAAGATGCTTTTTGACTATCCAGGCGAGCAGGAATATGTCAAAAGTGTACTGAAGGAAGTCGTAAAGACCGCTGCATCAGCAACGGAGGCACAGGAAGAGCTTCAGCGCCGGCTGGTCGGGAGAATTGCAGAGAAGTTTATGCCTCTCTACGAGCAGTATCCTGGCGAAAATGGGTATGTGAGCATTCAGGGTGATCCCGTCAATGAAGATGATCCCAAGGTGGTGTTGCGCGAAGCACGGAAGAACTGGGCTGTCAGTGAGAACATCTGCTGTAAAATCCCGACGATCGAATCCGGCCTGGAGGCTATGGAAATGCTTGTTGCGGAAGATGTCCCTATTAATGCAACCGAAGTCTTTGCCATCCAGCAAGCCCTGGATCTTTGCGAAATATATGAGCGTGTGACGAAAGAATCGGGGAAGTCTCCCAAATTTTATATCTCGCATATCACCGGGATCTATGATGACTATTTCAGAGAGGTTGTCCAACGAGATCAGATCGAGATTTCGGATGATATTCTCTACCAGGCAGGGCTTTCCATTGCCCGGAAGTTGTATCAGATCTATGTCGACAGGGGCTTCAATGTAACTTTTGTTGGCGGCGGTGCGCGGGGCACCCAGCATTTCACCGAGATGGTAGGCAGCGACGCATGCGTAACCATCAACTGGATGGGTACCGCTGACCTATTGCTGGAATCTGATCCACCCGTTGTTGAACGGATTTTCAACCCCGTACCTCAATATGTCATTGATGAACTGCTTGAAAAGATCCCCGACTACCGCAGAGGTTATGAAGAAGGCGGTATCAGCAAAGAAGAGTATGAGGAATTCGGTCCGGTTGTCAAGTTCCGCAATAGTTTCCTTAAGCACTGGAACAAAGTGCTCGCAGAAATTGATCCCATGCTCTGATTATTCTGCCAGTCTGGAATGCTATAAGATTGGATAACACAGGCGGTATCCAGAAAAACTGAAAACCACCCGAATGGCCGATAACTTACAAAGCCATGAGGTAATTAACTGAACACCGTTCCCACAACCTGCGGGAACGGTGTTTTGTGTTGTACGTTGACCTGGTAACTTGATGTCTGGCAGGTTAAATTGGAAGCGGTGCAATCACGGAGGAGGAGGTGAACATCCAGGTCACGATGAGGGCGTTCAGGATTGCCCCGGTATAGACCTCGCCGGTGGCTTCATAGAGCAGACTGGAGATCGGGACCATCAATGCCAGCAGGACGATCATATGCTCGATGTTGATCACAAAACCGACCAGCGCACCGCCTGGGCCCACAAAGGGGAGGAATCCCGTTAAATAGAGGGGGATATATTGGAGTGCCATGTAAAATATCAGGGGGATCACCATGAAAAGGATCCCAACGATGGATTTGCGCACGACAGTATGCAGCCAGCTTTTTCCCGGCTTTGGGCGGAGCTGCCCCTGCAGCAGGATATTGACCTGGAGGAAACCGATCAGGAACATGGGGAAATACAGGGCCATCATCAACAAGCGATACCCCGTCAGGTCGCTGGCGTAGGGGAAAATGTAACGAAAGTCGATCAACATCAGGGCTTCGGGAATCGCTTCCAGGGCATAGACAAAGCCAAACAGGACAACCGCCAGCAGGAAGGCGCGCCAGACCTTTGACCAGCTCAGTCTGATCCGGTCTTCTGTTTCGGATAGGCCCAGTTCCCTATAATTCACCTCGGGATCTATCGCCCGGCGCTTATTAACCCATGACCGGAAGATGAAGAAACCAATGATATTGATCACCAGGAACCAGAAGATTACACCATTGACCATCATCATCGGAAACACTTTGTCAATCGGGACCACATAAACATGCAGCCCAAAGATCACCATCACCAGCGGCAGGAAGAGCAGGGTCAAAACTGAATTAATTAGGAAGGCCTTCCAGAAGGTTTTTTTATCACAGGCATAGGTTGAAGAAGGGGTCCCAACGAGAACCGAAAAAGGTTTGATGCCAAGGAGCAGGATAGCAGCAGGCAGAAGGCTGAAGATGCCGGCGATCATGGCGACCAGCGACCCGATTTCCTTGATCCGCCAGATCTGCTGATCTGCTGGAATTGAGAGGGGGATATCGGGGTTGAGTGCCTGACTGTACCATGTCACAGCTTCCGCAAGCGCGCCTCTGTCGAAACTTTCTCCAACATGGGTGGTATGGGTCATGTGAACCCTGCGGGCGGTACCATCTTCAAACGACCCATAGGTCGTATCAAACTCAAGACCGGTTGCGCCCATGGCTGCCAGTGTTTGAGGGCTGTCCATCCACTCCGCCTCGAAATCTCGTGTGCCGGTCATCCGCTCCCGGTACTCGTCATATTTTCCGAAGATCATGAGCATATTCTTAGGGCTGTCAGAGGTGGCGTCTTCGAGGTAAGCATACCCTGAAAAAACGATGGCTTTCACATCGGGGTTTTCCATTGCCGCCAGGTAACTCATTTCTCCGCCGAGACTGTGACCGCCGAGGCCGCAGCGTTCAGGATCCACAAAAGGCAAATTCTGAAGATATTCAAAGGCTGTTTCAGCGCCGTAGGTGGGGTCAAATCCGGGTTCGGATTCTGAGAACTGGTTATCGGAATTGCCCCGCCCCAGCGTGTCCAGCGTTATGACGACAAACCCGCGGCGTGCGAGTTCGATGCCGTAGGGATCGGAGGTCTCTCGGTTGTTCTGATACCCGTGCAGGTAGACCACACCGGGTGCGGGGTTCACGGGGCTGGCACCTTCCGGCTGAAAGAGCTTGCCTCGGACCATCAGGCCGTTTTTGTTCTCAAAGGTCACATTGCTCACCTGAACTTTGAATCCGTCCGTCATGGCCGCATAGGCGGTGACTTGAGCAGCAAGCATGACGAGAATGCTCAGTAGTAAAACCAGGGCTGTGGTTTTACGAACTTTTTTATCGAAGACAAAGGATGACTTCACGACCCCTCCATTCTGGGATGATTGAGATTGAATTTGAATATTATTATAAATCTAAAAATATTCCCTACCCATACCAAAAATTCTGTCATTTGTCGTCTTTAGTTCAGAATCTCATGATTTTGATAGGATTGTGAGAGGCCCCTGGGGGAGCACGCACACCCGCCGCCCATATTTCTCCATGAGAGTTTGAATATCCCTATCCGGATTGGTACATGGATTCAATAAGGCGGTTTTTACTTGTGTGGTGTCGAGCCCTTCGCTGGAGAGGTAAACATCGGCTTCCATCTGTACCTGGGCCTGGATCTGAGCCTGCCAGGAATCCTGCCAGACGGAATCGGCCTCTGCTATTCTGTCGAGAACCGCTGCGGGCCCCCCGGCCTGTTTGAGGATTTTTGCGTAAGCGCTGTTGTCCGGCAGGCCTTCTTCGCAGGCCGCCAGGAGCAGAATCGCGCCGCCTTTGCGGACTGCGCGCCTGGCGGCGGCCAATCCTTTGACGCACTGGTATAAATTCTGATCCAGCGGATAACCGCTGTTGGTGGTGATGACAACGTCATATAGGTCAGGGATCTCGAACTCACTGGCGCTTTTGACAAAATTACAGCCCTGGGCATGGGCGGTGATCAGGTCGCCAGCAAATACGTTTGTTATTTTGTTTTCACGGTCAAGCGTGACATTCACGAGGAAAGTGTTTTCGACCTTCAGAGCGACTTCTTTCATTTCTTCCCAGACGGGGTTCCCATGGGTGATATTAAAGGTTGCTTTTGGGTGAGCGATCATTGCCGGGCTGTGGTTGGCGAAGATGCTTTCCGCGCCTGCCAGCGCAGGCAGGATAGCCTTGGGTCCGCCGCTGAATCCTGCAAAGAAATGGGGTTCAATGAAACCGGTCAGGATTTTGACATCCGCTTCAATCAAGTTCCGATTGAGGCTGATGGGATGGCCTCGTTCGGTCTGGCCCAGAGATACCAGGCCGGCATCATCATATGCATCATGCTGGAGGCAGAGGTAATCCTTGACGAGATCAGCGCCCAGCATTTGCGTCATTTCATCCCGGGTCTGAGGGCGATGGGTGCCGAGGCCGTTCAGCAGGACAATGTCCTTTCGGCTCACGCCGCTCTTTTCCAGCTCTTTCAGGATGACAGGGAGCAGCCGGTCATTGGGGGTAGCCCGCGTGATGTCCGTATGGGCGACGGCCACCTTCATACCAGCCCGAACGAGCGACCCTAATGGGGGAGACTGAATAGGATTTTGGATGGCAATTTGAACCTCTGCGACCTCGTCAGCTATCCCGGTGGTCTCTCTGACCAGAAACACATCAGCGTGATCGGGCACCTCCACCCAAAGCCCATTGCGTCCGTAATCCATTCTCACTCGCATGATTGTCGGTCCCTCCCGAAGTCTTTCCCTTTATCCATGTCGCCCTAAGTATAATTGTTTTGGTGCAGCTTAGAATGGTTTAATGGGGTTGACTTACAGTCTGTTCCAGGTGTTCACAACTATTTTCACCTGAGATCCGGGCTGGGAAAAGAATTGAAGCCCACCAAAAGGTGGGCTCCAGTTTGCCGGCTGAGGGGGGCAGCCGGCATTTAAATTATACTCCAAAATCCTAATTATCAACCCAGCAAATTATAAAATCAACTTTGGACGAAGATATTATGTGAGTTGTTTTCGTGCACGCTAAGGGCGCATGCCCGTTTTTCCTGGTGTGACTCCTGATCCGTACAAAGTGAATGGTTTTTTTATTAACCGAGACCGTTGAATAATTCCAATAAATGAGAACATTGAACCAAATTGGCCGAAAAATAAATAAAATAGGCCGAATCAGCTCATAATTTGGTCAATATTTGCTTCTTAAATTTGTTTTTTTCACCTCCT